>TARA_R110000868_G_scaffold35798_1_pt1 | contig 30460 bp, 31 predicted proteins | sample TARA_R110000868 | Tara Oceans TARA_R110000868 (sample SAMEA4397489) | marine metagenome | biome: Polar Biome; feature: [SRF] surface water layer (ENVO:00010504); material: water (ENVO:00002006), including particulate matter (ENVO:01000060) such as... | depth 5 m | reverse complement strand
GCGGTCTATACTTCTCCACGATCTTGTCAGCGGAGGTCTTGATGGTTTCGCTCATTTCGCTGCGTGTTTTTGGATGAGGGCGGTGATTGGTTGAAATCCAACACCTCCATTTTGAGCCATTGCAGATTTTGGATAATTCCCATTCTCCGCACATTCAATAAGTAGTGAACTTGCGTATTCTAATCCGTTCACAAGTTCCACCTTGTCCGCTTCGAGTTGGGCGGTTTTGATAGCTGAATAGTCATTTAGCATTTCTTCCAGTTTCACCATCGAAATTGATGCAATAGCGTGTACTGAAAGTGGCAATACAGTACCAGTCATTAATGGAAGTTTCTCTAATATGTAATCTTGTGCATTGTTTAGTTCGTTGCTCATGCTATTTGGTTTTGATGTTACGTGCCTTGATGTACATATCAATGGCGGTTATAATAACGTTGTGAGGTCGTACATTATCCTCGTCTGCGATCTTATCTATAACCGCTTTTCGCTTACCTAGCTTAACCGAGGTAGGACTATTTGGATTCTTTTCGTTTGCTTTCATGTGGCAATATTACGGAACGTAGTAATACCAACCTAATAAAATCTAAAGTATTTTGATAGGGAAAAATAAATACGTTGAAAATCAGGGTAATACTGCAAAAAGTAAATTATTTTTATCCTGTCGCGTCGGAGGTATTACCTAACCCTGTATATTTGCTCCAGATAACACAAACAAACTAAACAACCATGTCAATCAAGCAACTTACAATCAAAACAACGTCATACGTGTCAACTGTACACGATGGTAATAGTGAATGTCAACCCGAAATCGAAATCAACCACACATTCACAATCGAACTAGAAGGGTCGTATGAAGAGCCGACATTCACTATGCCCGAAGATTTAGACAAAGATCAGCAAACGTTAATTACACGGGCGGTTGATTACTACCTAGCGAATGAATACAACGCGGAAGAGGAAATTGAGGATGCTCAATACAACTTTGACGAAGATCAGGCAGACGAAGAAAGAAAGTACGGACGAAACGACTAAACCAAACCACATGAAAAAGAACAGAACATTTGAAGACCAAGCCCTCCACGATGTACGCGAGGCGGTTAAAGCCCACCACGAACGTAAAGGGCTGCAACTATCAACATCAGTCTATCCAGTAATAACATCGCATCAAACGTACACGGTGCGAGTAGTTCACAAACCATCCGATAAGATATGGCACTAACATTCGACACGGACACAATCGGAGGCATTGACAAAATAGCCTACATTGACCACATGGTTCGATACCGCGATAATCTAATCGAACTATCAGAACTTGACGCGGTGGGATTATCCAATACGTTCGGCAAAGGTCACAAGCCATTCAACTCAATAACGCTAGGAATCGAACTTGCAAGAGTCGAGGCGTGGATAGCACAAACTTATTTACTAATCAAAAACAACCAAGCAAAATGAAAATCACAGACAAAACAAATCAGAATAAGCAATCTAATGTATTTCGTCGTGGTGACATTGTACGTGCTTCACTACACGGACTTCCCGATACATTCATTATTATTTGCAAGAACGAAGAAATGAATCTTATTTCCGTATCATTGTCAACTGGCAATAATTGGAATAGCCAATCAGAATCAGGTGACACTTACAAATTCAAAACGGAATTAGATAAGCAATACTCTTTCACCAAAGTCAACGCAGAACTAATAATAACAGACTAATAAAACCAAAATGAGCGAAACGAAAACACAATTAACGGCTAAGTCGTTATTCTCACAGGACAATGTGAAAGCTAAATTCGAGGAACTTCTCGGAAAACGTGCAACGGGATTTATTACCTCCGTACTACAAACGGCATCGGCAAATGAACTACTAAAGAAAGCCGATCCGCATTCAATTTACCATGCTGCTGCGGTTGCTGCAACGTTGGATTTGCCAATCAATAATAACTTAGGCTTTGCATACATCGTACCGTACAATGACCGTAAATCAGGTAAATGTGTAGCGCAATTCCAAATGGGTTACAAAGGATTCATCCAACTGGCGCAACGTAGCGGACAATTCAAAACTATTTCCGCTGCTCCAATTTACAAAGGGCAATTGATTAGTGAAAATCCGTTAACTGGATTTGTGTTTGACTTTACAAAAAAGGAATCAGATGAGATTATCGGTTACGCTGCCTATTTTCATTTGCTAAACGGGTTCGAGAAAACTTTGTACATGACCAAAGACGAACTACACAAACACGGCACGAAGTTCTCGCAGTCATTCCGCAAAGGTTTCGGAATTTGGAAAGATGATTTCGATTCAATGGCGCAAAAAACCGTTATCAAATTACTACTTTCAAAGTTCGCCCCGTTGTCAATTGAAATGCAACGCGCAGTAACTACTGATCAAGCGGTGGTAATTAATTCAGATACGGAGGAAATCGAATACGTGGACGTATCAGAACAAGCAAGTATTGATGCTGCAAAGATTCAAGAAGATGAACAATAGCCCAGCGCAAGGCACTAGTGAATGGCTCGCGATTCGTCGCGCGCTATTTACTGGTTCTGAAATCGAAAACATCTGTAAGCCTAAAGGATTGGGTACAACTGGCGAAACGTACATCTTCGATAAGGTTGCAGAAATGCTCACGCCTATTGAATTTGATACCCACTTTGAAAACGATGCGACACGTTGGGGTAATGAGCATGAGCCTACTGGCGTGTATGTTCACGAAAAACGTAGCGATTCAAAAGCCGAGGAAATAGGATTTCAGGTACATCATGCCTATCAATTCTTAGGGGCTTCTCCTGACCGCAAAGTGTATAGAGGTGGCAAGGTAGGGGTACTAGAGGTAAAATGCCCGTATGAAGGTAAGAACCACATTAAACACATGATGATTGATAGTGTGGAGTATTTCAAAGCGGAGTTTCCTAAGTACTATTGGCAAACCGTATGTGAATTTATCTGCACCCCTGACGTTACATTCGTTGACTTCGTTTCTTTTGATCCTCGCATGGCTAAGAAGTACAGATACTTTTGTTTCACATTTACACCAAGTCAAGAGGACTGCGAATTTCTAATCAAACGAGCCATTGAAGCCGAAACAAAACGCCAAGAAATAATCCAACGCATCAACAAAGCATAATAATTCGCCTGGCGCGTGAAGCCGATTCGGACTGTGGCTATGTCTTGACGATCATTCCGAATGAGGTGTTCCGAGGCGAGTTATTTATTCAAACGATATGACGGCAACCATAACAGAATCGAGCGAAGTAGTAACGGTCAAGGCGGTACATGATAATTTCATCGTGTATTATCTGCCTGAACCAATTCAGCTATTCGGTGCAATATGGCTGCGTGTCGGGATTATTTCAACAAGTAAAGTAATTTTGAACGGAAGTAAAATAATTCAACAAAAACTTTTCTGAACCCTTGCAATCCTCGGAATAAAGTAGTATTATTGCAATGTCTAAAAACGAACTGCGATGTCAATAGTAAAATCTTCTTAAACTCATTTCCTCTCCTGAAAAGGTCTGGCGCACCCGATCCTCGCAGTTCGTTGCACACACTTTGGATGGAGGGGAAATAATATTTTTAATCCTATGATTTCAATTTTTGAAAAATCAATGGCTACCTCGTCCCGTAATTTGGATGAAAAAAGTTACTTCGATGGAATTAAAGAAGGTCAATGGCAAGATGAAGTTCTTCAGTATCGTGCTGGTAAAAAAGAAAAGAAAACATTAACTTCAATAACCGCAAGTGGCGTTTTCAAAGAAAGGAAAGCGGACAAGCTAATTGAGCATTCAGGATTTATCTGCATTGACATTGATGCAAAAGATCAAATTTGTGAAGTTAATATTGATGCTATAAAACACGATAAATTTACCTATGCCGTACATAAATCAGTTGGCGGTTATGGCTATGCGGTATTCGTGCGAATTGACAAACAAAAACACCTTGATTCATTCTTAGGATTAGAGCATTATTATTTTGTCAACTACTCAATAGTGATTGACAAATCATGCAAGGACACCTCTAGGTTGCGATTTGTGTCGTATGATCCTGACATTTATATCAATGAAAAATCAAATGTATTCAATGTCTTTTTGAAAAAGAAGGAATTGAAAATGCAACAACAGAACTTTGTTGTCATCAAATCCGACTTTGACGAAATGGTTAGATCGGCTTCGTCAATGAATTTATTTGACGAATATTCCGATTATATCAAATTGGGTTTTGCACTTGCATCTGAATTTGGGGAGAATGGTAGATCATATTTTCATTCACTTTGCTCGTCATCATCAAAATACGATCCAGCAAAAGCAGATTCCGATTATGATAAAGTATTAAAACGAAAAGGACACGGAGTAACAATTGCTTCTGTTTATTTCAAATTCAAGGAAGTTGGAATTTCACTAACAAGCGAAAGAACGGAACAAATAAAATCAATAGCAAAACTTTCCGAAAATCCTGAAATTTCATTAAGAGAATTGGGTATTGATGACTCGGAAAATATTGCAGTTCTTTTAAAGCCAAAAAAAAATCAAGAGAAAACAGACATTGATTTGGTAATTGATTTAATAAAAATCAACAAAGTAGTATTTAATGAAATCACCAGAAACTTTGAGTTTAACGGAGAGTCAATGAATGACAGGCTTCTCGCTAAATTTTATACTCAAGTTTGGCAGAGAATTGATGAAGATTTCCCTACACAAAAAATATTCACGCTAATTCAGAACCGCGACAACTCAACATCATACAACCCAATTAGAAGATGGTTTGATCAAAATAAACACATTGAAACTGATAACGAATTTGATAAGCTAAAGGAGTGTTTTCAAATTGACCACAAAGTTTTTATCGAGGACGTTGAACATGACCTCAGTGACTACCTTGATATTTATCTTAAAAAATGGATGCTGGGCTTAATTGGAAGTGCATTTGGAACTTACTCATTAATGATTTTGGTTTTGAATGGAGAACAGAATACGAACAAAACTGAATTCTTTAGGAATCTATTGCCCGAAAAACTGCGATCATTTTATTCTGAAAATAACTTGGATGACGGAAAGGATTCTGAAATTCTTATGACAAAGAAATGGCTCATCATTGATGACGAGTTTGGGGGAAAATCAAAAAAGGACTCCACAAAATTAAAACGGCTGTCAAGTCAGCAAACGTTTTCGATCAGGATGCCATTTGGGCGAGTTTCTGAGGACTTGCAGAGATTGGCGGTACTTGGCGGTACTTCGAATGATAGTGAGGTTATAAACGATCCTACGGGGAATAGGCGCATCATTCCGATCAACATCGTATCTCTCAACATCGAATCGTACAAGAAAATAAACAAGGACAAACTATTCATTGAACTATACAAAATTTGGGAGGCTGATAAAGAGGGGTGGTTTTTGACAAAAAATGAAATTGAATGGCTGAATAAATCGACGTTAAAAAACAAAGAAACAATGGCAGAGGTAGAACTTCTGGACAAGAATTTTCAGTTTTATGAACAAGGGGAAATGACCAATACCGAGGTTCGATATCAACTTGAAAGGATGTTTCCGACCCTAAAGACAAATTCAAAAAAGGTGGGTCAGGCATTAAAACTTTGCGGATTTGAGCAGATTATGAAAAAGAAAAATGGCAAAATGTTCCGAAGTTATCAAATTATTGAAAAATCTGTAAACCCTTCGCCGTTTTAACAAGTTGAAAAACAAATAGTTAAGAAAGCGGTTTACAGATTTACAGATTTTACACGCATTTTCCCTAGGGCTTATGGATTTCGCGAAAAGATAAAAGGAAATAAATAAAATATATTTTTAAAGTAAGTACGTCATAATCATTAATAATCTGTAAACCTGTAAACTTTGGCAATTTTCACCAATGAAAGGAGGGTTTACAGATTTCAAAAAACAACGTGTAAACCTTCTGTAAACCTGTAAACCTATGGAATTAAGAGATTATCAGCAAAGTTTAGCAAAAGAGGGGGCAAAGATTTTAAGGGATTTAGGGATCATTTATCTATGTATGCAAGTCAGAACCGGAAAGACTTTAACCTCCCTTGAAATAGCTAAATTGTTTGGCGCAAAATCTGTGCTTTTCCTGACTAAGAAAAAAGCAGTCAACGACATAAAAAAAGATTACGACAATTTCGGGTATTCTTTTCAGATTGAAATAACAAACAACGAATCAGTTCACAGGTGCGATGGTAAGTACGACCTAGTGATTTCGGACGAACACCATAGGAATGGAGCGTTCCCAAAACCAAACAAGACTACAAAAATCATAAAGCAGAAATACGGGAATTTGCCTATGATTTTTTTATCAGGCACTCCTACTCCAGAATCATATTCGCAAATATTCCATCAGTTTTGGATTTCAAAGAGGACTCCTTTTTATGAATATGTAAATTTCTATCAATGGGCAAAAGATTTCGTTAAAGTAACTCAGAGGAATATGGGCTACGGATTAATAAACGACTATTCAAATGCCGACAAAAAAAGGATTGACATTTTCATTGATAAGTATCTTTTGAAATTCACACAGGAAGAGGCTGGATTTGAAACGAAAATAGTTGAACAAGTTGCATTTGTTGAAATGAAACCAATCACTTATAGTTTAATAGATCGGATCAGAAAAGACAAAGTGATAAAGGGAAATGAAGAAATAATATTGGCTGACACGGGAGCAAAGCTAATGTCTAAGGTTCACCAGCTTTGTTCAGGCACTGTACTATTCGAAAGTGGAAATTCAATTTGTATTGACGATTCAAAAGCAGTTTTCATTAAAGATAATTTTCACGGAATGAAAATCGCAATCTTCTATAAATTCAAGGCTGAACGGGAAATGATATTAAAAACTTTCGAGGGGAATATTACGGAGGATTTGGAAGAGTTCAATTCAACAGACAAAAACATTGCTTTGCAGATTGTCTCAGGTCGAGAGGGCATTTCATTGGCGAAAGCAAAACACATCGTTTATCTAAATATCGACTTTAGTGCGGTATCATATTGGCAGTCAAGAGATAGGCTAACAACCATTGATAGAAAAGAAAACGAGGTTTACTGGATATTCGCCACCAACGGAATTGAATCCAAAATTTACAAAGCAGTTCAGAAAAAGAAAAATTTCACCGTAAAAATGTTTGAAAAATATGAAAGAACAATTCATTCAAAAGAAAATCCTGAACTACTTGGAGGATAATGGACACTATTGCTTGAAACTTGCAAAGACAAACAAGAACGGAATACCCGATATTATTGCAATTAAACAGAACGAAGTTTTTTTCATTGAAGTAAAGTCAGAAAAAGGAATTGTTTCGGAGTTGCAAAAACATCGAATTGATGAACTCAAACAAAATGGAATCAAAACGCTAGTCGTAAGAAGCCTTGACGAATTAAAATCACTACTCAAATGACCACAACTAACCCCCAATCCATCCGTAACATCATAGACGAAAACGAACTAGTCTATGCGTCCCGTGTGTTGTGGTTATGCCGCGATATGCAAGTTGACGAGGTGCGAAAACTCGACCCGACCAACTCCAATTACACGCGATTCGTCGGAGTAATAAAATCCATCATTGACCTGAAACTGGATCAGTCGTTCGGATTCAACATGGAATTTAACCCCACTTTCACCGCCCTCAAAAAGTTAGGAGTATGAGCAACGCCAAACAATACACCCCACGAGAACTTTTCGATATGTGGTTGAAAGGGAATCACACAGTCGTTGAACTAGCCAAACGATACGGGCATGAATCAACGGGACTATCACACAAGTTCACCGCGTTTTTGGACGAAAGGAAGAAAACGAAAGTCGAACGATTTGTCTGGCAGTAGCGGATAACTCGAAAATAGTTATATTTGCATGATAACAACATATTGTATCATGCCATTTGAGAAAGGGAACGAAGGACGACCAAAGGGTTCTGTTAATAAAATAACACAGGAGGCTCGTTCATTATTTCTGCAAACGATTGAAAGTCAGATGCCACACCTTGACGATGCGTTCGAGGCGGTGCGGCTTGAGAACCCAGCCGAATACCTAAAAATCGTTGAGAAATACGCCCAATATTTCATCGCTAAAAAGGTAGACATTACCTCAAAGGACAATCAACTCAACGCCTCATTAACACAAATCACCGATGACCAACTTGCCCAATCCATTGCACGACTTGAGCAAGGAACAGATGTTGCAAGTCCTGAAGGAGGAGCAGTCGAGGCGTAATTTCTGGGCGTTTTGTTTGTATTACGATTCGGAGTTTTTCGATTCTAGACCCTTCCTCAAACAGATCGCCGATTCCTTCCAACGTATTGCCGATGGTAAGATATTGCGGTTGCAGGTTTCAATGCCTCCTCGTGCTGGTAAATCGTACATCACTACATTATTCGCCGCTTGGATGATCGGGCGCAATCCTGACGGCTCTATTATGCGGAACTGTTGTACTTCTACACTTTACGAGAAATTCAGTTATGACACACGCGATGTATTGAAAGCCGATAAGTTCAGGCAGGTGTTTCCTTCCGTTGAACTTTCGCCAGACAAACAATCAATTCGTGGCTGGAACACATCACACGCGGTTCAGGTGTCTTACTTTGGTTCAGGTGTAGGAGGAACAATTATTGGTTTTGGGGCTACACTTTGCGCCATATCTGATGACTTATTCAAATCGTTTGAGGATGCCATTAGTGAGAAGGTCTGCGAAAGTACGTGGAGTTGGTACAAAGGAACACACGGCTCACGTATCGAAAAGCATTGTCCCGTAATTGACATTGGAACGCGTTGGGCAAAAAAGGATGTAATAGGGCGTAATTTGAACGAAGATTACTATGACGAGAGTATTATCATCTCGGCATTAGATAGTGCAGGAGAATCGTTTTGTGACGCCGTAAAGACAACGGAGGAGTATCACGACATCAGGCTCAGAACACCTCGTGAGATTTGGGCAGCCGAGTATCAGCAAGAGCCAACGGAAGCGGCTGGGGTACTATTCACCCGAGCCGACCTACAACTATTCACACGGGAGGAACTCAAGCCCGATGGTTGCGAATCGGTTATGGCATACATAGACGTGGCCGATGAAGGGGCTGACAAATTTGCGATGGCGGTGGCGAAGGTTTATCAAAATACCATTTACCTAACTGACGTACTATTCACGGATGCAAACATTGACCAAACCCTTCCGCTATCGGTAGGGATGATGGAAACTCACAAAATCAACCTTTGTAGGGTAGAGGCAAACAATCAGGGGTCGGTATTTATTAAGATGATGCGCCAACACATTGACGCCCACCGTGTGCTAAAGGTGACAAATAGCACAAACAAGCATACCCGAATACTGATGCAGTACGGATTTATAAAGCAGCATTTTCGTTTCCTTTCGCCAGACCAATACGAACGGGGAAGCGATTATGACCTATTCATAAATCAGGTACTGGATTACGTCAAGGCAGGATCAACAACGCATGACGATGCTCCCGATTGCCTTGCTGGGCTTTCTAAGTTTATCCACTCCTTTTTGCCCCACTTATTTACGCCCGTTAAATTATAATGGCTGTTAATTATATTTTTACTATTTTTGTTGAAACTATTTCAACACATGGCAGGATTGTTTCAGGGTATCTTCTCCCGTTTTTTTTCGAGGCTCATAACTGACAACCCTCCATTTTATCCACTTTACTCCAATTACCTCTACAATAACAAGTCGCCAATATTGGTTGACATGGAGAATTTGTACGAGGTGTATCTTGGTTCTGCTCACCTTCGTCTGGTTATCGACCGCAAGGCTGAAATGTTTAAGAACATGGAGATATGCCTATACGATAAAAACAATAAGAAAATTGACAATCACCCCGTTCTCAGCCTCTTGAATAAACCGAACCCGTTACAAGGGCGTGAGTTATTCTTGGCTCAACTTTCGATGTATCGGGATATTTATACACAGGCTTTCATCTATGAGTTGTACCCGTCCATAAAGTTCGATCCCAACTCACCTCCTGCAGTTTTATGGAATTTACCGCCAAGCATGGTGAAGATTAACCGAACGGGTAAACTTTGGGATCAGACCACCATTGACGGAATCATTCAGAGTTATGAATTACTCGATGGTTCAAACAAAAAGCTATCGCCAAAAGAGGTGATTCAGGTAAGCGATCAAACGGGAGCAAATTACATAACGGGCGAATCAAAGATTTTAACGCTCCGTACAGTAATTAGCAACATTGAATCGGCTCTAAAAACACGTAACTGTATTATCAATGACCGTGGGGCTTTGGGTATTTTAGCCAATAACTCCAAAGATCAGGATGGCGGTTTGCCATTGGATGAAAAGGAACGTGAGCGCATCGAGAAGCAATACCGTAACTCATACGGAATATCGGACGACCAAAAGAAAATACTCATCACAAATTCAGCATTAACGTGGCAGCCAATGTCATTCCCTACACGGGATTTGATGTTGTTTGAGGAAATCGAGGACGACTTTCAAACGCTTTGCGGTATGTTCGGAATGGCTCGGGATGTGTTCCCTTCTACTAAAGGCGCAACATTCGAGAACCAAAAGGAAGCGATAAAACAAACCTACCAAAATACTTTACAACCACAGGCAGATCAATTGATGCGCCAATTATCTGAGCGTTTGGGCTTAACTGCGCAAGGGTTAAGACTTGAAGCCGAATATGATTGGTTGCCAGTAATGAAAGACGACGAACTCAAGGAGGCACAGGCTGAACAAGCAGAATATCAAGCTATTCAGACTGAAACTCAAACGATTATTAACCTCAACACGGCGGTTAAGGCTGGAAATATGTCGTATGAATCGGCTATTAATATGCTTGTAATTAGTGAGGAGTACACGCCAGAGGAAGCCACAATGCTAATATCAAAACCAATTGAACAGTCACCCGTCGAACAACCGCAAAACTCAGGAACTCAAAATCAACCTGCATAAGAAAAATGGAAAACGAAAACAAAATACCAGCAAAAAAGAACAATCACTTTTCTGTGAAGGTGTCAAACGTAGGAGTGCAAGTCAAGGACGTTGATATGAAATCTCGCACCGTTACGGGTGTGCTAAACACATACAACTTTGTTGACTCCGATCAGGACGTATTGATGATGGGTTCGGCGAAGAAGTCAATAAATGATCGCGGACCAGATAGCGCAGCAACTGCAAAGATCAAGTTCGCAAAGTTCCATGACCTTACCCTCCTTCCAGGAAAGTTCACGGTACTATCGGAACGCGAAGTAAATGGTAAGCAGGTATTGTACTTTGAATCGCAAATGTCGAACTCCCAATTGGGAACTGACACGCTACACGAATACATGGATGGTGTAATTGATAATCACTCTATTGGTTTTCAGTACATACCCGAGCAGATGAAGTTGGTTGAACGAGATGGGCAGCATGGTAACTCAAAGACTTGGGATGCCTTAATGCAAAACCTTGTTAACCCAAAGGCGGCAGAGGATATGGGTTATGTTTGGATGATTAAGGAAATAAAACTCTGGGAAGGTTCGGCAGTTGCGTTTGGGGCTAATGCCTTAACTCCATTTTTGGGTATGGCAAAGTCAATGACCAAAGAAAGCATCGTGGCTCTAATGCATTCTAAGATTCAGAAGATGGAATCGGTACTTCGTAACGGTACGCAATCGGACGAATCGTTGAGCGTAATCGAGCAACAGTCATTACAGATTCGCCAGTTGATTGACGACCTTGAGCCGCATATTACAATACGTTCGGCAAAGGACGAAATCATTGAAATGAAGAACGAGCCTGTAATTATTCAGCCTCCTCACGAAGTTGATTGGAAAGCAATAGCTGATAAATTTAACCTCTAATTGTTACAACTTAAATAAATTATTTATATTTGCATTAAATTGATTAGTTTTCAAACCTCACGAACACGGCTCATTACGCTGCCGTTCAGAATGGTCAAGGGCGAGTCGGTAAAGAAAAAAGAAACATATTTATTCATTCTAAAAACATACCATCGTGGAAAACGAAAAAGATTTTATTGACAAGGTGAAGGCGGAAGTATCTGCTAAAATCACCGAAATGCTTGACACAAATGCAGCTAAACACGCTGCTGATTTGAACGAGAAAATGAAGAGCGCAGTAACTAAAGAGGAAATCGAAGCGGTTAAAACTGCAATCGAGCAACTTTCTTTGGATATGAAAGCAAACGCTGAACAGGCTCACAAAAAAGACGGAACATCTGCAAAAGAGCAAGTTGTATCTTTCTTAGGTAAAGAGAAAACAAACCTTGAGAACCTAGCAAAAAACAAATCAGGCTCAGTAGCTTTTGATTTGAATTTGAAATCTGCTTCAACTTTCACAACTGCAAACATTGACGCAGTAGGAACAAACGGAATCAGCATTTTACTTTCTGACATCGAGCCAGGAATCACAGCTACACCATCTGCACGTCCTAGTGTAATGTCGTATTTGAACCGTGGCACAATGACAGGTTCATACGTTGTTTACGCAGAGATGAAGAACAACGATGGCGGTGCTGGTAACACAGCGGAGGGTTCTGCAAAAACTGCAATGGACTTCGATATCGTTGAGGCAAAATCTGACGCTAAGAAAATCACGTCATACATCAAAACGTCTAAAGAGGCATTGTCGGATATCCAAGCATTGAGCGCGGAAATCAACGGCGAATTGCTTGTTTTGATTATGAACAAAATTGAGGATGATATTCTTGAAGGTGGCGGAACAAACGCATTGCAAGGTTTGAACGATACTACAAACGTATCAACTGCATACTCTGCTGGTAACTTCGCGAACACAATCGCAAACGCAAATATCTATGACGTTGTAAATACAGCAGCATCACAGATTATGACTGCTGAGGTTGTATCGGGTCGCCCTGCTGGTTTCATGCCAAACATCGTGATCCTTAACCCTGAAGATGTAGTTAAATTGAAATTGACTAAGGACGCAAATGACAATTATTTGTTCCCAGTTTCTCTTCCAGGAACTCCGTCAATCTCTGGTCTGACTGTAATTTCTTCGCCTTGGTTAACTGTTGACAAATTCATTGTTGCAGATTCAAGCAAGATTATGTTCCGCGTTCGTGAGGATGTGAACATCTCAATCGGTTACGAGAACGATGACTTCACAAAGAACTTGGTAACAATTCTTGCGGAGGCACGTGTTGCGATGTACGTTAAGAGCAACTACAAAAAGGCGGTTGTTTATGGCGACATTACTACTGCAATCGTTGCGCTTGATCCAGCTACATAGTAGCTAGTTGAAGTAATAAAAGCAAAGCCCTGATCGTAATTGGTCGGGGCTTTTTGCTACTTTTGTGTAATGGCTTGTACAACTTGCGGCGGCGGAGCGCGAAAACTAGGGGAATGTGATGTTCACGTTTTAGTTGACGGCGATCATTCCCAATTTTGGGTTGAGTGGTGCAAGACTTGTCAGGCTTATATCTGTCAGGAATGCCGCTACAACCTAGTGAAACGAGCAAGGGCAGCAACAATAAGAATATCACGACTAAGAAACCCATGAGGAAAAAGATACTACTTGTTACCGCTATTTATGGACGACACGACCTGACCCGAGTCGTATTGGCTTACTATGCCGAACTAAAACGCGGCTTCAAAATGGAGATGCTTTGCGTAGGTTCAGAGGGTGACAAATCAAGGCAGTTGGCGGAGGCTTGGGGCTGGAAGTACATTGAAGCCCCGAACAAGCCGTTGAGCCAAAAGTTCAACGCCCTATTCAAAGAATCGCAGCACTATGATTATGACTTTATGGTTTTGGTAGGCTCTGACGACCTTATTACTCCAGAGGTATTCCAATACTATGAGCATACAGTAACAAAGGACACACGCCATTTGCTAGGATTAAAAGACCTTTATTTTTATTCAATTCAACTCAATGAAGCCGTACATTTTCAGGGCTATCCTTCACCGCCATCACCTCGCACTATCGGTGCTGGGCGTGTGTTTAGCCGTTGGGTTATGGAGCGCATGAACTTTACGCCGTGGAATGACGAGAAGGTGAACCGTGGGCTTGATTCTAGCAGTACGGTTCAGATGAAGAAAAGGGGCATTGACGAGATCGCCGTTCTTATGTCCCAGACTGGAGGCATTGCGGTTGACCTCAAGCATCCTGCAATATCATTAACTCGTTACGAATATTTGAACAGTCATCCACGGGCGGATGTTGCCATTTTAGATAAGGCATTCCATTGTATGAATGCGGTAAAGGCATTGAAATACCCTGAAATTTTTGATGGAAGCAAAACGTATAACGTGCGTATGCTAGACGAAAACCGACCTGACTTTGGCGACATACGGCAGATGCAAGGAAAGTCATTACTCGATAGCATGATTCTTGGCAAACTTGAAATTGTGTGGGATAATTAACTAATTTAGCACCATGATACTTCTAACGACTGCAATGTTTACGGGGTTTAATTACATAAACACCTCAACCAATTCTTTGTCAAGGTTACAATCTTACATTGATAGGTACGAAAAACAATATATCTGCCAGTTACTTGGCGTTGAGTTGGGTGAATTATTTATTGCCGATCTTGCCAATGCATCGCAGGACGTTCGCTTTGTGACAATTCAAGATGCTTTTTATGAGCAGACTTCCGCTGGAAATATTCACATAAGTAAGGGCATGGAGGATTATCTATTGGCTGCCGTTGGGTATCATTACATTAAGGACACGCAATACTCGCACACGATTTCGGGCGTTGGCAAAAAACTACTTGAGGCGCAAAAGGATCAAACAGGAGAAAATGCAAACCGTTACGGAGAAAAGCGATTTAATGAGGCACTCGATACCGTTGATGCAATTCAATGGTACTGCAAAACATTTGACACGGCTACATATCCTGAATACAAAGGCATAAATATCGCACCCGTTTATTCTGCTATTCTATGATTCATACTCGTTCGCTGATTGATATTTTGGAGGCGGTTGTTGCTGATATTTCAATTGAGATGACAATTACTTCCGTAGTTGATAACGGCGACGATACATTTGATGTAATTGTTACCGACTTAAAATGGCTAGAGGTCGGGCGTATTGTTACAATTAACGGCTTTTCGTTTACGGTTGTTTCTATTGACGACGACACCAATACAATAGTTTTCACGGGTACAGATACCATCTTTGCCAATACAACTACCTTCAACCTTTACGCTCCGTATTTTTGGTATGGTACTCCAGTAGCGGTAAACAATCAGATTCAAGAAATTCAGCAGTCGCAGGAGAAAACTCCGATGGTTTATTTGATGCTCAAATTCAAGGAGCGATTCAATACCGATGCAGAATTAATGTTGGAGCGTGAATCAACTTGCTCATTATTCTTCCTCACCCAAGCCGATTTCGATGCATGGGGTACAGATGATTTTTACACCAATGCAATACGCCCGATGCGGAGGCTAATGGATTTATTCATTGCTCAAATTGAATCAGACTATCAATTTAATACTCAAGACCTATCGTATGACGTTACAGACCTACCTATGTTTGGCGTTTACGTCAATACTAAAGGGGCGACAAATTCATGGTTCAGCGATAATCTTTCAGGGCTTCAAATGGATGTCGTTTTCAAAATAAATAAGACGGACGACTGCGAAGATTTGCAACCTCGAAGAGTAGGGGTTGGATATGACGAAATACCATTAAACAATACAATAAACTAAGGACATGGCATCAGAAAACAGAACAACATTAAAAACTTATTTTGAAACTGGCGACCGCCCAACTCAAGAGCAATTTGCAACTCTTATTGATTCATGCGTAAACAATATCGACGATGCAATTCCGAAGGTCTACGTTTGCACACTTACTGCTGACAATCCACTTCCAACTGATAGGGTTCTTGCAAATACTCTCGGAGAAACCTTGACGTGGGTTAGGGATTCGGAGGGCGTGTACTATGTTCAAAGCGATCTGTTTGCAGGAAACATTTGGATCGGAGGATTCAGCACATTCAATCAACATCAGGGAAGTGTTTATATTGCTATTTCTGATCATGGAGGCGGTATCGTTGGTTATTTCACGATATACAAAGTTGGTGCGACTCGTAGGGTTTACATGGAGTGCGTTTCTTCCGACTTGATAACTCCAAAAGATTTAAGTACACTAATTGACTTAGATGTATTCTACTTTCCAGAGATTAGAATTTATGAATAAATGATGCAAGAGTCATTTGAAACAAACGAAAAAAGGGGGTGCATCCTATTTGTAGGGGCGTTTTTTTTGTGCGTATCGTTTTGGAGTGTATTAATTTATTTACTACTTTAGCGTTGTCAACCGAACAACGTGAAATCCATTAACATCATTGGGCTGATTTTGCAAACGGACGTATCGCGTTCCGTGGTTGACACCATGCAATTTCAGCCCATACCTATTTTATGAACCATAAAGCATTCGTATCGTTGTGCGCAACATTCGGAATCGAACCATGTGAGGCGGAGTTCAAATTTCACCCTGAACGGAAATGGCGTTTTGACTTTTGCTTCCTCCGCCATAAAGTAGCGGTTGAGGTTGAGGGCGGCGTGTGGTCAAACGGGCGACATACACGCGGCTCGGGATTCATTAAGGACATGGAGAAATACAACGCCGCAACCGAATTAGGGTGGCGCATACTACGCTTTACACCTTCGCAACTAGGTCAATCCAAAACATACGAAACAATTAAACAAACACTTTACTCATGAAAAAAGCAGCATTATTTTCTATTGACAAACAAGCAAAGCAATGGGCTAACGATGGCAACGCAATGGCTTATTTTACACGTGGCAAGATCAATGAGTTCTACAAGGACTTTGGCGTACAGGTCAATTCGTTGATTACCGACCTCAATAATTTGAAACTCGAATACTTTGAATTTGAAGGTACGCAGATCAAAAAGGAGGAGGACGGAAGCCCGATTTGTAAAGAGGGCATGACGGTACATTCGTTCAATATGAACTACCACGCCATGATGAGCCAGAATGCTGGGGAGAAATTCAAATCAGAAAATTACCCTGAGCCAGTTGTAGAAACACAACCCGTAACAGATGAAAACTAAATTCCTAATAATTGCATCGGGCTGGAACTGCCAAGAGTTCGTATCAAATTGCGTGGAATCGGTACGCAAACAAAGGTATGACGGTGAAGTTACTGCCGTGTTTATTTCTGATGGTTCTACCGATCATACCGCCAAGAAAATACAGACCGCCATATTCCAAACGCCAAACTTTCACGCCATGATTTCGGACGTGAATTGTGGGGCGGCTTGTAGAAGGCACAAGGCAATTGAACAATTTAAGCCCGACCCTGAAACCGTAATAATGTTTTTGGGGCTTGACGACGAACTGTTGCCCTCCGCTTTGGAGCGTATCGACAATGAGTACAACCGTGGCAAATGGATGACGTATGGCAATTGGAAGGATCAACACGGAAAAGGGCTGCCCGTTGATTTCAAGTTGACATTTCCCAAAGAGGTTCACGAGGCTCGGAGTTATCGAGATGTAACGTACCGCTCAACTGCTCCAAATACTTTCAAGGCAAAGTTGTACTACAAAATTCCAGTTCAAGATTTTATGATTGACGGCAAATGGCTGCAAACCTGTACGGAAGGGGAGGTGATGTTCTCCTGCCTTGAGATGTGTGGCAAGGATCGTATTGGCATTATCCGTGATTTCATTTATCTCTACAATCGTATGCGCCCATCAGGATCACAGCGAAGGTTTGGAACAGTAAAGCAAGATGTTCTAAAGATTATCACATCACGTCCAAAACGTGCTATATTTGAACAAATGCCATGAAGTCAATATTGAACATATCGGTAACTGATTACGCTAATTTCGGACACGATAATGCGGAGTCGTTACGGGCTGCAGGTTATAACGTTAATGATGTGGCATTATCACCACATACTTTCGATTATCCTGAATGTTCAAAAGTTGTCACTCAAGAGGAATTAGATCAACTAATAAAGCAGTACGATATTATTCAGGTATTTCATTCGCCTTTGGGATTGGCGGAGCGTTTGAAAGCTACCAAAAAGCCTGTTGTTATTTACCACACAGGTACGGGCTACCGTCAGCAACCCGCACCAATACATAAAGCGTATGACGGTTGGGTAAAGATGCACGTTTGCGCTTTGCCTGAACTTTACGAGGCGTTCAAATCGCGATCTCTAGAGCCATGCGTGTACATGGTAGGAGGCGTTGCGGTGCATTTGCAAAATTACCAAAACAAAACGCCATTTAAGGTTGGGCATTATCCCTCGAATCCCGATGTAAAAGGAACTGACAGGATTGCGGAAGTATTTCAAAATCTATTACTTGAGGGGTTGCCATTAATCTTTGACATCAATACTTCTAGGGTAGGATATGCGGATCAGATCAAACGCCTGAAAACGTGCGACATTTACGTCGAAATGTTAGCAGGTATGCAAGGGGCAAAAGATTACGGATCGTTTGGCATAACTGCCCTTGAGGCTGCTGCAATGGGCAAAATCGTAATCACCAATTGTACGCATCCTGAACCGTATCAAAAACATTACGGAGCATTCCCATTTATTATCGCTAATGACGCAAAGGAATTGGAGTTGGCGTTGGTAGAGTTGGCGGAGTTAACGCCAGACGAATTAACGGAGTTGAAAATATCATATCAGTCTTTGTTCTTTACAATGCACACGTACGAACCGACTGGCAAATACATCGCAGAAAATGTACTCAAAGGACTACTCTAAAAGGCTAAAGGATTGGAACGCCTCCGAAAAATACCGTGATGAGGTTGACTTTCTCAACAGTTTACTGGCTATTCAATCGGGCAACAAGGTACTCGATTACGGTTGTGGAATCGGTACGGCTATAAAATTGCTATCTGAAAAGCATCCACAGGCACAGGTGTACGGGTATGACGTAAACCGTTTTGAAGATCGCGTTGTAGATGATTTCTACATACGCTCGGACTTCTACTTTCAATTTGATCGCATCTACTTTATGCATTCGTTGGCTCATATTCCTGACGTAGTCGGTATGCTTTCAAGGCTTCATCAATTCCTCAAGCCCGAAACTAGAGTGGTGGTAATTACGCCTAATTCAGATTGGCTATGGCTCAAAAATAACTGCAAAGAGGTTAAAACAGACAAGACGGTTGTCAATCATTTTACTTCCAAAAGCCTGAAAAACACCTTTGAGTTGGCAGGTTATAAGGTAGCAATGTCAGGAATGTACGGCGAATTAATAGGGCTACAGGCGGAGCGTTTGTACATTGTTGCCAAAATAAATTAAGGAAGATTCAAAATTGTGTGAAATTGTGTATATTTGCCTAAACTAAAAACTCTCAACAATGGCAAATGCTTGTGCCTGTAATGCAGGACTTTCAAACACGGGAACGGGTTGTTCTCCATTCTGGCAGGTAGCTGTCAAACTTATCGTTGTACCTTACTACGATGCAGATGGCGCACAGAATTTTATCGACCTTTCCGACACGCTCAATCAGGCGTATTTTACTGCCCTAATTAATGAGGCAGATACTACTTTGCGTTGGCTGCCTATGCCGTCAATGCTTAACGTTGAAGACACACGCAGCGAATCTTTAATGGAAACATTTGAGAACGGCTCAATGATGTTTGTTCAACAAGGCTCACGATCTTTCAAAGCAATTGTAGCTGGACGTGATGCTACTCCTCAACTACTTGGCAACCTTAACTCATTCCGTTGCGTTCCTTTCGGAGTGTTCGGAGTTGATAAGCAAGGCAACCTAATCGGGTCAATCGGTACGCAAGACAATTGCGACATCTTAAACATTTACCCAATCCGCGTTGACGAAAATTCATGGGACCCAACCTGGACAAAGCCAACCGATAAAACGGTTCAAAAAATCAACATGGGCTTCTACTTCCACATGGATGAAGATGATTCATCACTTCGCATGATTACGGCTGCAGAACATGGCGCAAATCTTTTGACTGTTAAAGGTCTTATTGATGTTTGCTCGGAATATAGCAATTTAGAGTTGACTTCATTCACAGTAACGCTTAACACTTATTTTGGAACAGTTCTAAATCCAGTACGTGTTGAAGGTCTTGTTGCCGCAGATTTTGCATTGTACAACGTAACTGATTCACTTTCTGTAACAATTCTTACTTCAACAGAAACTTCTGACGGTGTTTATGACATTACTTACGCAGCGCAAACTGGACTTGACGTTCTCCGTTTAACTCCAACTCTAACAGGTTACGACTTTGCTCAGGTTGTTGCAAATACAATTGCCCTTCCTGCTACATAGTAGGAAAAAAATACTTTGAACGACGGGTTCGTTCATTGTTTGTTTAGTTCGTTAAGTGGACGGGAGGTTTGGTTGCCTCCCGTTTTTTTATAGTATCAAAATGACAAAGTTTTTCAAGCCTCTTATGGACATGGCGAGTAGAGTAATTTCTATTGACGTGAATAATATGCTGAAAACTATTTTTGACGATACTACATTGCAGGTTCAGGTACTCGATTTGAATACAGAATCGCAGATGTACGATAAGGGCATAAACTCGGAAGGTGATCAGATTGGGGAGTATTCATTTTGGACTAAAGCGTATTGGAAACCACTAGCAGCAGCGGAAGGTAGGGATGGGAGAACGGATCACATTACGCTAAAAGACACGGGCGAATTTTACGCCTCGTTCAGATTTGTAAACGAGCCAGATGGTTTCAAAATTACCGCAAACACATTAAAGGAGGACGGCAACGATTTAGCCGTGATTTATGGTGAGAAAATTCTTGGATTATCCTCGGAAAGCATGGCGTACATTCGCCCTGAAATTAGGGAACGCCTTGCTCAACTTACACGCAAAGCGATTAGAGGGTAAAGTATTTGATTCTATTGATTCGCTGCCGATATACAATTGGTGGCAGATACACAAAGCGCACGATTTTACGTGGCTCTATTCCATTAAAAGGCGCAAGGTAGGTAAATACACCCGAACAGCATTACAAACGAAATGGGGCGTTGTTTATGACGGTTACATAGCCCGTTTTGGATTGTCGGAAGATTACCTCAAACTGATCGAAAAGAAAAAAGAGATTGCGGCACTCAAAGTGGAGCGCATGGAAACAGGATCAAAGGCGTTAAATACGTTTATAAAGATCGCAGAACTCGAATTGAATGAAATGCAGAAGGGTGACGGGCGTGAGGAGGTTGATTTTTATGAGTCAAAATCGCACGTCGAAAAGCAATTGGGCTTCGCTCTTGACCCTATGAAGATAAGCGTGTCAGAATTTTACTCACATATTAAAGTTCTGAAACAATCAACTAAGCAACAAAAAGGCTAAATTTGTTATCATGGCAGAATCAGACAAAATAAGGCACGAAGATTTGGTTGAATCGGGGTTAATGAACCCGACGATTGAGAACTTCAAAGAGTTGATTCAGGTTGTAACTCTTGCCGATCAGCAGGTGGTGAAATTCGGAGTTGATTTGAATAAGTCCTTACAGGGCATTCAACCAAGTTCGGTTGCCAATTTACAACAGATTTTTACGCTATCGAATCAAATTAACGAGGCGGACAAATCTAAGATTGCAACGGCTCAAATACTTTCGGAATTGCGCTTGAAAGAAATCGAGCAGAAGAATCAGTTGAAGGTAAAAATGGCGGAGGAGGCAAAGCAGGAGCGTGAGAAAATAAAACGAGCAAAGGAGCAAGAGTCAGCATACGGGCGGTTGAGTGTGAAGTACCGCGAGGCGGCGAAGTTGGCTAAAGACCTAGCGGCGGCATACGGTGTAGAAAGCAAACAGGCGAAGTTGGCGGCAAAGGAAACATTGAATCTTAACAACCAACTAAAGAAAATAGATGCCTCAATAGGCAACCACCAGCGCAATGTCGGTAATTACGGCAAGGCTTGGGGCGGTTTAAATAATGCATTGGGAGCATTTGGGATTACGCTAGGTGTCGGGGCGGTTATTCAAGGTTTGAAATCTTCTATTGTTGCATTTGTTGATGCGGAAAAGAATGCTAAGAATCTACAATTTGCATTGAAGAATGTTGCAGGGGAGGGCGAGGATGCATTTACAAAATTGATGGATCAGTCCGCAAAATTACAAGCTAGTGGCGGTATATTTTCAGATGATGATATTCAGAAATCGCAATTGCAACTTGTGAACTTTGGTCTTTATTCTGATGAGATTGAAACGCTAATGCCTAAAATACTTGATTTGGCAGCGGCTCAAGGCATTGATTTGGCTAGTGCAACTGATACTGTCATCAAAGGACTGAACGGTCAAACGAAGGGCTTAAAAGCGGTAGGTCTTGACTTCAAAGACACGGGCGATGTTATTGGCAACTACAACGTATTGCTAGGGAAACTTGATAAATTTCAGGGTGCGTCTGCTGCCTCCGCTGAAACTATGGAGGGTAAATATCTTGTTTTGACGAATCGTTTTGATGACTTCAAAGAAGATATTGGAGGGTTTCTTATTACAGAGGGTTACGAAATGCTCCAATGGTGGGATGTAGTGATAGGCAAAGCCACAGAGTTTGACATGGCAATGCGTGAGGCTCAAAATGCAATAAAAAGACAATCATCGGCGGCAGAAGATTTAGTTAGGGCGCAAATCATTGACCCAAAGAAAACTGTTCAAGAACAGAATGCAGAGATCAAGGCAACTGTTCAAATGATACAAGAGGAAAGGAAATTTCAACAAGCCAAATTTGATGGGTCAGCGGCTGATAGTCAAGCACACAAGGATTCGTTAATAAGACTTACGCAATTAACAGAAGAGTTAAGAATTTACGCGAAGATTCAAAATGAAATATTGCACCCCGAAGCCGCTCCGTGTCCTGCTGGATTTGAAAAGGATGCAACTGGACAATGTGTAAAAAAGAAGCGAACATTTGGAGGAGGTGATGATGACGGTGCTGGTGCTGACGAAAAGAAGAAACTCAAAGGGCGCACGAAAGAGCAGAAGCGATACTACGATCAACAGAATCAGGATAAGCAAAAAGCAATTGATAAAGACCGCAAAGATAATGCGGATCAGTTGGCGTTAATTAGTAAGCACGACCAACACCGCCTTGATTTATACAACGCTGATCGGGATGCGAAGATTAAGGCAGCGCAAGAGGCTGACGCTGCAATAAGGAAAATAGAGGAGGAGCGAATTGCAAAAGAAGAAAAGGAACGCCAACAATCAATCGAAGATGCTGGGCGAATAGCTGATGCCGTTTCGGAAGGGCTTGACCGCCGCTATGATTTACAACAAGAGGCTCTACAACGTGAAGCAAACTTGATTCAATCGGAAGTAAGCGTACAGGCTGAATTGTTTTCTCGAGGTTTGGAGAATAACCTAGCATCGCAAGAACGGATATTGGCAGAAAATACCTTGAAGCAACAACAACTTGCCGAACAGAAAGCCAAAAAAGAGGAAGCGATGCAATTGGCTTCAATGTTTTTAGAGTTGGTTAAGGAGGATGGAGACGTACCGAAAGCATTGGCGCAAACATTAGTAGCGAAAGGAATTGCAAACGCCATCGCTGGGTCATTTGCGGAAGGTGTAGAGGATTTCAACGGAAAGGGAACGGGAACATCAGATTCAAATATTATTAGATTCTCAAATGGTGAATCGGTTGTAACGGCTGACGGTACGGCAAACAATCCAGGCTTAGTTACGGCAATGAACGAAGGAATGGTAAATGATTACTTCCGTGATATTTACCTTCCGCAGTTCACTTCGTCGCTAAAGAATAACGGGGAATCAACTCAACGCGGATCGAATTGGGAAACCGCCGCAATGATTAACGAATTGCGCGAACTCAAAAAGATTGTAGCAAACAAAAAAGAAACTACCGTTGAGTTGTCCCGTACAGGCGATGTAATAATGACAACTGTTGAGCAAGGTATTCGCAAAGTAATTAACCGCAAACCGCGTAAATTCTAAAGTATGGAATTGACTTTTCAAATGGATTTCGGTACGGGCTTCCTTACTGCTGGTTCACCAAGCAATGCGGCAGGTATTCAGTTGCGCATTATTTTTACTGATCAGCATCCAAACGCTACAATAGAGGGGACAGACTTTGAGTGGGTTGGTCAGGATGCTATTAATTTGATGAACTATTATCGGGCTGGACTTACTGGAGGAAACGGAGTGTATGAGGGTGTAGGGTTGCGAATTTTCGGCTGCGGTTCGTCAACCAATGTACCGATAATGTTTTTTGATGGCTATATTGACCTTGCCTCGCCACAGGCTAAATTTGAATGTGATAAAGTAGTTGCGCCATGTAAGGAAACGGGCAAGGTGGATTGGCTAAATGATATTTGTAGAGCCATTGATTTCAACTTCCTCGCAAAATTACCCGTTGGCTCACTTGGTAGAATCGTACCTGCTACCGATTATAAACTGACTCCATACTGCATTAATTCAATACCTTCCGCAACGCAAGAAATGTTGATGGCGGTTTCTGAGTTTATGATGCTCAAGGAATTGTACGACGTTACAAAAACAATCGCGCAGTACATTAACGAACTCATTGGCGATACTTCTACCGCCGTGGCTACCGTTGGTGCTGCGTCAGGTAGCTTAATCGCTACAATTACAAAGGTAGTTTTGTACGTTACGTATTTGTTCCTGATAATTGTCGCAATAGTCAATATGACAAAGGCGTTAATTAGCGGAGTAATACAACTAAAAAAGAAGAAAGCGTGTATGAGGGCGGAGGATATGTTTATACGTATCTGCCAGTATTTCGGTTTGAACTTTGCCTCAACGATTTTGCAACAAGGAACGTACCGAGATACTACTTGGATGCCGCAAAAAAATGTTATTCCTGACCTTACAAATCCGCTTAACATTTTCAAACGCCCACAGGATGAATCGGCAAACTTCCCGAACAACGCAAATGTTCACGGGCATTACGATGGTAACTGTTCCGACTTTATTGCTACGATGTGCCAAGTTTTTAAGGCTGAAATAAAGATTCTTGGCAACAATTTATACTTTGAGCGTTGGAACTACTGGAACAATTTTGCGGTTTGGCAAATACCGAACAGCGGAGCAATTGGATTTACTACCAATCTGCCCGACCCAACAATGACAAACGCTGGTGAGATGCCATCCAATTACCTCCTGATGTTTGCAACCGATCAATCTGAACTTTGTACGCTCGAAAGGTATGCTGGAACGTCTTGGTCTGCTACGGTTTCGCCTCTGAATATTTACAATAAGAAACGGTTGACGCATCAAAACGGGGTTGAGATTCGTTTGCCTTGTGCATTAGCAAAACGGAAGCAGTATTTGAGCAAGGTTGAAAACTTATTGAACGGCGTTGTGAACGTGTTGTTCTCCTTCGTCAATGCGGTTACGTCCTTAATAAATGGATTGATTAACGGTATTAACGCCGCCATTCAATTCTTTGGAGGGCAACCCGCAACGCTCGGAACAATTCCAGCACTACCGACAAACATTTTCAATAACCGCATCGGGTGGCTCGAGGTGTCGGGGGATTCTTGGTCAATGCCAAAGTTATTTATCGGGCAGCAGTCGGGTGCAGATTGGAAGATTGACCCGAGTAACGAAACCAATATGTCAGCAAATAGGTTGGCAATTAATTTTCACGGTACGATGTTGGCTACTCGAGGAAACCAACAACTGATATACAAAAACAATACATTCAAATTCTGTTGCGATGATTACACTCGCGTACTGAATAACAACGTATGCTTTGACCCTCTTAACCGTGTTGCAAAGATTACTGAATTTGTTTGGGACTTGAAAAACGAACAGGCAACGGATGTAGAGTACCGCGTATTTACTAACTTTACGAACAACCTAAAAGAAACAATTGTCATTGATGGAAACTAAACGAAACACGCTGGGCGAAGATGACCCAATTGACCAACTCAACAACTTCACCAAGAATATGCCCGACATTAAGGCATTGCAGGATTGGGGTAAAACAATTATGAAGGGCATGGATGCCGTAAAGGCGCAGCCCAAAGTAGTTGAGAAACGTACCTGCAAAGTTGGTAGAGTAACATTCAAGGCATCGTTATGCGATAACGGAGCAATAGCAATTGAATTTGGCGATCAGAAATTGGCAGAGAAATACTTTTTTGAAAACTTCAAACCTATAAAGTAATGGCAACATTTATAACCTCGAAACTATTTTATGACGACTACACCAGTACAGGTGGAGGAGGCACAGAGTGGCTCAACCTTAATGTGTGTGATCGAGCAACAGTAGTTATCGAAGGGTATATTGCATGGAACTTGCAAAACGTGCGTGTTGACTTTGTAGCTGATGGTGATACAATCGAAATAACCAACGAACTTGATCAACGAACATGGGATGGTCAAGAGTTTAAGGTGGGCGACACGGTTACAATCGTCGGTACTACGTCAAACAATGGCAACGTAACTATCACGGCAATTTCGGAGGACGGCAAAACCATAACGGTTGCAGAAGCATTAGTAAACGAATCAGCAACAGACGCAACATTTCACGGAGTAACAGCCGTTACATCATTTGATTTGTATTACAACCTGATAACAAATCAAGGGGTAGAAAATTACGAGTCGTTTATTGACGAAGGAACAGTTCAGCGGTTCACAGTATCGGGTTTTGACGCAACCGATACTCTCCACTATTTGAATTTCCGAGCCGCAACAAAATCAATCGGATGGGTTACAAATACAATCGTTGATGCCGTGATTAACGAAACCGATGAAGTAACTATTATCGGGGCTGGAATAATTGATTACAAACAGTTTTTCACTATCACGCAAGAGTTTGACGTTACTCCATTTACGCTAATTGGTCAGGAACAAAATCTTACTGATAATGTTCCTCCAAACTATTATCGATTTGGGCGGTCATTAAAATACATTTGCCGAATTGATGCAAAGTATTATTCTAACAATCCTAATGCAGATCATACGGGATCATCAACAACGCCAAATGGAAATGGTACTTGGTTTGATCAAACAAATGGAGGTGACAAGCCTCAATTCAAAGTACTCGCCACATATTATACGGATAATGATACGTTTGAACAATTATTTGAAATAGACCCAAGCAAAAATGTACTTGTAACAATTGAACTGCAATCGCTATCGAGTACGTTTACTGCCTCTACAGATTTTGTATTGGGATTCTTTGTTTGTCCAATTTCAGAACAACGATATCAAAATACGGTTGATCGTAATTTGAGGAAGAATTTTTTCTTTGATTACGGTAAAACAACTACTGGGACTACTATTGATGGTCATAATTTTGGAACACAATATCAGGTGTTTGGAAATATTACAGGAACATACAATGACACTACATCGATAACAATTACAGCATTAGTTCAGCCAGCAGCTAACTTGTATCAATATTGGGATGAGCTCGAAGATCAAGAAAGGCAATATGTTCTTTTTGTTTCTGTTCAAAATCCTGCGGTAACTACAACATCAGGTTCTGATAGGGTGGTTTGTTTAGCAGATTTCAATTCAGCAGTTATTGACCAAACGAACTCATCTTTTTTTGAATTTACAGGCTCAGGGTATGGAGCGTATCAATTTCCTGATTCTGGCATAGTAAAATGGGCTTCTGTTAACGGGCAGTCAGGAACACCGTTTTTAATCGAAGCACCTTTTAGGGTATACAATTATCCCGATGGCGAAGGAAATACGCCAACTATTAAGACGATAACATGGCAAGTTGTGGCGATCAAAACTGGCGTTGATGATTTTGTCATTGAAGAAAGGACAATTGGTTGCTCAGGCTTTGTAAAATTGCTTGATGTGCAACAAATTAGCATTGACGACACACGCAGATTCACGACATACGAGGACGATCCTTTTAATGCAGTAACCATTGAAAGGGATGCAATCAACGATACAGGCACTATGGCAGCGTATATTGCTCGATATGGCATTATCCTCCGCTGGGAAGATTGGATTGATTTACAAGCCGATTCCATCGTTTCTGACGCAGGTACATTATCGGTTAACCCGATCAGAAAATACATTGCTGACATTGTTGAAAAATGGGCAAATTATTCTGGCGTTCAGGGATGGGATTTGAAAATGCGTTTTGAGTGCGTTGTAACTGACTTGAATAATATCGATCAAACCTACCAAAGCGACCTACCAATGTCGTGCATTGATAACGCTACAACTTGGGCTGGAAGTTCTGGAACGTCAAACACCGTATTTTTTCAAAACGAGGCTGGAGGGGTCAATTACGGATCAATCCTAAAGGACGGGTTGATTACCAAAGTGAAGGTCGTTTATGCTGGGGACTACCCAATTGATCCTACAACCGATGACGGCTGGTATGGATTTATGCGCATGAACGTAACAGGTACAACGGTATTTGAATCGCGTTTTGCATCGTCAGAAGTAGCCTCAGAATCAGATTCTCCGTGGGTTGCTACTGCTCCAGCGGCAGACGTAACTGCAGATATTTCCTACGCAAACGGATCGGTGCGCATTGATATTTTTAATCCTACCGCCTCAACGACCTCACAAATCAATATTTCCGCCTATTTCGATTCTAGTCAATATACAGAAGGTGACGAGAAATTCGTATTTTTGTATGGAATAGGCACTACAACCTTCACAACATAAAGCTATGCCAACTACGGTTATCGTTCCAACAATGCCAATAGTAGCCGTTCGGGGTAGTGGAGGGACTGCCTCCAACAATGAAGCCACAAGCAATGGCGGAGGAGTGCCACGCATTAGCCCAATTCCAGTTCAGGTATGCGGTTTTGCTCCTTTGGAAGATTGCACAGCCACAGAATGTCGTGAAATAGTAGAGCGCGAATGTTGCTGGATGCTCAATGTTTTTGGCGACATAGATGTAACGGAAACAAGAAGCACATACGAAAATGACATTACGAATTTTACGTGCGACTTTCAACTTTACTATGCCAACCCTACAATTACAGTTGTAATTAGGTTACAAGAATGCACAAGTACATTTCCAGCCGCTCAGACATGGGTTAACTTAGCAGCAATGACGGGGGCTACATACGGCACAAATGTACCCTTTGCAGGTTATGCAAGTTGCCCATCATATCGAGGTTACATAGTAAATTGGGGAAAGGTGCTAAATGTACACGGGGCTGGGACTTATCGCGTTCAGTTTTCATTCTCATTTGCAGGTACAGAATATTGCCTTAATTCACCAGCATACAATTTACGGGCGTTCGATTGCAAGTTGGCGGATCAGACAGTTAAATTTGAAGCTAAATTGAGCGGACAAGTTGGAGCGCATTACCCACAGGGTTACGTTACATCATTGTGTGGTTTTGATTTCATTGATTCAATCAGGCTTCCAGGATTCTTTGGAAAGGAATTAATCGGTGAGTATTTGGAAGTTTATAACGAATGGCAGAACGGTACTCAAATGCAAGTACGGAACGAGGCGGTGCAAACGTTTCAATACTTCAGCAAAATGATGCCAAAAGAATATCATGACCGCTTCAAGGTTTACGGTATGATGGCGGACGTTTTGCGTGTGTCTGATTACAATTACTCAAATTCTGACTGGAACATTTCGCAATTACGCATAAAGCCAAACGGAAACTATGCGCCTGAGTATTACAATAAAAACCGTGTAAGGCTTTCAAAAGTTACTGTTGATTTTAAGGCAGGAGTTCAGAACATTATCAAATCACTTTGTTGTAAAATCAAATGATACTACTTGACAGCTCTACTAAATCAATTTCGGTATCTCTAGCAGGTGCAGTAACAACAAATCAACTTCAATGTGTTGCGTCTTATACTGACGTTACGCGGAAGTATTCAGGGCAGCAAGGTTCGCTGAATAGTTACGTCCCGTTCACGATTGAAAATTCATTTGCAAGAACAAACGGCACACTAACAAATGATGCGTCATTGGTTACGTTGGTCAATCCCCCACAGGCTTCTGATGCCGTTTGGATTTACAGCCACGAGGTTAACTCGCTATCAATTTACAACTCTGACACGGCATCGGCAACGGTAACGGTTTGGCTCAATGCAGCTATTGATCGCACGATTGTAAAGTGTACTTTGGCGGTAGGTTTTACCCTGCACTATGAATCAGGCAAAGGGTGGTATGTAACAAATACAAGCGGAGCGGTTGTGTCTGCGGTTGCATCAACCACGGTGACGGCTGACGGCACATACGGCGATATTACAGTAAGTTCGTTGGGAACTATTTGGACTTTGATCGCTTCAATCAACAAAGCAATTACGGGCGTTTGGTCGTTTGTTAGTGCAAAATTCAGATTGTATAATTCGGCTTCCACATTTTACACATCAGTTGAAACTGTTGCAACTGCTAATAATGTATGGACTGTACCGAATACTGGCAGCCAAACATTTGCTTCGGAAGCATACGCAGATGCAAAGGTTACCGATGCTATTGTTGATGCCGTTACAACTGTTGCACCATCACAGAATGCGGTGTTCGACGCCCTTGCATTAAAACAACCATTGGATTCTGATCTTACAACAATTGCTGGTCTTACACCA
>TARA_R110000868_G_scaffold120773_3_pt1 | contig 30460 bp, 29 predicted proteins | sample TARA_R110000868 | Tara Oceans TARA_R110000868 (sample SAMEA4397489) | marine metagenome | biome: Polar Biome; feature: [SRF] surface water layer (ENVO:00010504); material: water (ENVO:00002006), including particulate matter (ENVO:01000060) such as... | depth 5 m | reverse complement strand
CTGAGCTCACGCCTCCCGTGCGACCGGAACAGCTGGATTATGCGCCGAGATTGGTGGGGTGGGGATAAACGTCTCTATCAAGCGTCATCAGGATGACGATAAATTGTGACGTCAGGGCTGGATAAATGGCTCGTCCGGGCAGACCCCGCCCTGAAATCCATGCCGAGACCCGGCCAGACCGGAGTTGAGCGGTCAAGGGCGCGAAGCGCCGCATTGCGGTCAGGACCCTTGACCGCTCAACTCCGGTCTGGCGCCCTGCTAGGCAAGGATTTTCAGTGACCGCTCCCCGGCCCGCCCGGGCATAACTGAACCACTTGCACGCTTGACGCTTCTTCGTGCGACTGGCTCCATCAAGCCCCGGGAGACTTGCCATGTACGAAACCATCTATCTCGCCCTGCACCTGATCATCTTCCCCGCCTGGGCGCTCCTGCTGTTCGCGCCGCGCTGGATCTGGACGCAGCGGCTCGTTCACACCGCTTTCTTCCCGCTCCTCCTGGGGGCGATCTATCTCAGCTTCCTGTCGGCGGCGGTTTTCTTCGGCCAGGCGAGCGAAGGCACCAGCTTCTCCACCCTCGCCGGCGTGATGGCGCTCTTCGCGCACCCGGTCGGCGCCCTGACCGGTTGGACCCATTACCTCGTCTTCGACCTTTTCATCGGCGCCTGGATCAGCCGCGACGCCCTGCGCCGCGGCGTGCCCTACTGGCTGATGGCGCCGAGCCTGTTTTTCACGCTGATGTTCGGGCCCGTCGGGCTGGGGCTGTATCTGGTTGGGCGCAAGGTGACGGGGAAGGGCGGTTGGGGGCTGGCGGAGGACTAGCTCCCCCACACCCATCCAGCTTGACGCCCATCCCCGCACAGCCTACCTCGGCGGCTCCACACAACTCCACCGAAAGCCACCCCCATGACCGCGCAACTTGCCCTCAATGCCAAGGCCTGGCCCTTTGAACAGGCGCGTCTGCTTTTGAAGCGGATCGAGCAGCATGGGTTGGGCGGCAAACCGGTCGTGTTTGAGACCGGTTACGGGCCGTCGGGGCTGCCGCATATGGGCACGTTTGGCGAGGTCGTGCGCACGACCATGGTGCGCCAGGCCTTTATCGCGCTGACCGAGGGCCGTTACGAGACGCGGATGATCTGCGTCTCGGACGATATGGACGGGATGCGCAAGATTCCGGACAATCTGCCCAATCAGGCAATGCTTGCCGATTACCTGCAGATGCCGCTCACTGTCGTGCCCGACCCGTTCGGCACGCATGAGAGCTATGGCGCGCATATGAATGCGCGGCTGCGGGCCTTTCTCGACAGTTTCGGCTTTCACTATGAGTTTGAATCGGCCACCGCGATCTACAAGTCGGGCCGCTATGACGACATCCTGGTGCGGGCGCTGGAGCGCTATGATGACATCATGAAGGTGATGTTGCCGACGCTCGGGCCGGACCGCCAGGCGACCTATTCGCCGTTTCTGCCGATCTCGCCGAAATCGGGCCGCGTGCTCTACGTGCCGATGAAATCCATCGACGCCAAGGCCGGCACGATCACTTTCGACGATGAGGACGGCACCGAGACGACGCTCTCGGTCAAGGGCGGCGCGGTGAAGCTGCAATGGAAGCCCGATTTCGGCATGCGCTGGGCCGCGCTTGGTGTTGATTTCGAGATGTTCGGCAAGGATCACCAGACCAATGCGCCGATCTATTCGAAGATCTGCCGCATCCTTGGCGCCGAGCCGCCGACGCAATTTGTCTATGAGCTCTTCCTCGACCAACAGGGCGAGAAGATTTCCAAGTCGAAGGGCAATGGCCTCTCCGTCGAGGACTGGCTGGCTTACGCGCCGCAGGAGAGCCTGACCTATTACAACTTCGTCAAGCCGAAGACGGCCAAGCGCCTGTTTTTCGACGTCATTCCCAAGGCGGTCGATGAATATATGCAGCATCTGGCGGCCTTCCCGACCCAGACGCCCGAGCAGCAGCTGGAAAACCCGGTCTGGCATATCCATAACGGCAAGCCGCCAACGGATGTCTCGCCGATCAGCTTTGCCCTCATGCTCAATCTCGCCTCGGCGGCGAGTGCGCATAATACCGATGTGATGTGGGGCTTTATCGGCCGCTATTGCGAGGGCGCTTCGCCGGAAACCCATCCGCTGCTCGACCAGCTGGCCGGGTTCGCGGTGAAGTATTTCCAGGATTTCGTCGAGCCGACCAAAGTCTTCCGCGAACCCGATCCGCGTGAGCGCGGCGCGATGGAGGACCTTATCAAGCGTCTTGAGGCGCTGGGGCCGGATTGCCACGACGCCGAAACGATCCAGAACGAGGTCTTTGCCGCCGGCAAGGAAGCCGGTCTGGAAAACCTGCGCGCCTGGTTCCAGGCCCTCTATGAAGTCCTGCTCGGCCAGTCGCAGGGCCCGCGCTTTGGCAGTTTCGTGGCGATCTATGGGATTGGGGAAACGGTCGCGCTGATCAAAAAAGCGCTTGCCGGCGATCTGCTCGCCGCGAAATAGGGCTTAAGATACAAGGCGGTCCGCGAGTCGGGCCGTCTTTTTTGTCTCATGGTGTAAAAAATTATCGACACAATGTTCGTCTTGTCATACACCTCGACATGTCAAAAATAACAGACATAAAGTTACGGAGAGTAGACATGTCAGTTCGTGAAAGACGCTATGCCGTGGTGCTGGTCGCAAATCTGGCGATTTACGGTGTGTACTTCGCCGAGGCGTTATCGCAGGCGGGTCTCGCCGATCCGCAGCTGGACACAGGCCGCTTGCTGTCGACGATCGTGTCGCTGATCGTGGTAATCATCGTCGGTAATATCATCGTCGCCATCCTGGCGCCCTCGGATGCCGATGCGCCAGCGGATGAACGTGACCGGCTGATCGGCATGCGCAGCGACCAGATCGCCGGCTTTGTCGCCAGCTTGGGCGGCAGCGCGGGGCTGGTGCTGGCGATCATGGGGTTCGAAGTGTTCTGGATTGCCAATGCCGTGCTGGCCGGGTTGGTGGCAGCAGAGATTATACGATCAGTGGTGGGTATCGCCGGCTACCGGATGGGCATGTGATCATGGTCAAGTCCACAGCCATCACCAACACGATCCGCACCTTGCGCTTTCACGCCAATGAGATGACCCAGGCCGATCTTGCCGCGGCTGTCGGGGTGACGCGCCAGACCATCATCGCCATCGAGCAGGGCAAGTATTCGCCCTCGCTCGAGGTCGCGTTCAAGATCGCCGCGGCCTTCAGGGTGCCACTCGATGAGGTGTTCCAGTATCCCGGCGTGTGACTGCTTCAGCCCGGCTCGCCGGCGCTCGGCGGCAGGGCGGAAAATCCACGTCCGAAGACCGCGACCATGCGCTCCAGGATCACGGCGAAATCATCGGACCGGCAGGCGCCGTCAGAGAGCAGGTCAATCCGGCCGGTCTGGGAGAGCGACAGGCTGATCGCGCCGGACATGAGATGGTAGAACCAGTAGATATCCGCCTCGGCGCATTCCGGCCTGACCTTGCCCAGCAAGCGAACGAGCCTGTGGACCACCGGGTCGAACACGGTGCCGCTGGCGCGCATTTCCGGTGGCGCAGCAGCGCTGTTGAGGCGGCCAATCACGGCACCGTAATCGCGGTGTCCCGGATTGTCCTCGAGCATGAAAGAGAAGGTCGGGGTGAGGTAGGCCCGCACCAGACCCGCTGCCGTCATCTGGCCCGCGGTCTCGACCTCATAGAGGTCGAGCGCGGCGGTCCGGCGTGAATTGACGAAGTCAGCCCGCCTTTCCAGCACTGCCGCGAAGACGCCGGGTTTGGTGTTGAAGTAATAGTGCACCAGGGCGGTATCGACGCCTGATTTCTTCGCAATCTGCCGGATGGTGACCGGCTCGACGCCGTGCTCGGCAAACAGGGATTCGGCGGCGTCGAGAATGCGCTCGCTGGTTTCCTCGCGGCGCTCGGACTGGCTGCGGCGGCGGCCGCGTGGGGGGCGGCCCGAGGCCGGTTTTGTCTCGGTCACGTGCACCATCCCGACCTTCATTTCTCCCCGCTTGTGGCATGACTCCCGTGCCAGCGCCAAGCTTCGGAGTAGGTCAAACTTATTTATTCATCAATCAATAAATATCATTGACAACATCGCGACACTGATCAATCTGGGCGGCAAGAGCGCGAAATCGCGCCGAGGGAGGACGTCATGAAAGAGGGAGCTGTCATGAAACAGATATTGGCGCGGGGCCTGCGGGCCCGCTTGCTGGCGGGCATTGCCGGCGTAATTGTCACCACCGGCGCACCCGGTCTCGCCTTCGCCCAGAGCGGCGATCCGGCTGCGCCCGCTGCAGCGCCTGCCGCCAGAGACGTCATCACCGTGACGGCCCGGCGGCGCGAGGAGTCACTGGTCGACGTGCCCGTTGCCATGAGCGTGCAATCGGGCGAGCAGCTCGATCTGGCCGGCGCGACCGATCTCACGTCGCTGCAACGCACAACGCCCAATCTCACCCTGCAGGTCTCGCGCGGCACCAATTCGACCATGACCGCCTTCATCCGCGGCATCGGCCAGCAGGATCCGCTCTGGGGTTTTGAACCCGGTGTTGGCCTCTATGTTGATGACGTCTATGTCGCGCGGCCGCAGGGGGCGATCCTCGACATTTTCGACATCGAACGCATCGAAGTGCTGCGCGGGCCGCAAGGTACGCTCTATGGCCGCAACACGATTGGCGGCGCGATCAAATATGTCACCCGCCGGCTTGATGACGAGACGCATTTCGGTGCCCGGGCCCAGATTGGCGACAATAATCAGCGCGATCTGATCCTGACGGGCTCGGTGCCCCTGGCCGAGGGGCTGCGCATTGGCGGCGCGCTGGGGGTTTACCGGCGCGATGGCTATGGCACCAATCTCTACACCGGTGCCGACACGAATAATCGCGATGCCATTGCCGGTCGACTGACGGTCGAGTTTGAACCGGCACCGGACTGGTTCTTCCGTCTCTCCGCCGACCGCACCGAAGACAATTCCAATGCCAATCACGGCCATCGCGAATTGCCACTTCCGGCCCCCTTCGCCGGCCCTCCCTTCACCGTGCCCTTCGGCATCGATGTCCCGGCCGGTGCCTTTGCCGTCACCGACAATGTCTATGACACCTGGGCCGGTCTGGGCGATGAGAATGAAGTTGTCACCCAGGGCATTTCCCTGCTGGGCGAATGGACGCCGGGTGCAAATTTGACGGTCAAGTCGATCACGGCCTGGCGCGAGGGCCAGACCAGCGGACACGGGATTGATTTCGACGGAACGCCCGCGCCCATCCTGGATATTGCTGCGGAAGGCACGGTTTATGATGACCATCAATTCTCGCAGGAATTCCAGCTCCTGTTCGAGCACGACAGCTGGCGCGGTGTGGCGGGCATCTATTATCTTGATGCATTTGCAGCGGGAAAATACGACACGATCGTCGGTGTCGGTGCCTCTGCCATTCCCGGCGCGCCGTCTCCAAGCCTGACCCAGGGCACGACCGGCCATGTCGATACGCAGTCGGTGGCCCTGTTTGGCGAAATCGACTTCGATCTCAGCCCGCGCTGGACCTTGACTGCCGGTGGCCGCTGGACCCGCGACACCAAGACGGGAACGGTGTTCAAAGCCAATTATTTCGGCATTGGCACGGATATCTCCAATGTCGCCAACACGCCCTTCCAGGTGCTCACCGACTATACCGCCGAGCAGAGTTTCGAGGAGTTCACCCCGCGCCTCGGCCTGAGCTATGAGCTCACCGACCGGCTCAATCTCTATGCCAGCTTTGGGCGCGGCTTCAAATCAGGTGGCTATGACATGCGCGGCGACGCGACCGCGACGCCGGCGACGGCCGACGGCTTCGATCCGGAAACGGTCGACAGCTATGAGATTGGTCTGAAGGGCTATCTCTTCAACGACCGGGTCCGCTTTGCCATGGCGGTCTTCAACGCCGCCTATGACGGCCAGCAGATCACCAGCCAGCAGGTCAATGCGGCCGGTACGGGCGTGGTGAGCTTTGTCGACAATGTCGGCAGCTCGACCATCCGCGGCGCCGAGTTTGAGGCGACCGCCGATCTCGGCGAACACTTCAGCCTCGATGTCGCGCTGGGTTATGTCGATGCGGCGTTTGACGAGTATCTCGCCTATGCTCCCAATCCGGCTGCCCCGCCGGCCTTTGTGATCACCGATGTCGCAGACGCCCGGCAATTCCAGAACACGCCGGAATTCACCGCCAGCTTGGCGCTGAACTATCACACCCGGCTGGACGGCGGCGGCATGCTCGACCTGCGCACGGCGATCTCGCACCGCAGCGACAGCTCGATGTTTGAAACGCCGGCGGCAGAGATCGATCAGCCGGCCTTCTCGCTGGTCGATGCCAGCGCGGTCTGGACATCGGCTTCGGGGCATTGGCGCGCCGGATTGCATGGTCGCAATCTCACCGACGAGTCCTACCGGACGGGCGGCTACTATTTCCGAGGCTTGGCCTATGGCGACAGCGTGATCGGCTTCTACGGACCACCGCGCTCTATTTTCGCGACGCTGGAATACCAGTATTGATCGATGCGGCGGCGGGCTTGTCCCGCCGCCGCATCTGCCCGGGATGACAAGATGGATAGTGAGATGTGGCCCGATAGCGTGAGCTGGACCTCTGCGGACGGCCTGAAACTCTACGCACAGGACCACATTCCGGAAGGTCCGCAGACGGGGCTCCCCGTGCTGTGCATTCCGGGACTGACGCGCAATTCGCGTGACTTCTCCGATATCGCCCCCCGGATCGCGGCGCAGGGCCGGCGAGTGCTGGCGGTCGATCTGCGCGGGCGGGGCCTGTCCGGCCGCGCCCGTGATCCACGCACCTACCGGCCTGACATCTATGCGGCGGACATGGCCAGCCTGCTCGATGCACTCGGCATCGCGCGGGCGCATGTCGTGGGCACGTCGCTCGGCGGAATCGTCGCCATGGCGATGGCCGGCAGGCATAGCGATCGCGTGGCCGGTGCCGTGCTCAATGATATCGGCCCGGCGGCCGATCCCGCTGGGCTGGCTCGTATTGCGTCTTACGCCGGGTCCGCGCCGAAGGTCGCCAATTGGGACGATGCCGCTGGCTACGCCCGGCATATCAATGGCGCGGCTTTCCCCGATTATGCTGATGCCGACTGGATGGTGTTCGCCACCCGCATGTTCCGTGAGAATGCGGAGGGCATACCTGTGCTCGACTATGATCCGGCCATCTTCAAGCCGGTGCCGGGCTGGGCCATGCCGGTGGTCTCGCTGATCATGTGGCGGCAATTTCGCAAGCTGGCGCGCCAGCGGCCGGTTCTGGTCCTGCGCGGGGCAAGATCGGATATTCTGGCCGCAAAGACGGTTGCTGCGATGCGCCGCGCCGCGCCTCATCTGCAAACTGCCGAAATCCCGGGCGTGGGGCATGCGCCTGACCTGTCCGAGCCGGCCTCCCTGGCCGCGCTCGATAGCTATTTTGCAGCGGTCGACTGACGGGCGTTGATCTGCATCGGGAGTTCAGTATCCGGTTGCAGCGTGATGCGCATGACCGGGACGGGGTGGGTATTGCCGGCAAAGCGGAAGCGCAGCTTGCGCAGCAGGCTGCCAAGCACGATCACCATTTCCATCATGGCGAAGCGGGCGCCGATGCACACACGCGGTCCCAGGCCGAAGGGCAGCCAGGCATGGCGCGGAATGTCCAGCGCAGCCTCGCCGAAGAAGCGTTCCGGCCTGAAGGCGTCGGGCTCGGGCCAGAAATCGCGCTGCCGGTGTAGAAGCCAGGTCGAGACCAGGACATCGGTATTGGCCGTGATCGCGACGCCGGTGACGTCATCCGCGGCAATCGAGGTGCGCGCCAGGATGGGCGCTGAGGGGTAGAGGCGCAGGCTTTCCTTGATGACGGCTGTGGTCCAGGGCAGGGCGTCCATCCATTGTGCCGGATCGGTGGTGTCCAGCGGCGCCGCGTCGATCTCGGCCTCGAGCCGGTCCAGCACATCGGGCGCCTGCGACAGGAGATAGATCGTCCAGCTCAGCGAGCGTGCCGTGGTTTCGTGGCCGGCGGCGAGGAAAGTCAGGAGATTGTCGACGATGGCGGTCTCGTCGAGACCGGCACCGAGCAGGAGGTCGAGAAAGTCGGGCGTCCGGCCTGCCGTCTCGGCATCGGGCTGGGCGCGCCGTGCCGCCGCGACATCAGCGACCTGGCGGCGCAAGTCGGCGATCACACGCGCGGCTGCCCCGTGGCCGACGCGCGGGATCCAGCCGGGCAGGGACATGAGATCAAACATGTGCGGGATGCCGGTGATCTCGATCAGTTCGCAAATCCCGGCGGTGAAACGCGCCTTGTCGAGCGCTTCGTCGCCGGAAAACAGGGTTTCGATCAACACATCCAGTGTCAGATCAATCATCGCATCGGAGAGCGAGATCACCCGGCCATCGACGGCGAGGAAGGCCTCGGTCGCCTTGTCGCAGACATCGCGGATCGTGGGCGCGAAGGCATTGACCTTGCGTGGCGTGAAGACCGGGGCAACCGCATGCCGCGCCGTCTTCCAGACCGCGCCCTCAGCCGTCAGCAGACCGTCGCGCAGGAAGGGCCGCAACACAGCCTGGCGCACCGGGTTCATCTGGTAATTGGCGGCATTGGTGACGAAGCAGTGATGAATGGCGTCGGGATCATTGATCAGCAGGCTGGCCCGGCCGAGAAAGGTGAAAGGCGCAATCTTGAACTCGAAATGATGCTCGCCCCAGATCTCCAGCGGATTGCGGCTCATGGCCCTGAAATAGGTCCAGTAGTCCGACAGGGTGAGCCGGCCGACCTGGCTGTATTGGGCGTAGGGCGGCTTGGGCGGCGAAAAGGCCTGGTTCATGATCGAACTCATCCGGCGGGTGTGCGTCAGATTTACCGTGAAGCCGGGCTGGCGTCCAAGGCGCGAAACGTCGCGCCCCCCCAGTCTGCCGATTTCCCGGTCGAGGACACGAAACGTGGCTTTGTTCCGCCACACAACTCCTCTAGAGTTTCGTCATGCGGATCTTCCCAGCCCTCGGCCTGCTTTTGTTTGTCTCCACCGCCGCCTCGGCTGATATGGGCGCGGCGCGCTCGGCCTATGATGCTGGCCATTGGGAGGATGCGGCCGCCTATGCCCAGGAATCCGGCGGCGCGGAGGGCTATGCCTATGCGGCCGGCGCCCTGGTTACGCAATTGATGACCGAGCCGGACTATCCCGACCGCCGTCAATTGGCGCAGCGCGCCGTGCAGCTCGCCGAATACGCCTATCGCCAGGACCGCGACAGCGACGAGGCCCGCCTCAGGCTGGCCATCGCGCTGGGCTATCAGGGCCGGTTTTCGAACTCATTCCAGGCCTATATCCGCGGCGTGCCGCAGCGCGGCCGCTCCCTGCTGGAAGGCGTGATCGCGGATGATCCGCGCAATGTCTGGGCGCTGGGCACTCTGGGCGCGTGGAATCTTGAGGTCGCGCGACGCGGCGGCGGCACCGGCATGCAGGCGCTGGGCGCCTCGGTCGAGGCGGGAACCGGCTTTTACAGCCAGGCCATAGCGCTGGATCCCGACAATCCGGCCCTGCGCTATTTTCTCGCCCTTGGCCTGGTGGCGCTCGGTGATCCCGACCGTTTCGAGATGGCGCACACCCAATTGGACATCGCGCTCGAACTGACGCCGCGCGATGCCTTCGAGGCTGGCGTCCAGGAGGAGGCGGTGCAATTGCAATCAGCCTTCCAGACCAGCCGGGATGCGGCCATCGAATGGGCCAATGACCGGATGAGCCGATAGGGCTTGCGGGCGCCTACTGGCTGGCCCAGACGATGCGGGCAATCCACAGCACATCGCCCAGCGGCACCTGCCGGTCGGGATGGAGCGGGTTGAGCGAGATCAGGGTCACCGACTGCACGCTGCTCACACCCAGCTCCCACGCGGATATCTGGCCATCGCGGTTTTTCACCATCACCCGGTCACCGATGCGCGGCCTTTCCTCGGGCGCGATCACCAGCTGGGTACCGGCCCGGTAGACCGGCGCCATCGCATCATCCTCAATGCGCAGAGCATAGGACCGCCCGGCGGCGAGGTCTGGCACCGGCACGCGGGACCAGCCCGGCCCTGCCGGCTGGCCAATCGAATCAAAGGCGGCGCTGCCCGCTCCCTCCGCCAGGCTCATCGCCGGCAGTGAGCGCGTGCCCGCGCCGCTGACCAGGGCCGCAAAATCATTGAAGCCGAGATTGGCCGCGCTCAATGCCTTGCTCAGGCTTTCTGTCGAGGGCCAGCGCAGTTTGCTGCCATCGGCAGAGATCCGCTTGGACGGGTTGAAGGTCGTGGAATCAAGCCCGGCCCGGCGCGCCAGCCCGGAAGGGCTGGTCTGGGCATGGGCGGCCAGGCGGTCAATGCCGCGCCAGATCTGCTCGTGGGTGAACATTGCGATACGTCCTCAATCGCGCCAAGGCTATAGGAAAATAAGCCCCCTCGCCAGACGGGCTTGCGCCGGCGCGCGGCTGGGGATACGTCCGGCACATGAGCGAGAAGACTGCATACCGACTGGCAACGCCGGAGCGTTGGGCCGAAGTGATGATGGCGGGCGTTTTCCATGGGGAAGCGCACGATATCGCGGATGGATTCATCCATTTGTCTGCAGCGGCCCAGGTCGAGGGCACTTTGGTGAAGCATTATAATGATCACCCGCGCCTGCTGCTGGCCGAGATCGATCTGGCCGCGCTGGGCGAGAGTGTGAAGTGGGAGACATCGCGCGGCGGCGAGATGTTTCCGCATGTCTATGGCGATATCCCGGTGAGTGCTGTGCGTGGTGTGCGCCATATCCGGCGCAATGAAGAGGGTGACTGGCTCTTGCCGACCGATCTGGGGAGCTGGACATGATCCATGATCTCATCGCGCGCAGTCTGCGCGGGCTCGATCCCGAGACCGCCCATCGGGCCGGTCTGCTCGGGCTCAAGGCCGGGCTGGGACCGCGCCAGCTCGTCGCCGATGATGCGATCCTCGCGACCCGTGTCGCCGGGCTCGACCTGCCCAATCCCGTCGGGCTCGCGGCCGGCTTCGACAAGAATGCCGAGGCGCCCGACGCCCTGCTGGCGGCCGGCTTCGGCTTTGTCGAGCTTGGGGCTGTCACGCCGCGACCGCAGGACGGCAAGCCGCGCCCGCGCATTTTCCGCCTCGATTCAGACCGGGCCGTGATCAATCGCATGGGCTTCCCCAATCAGGGCCTCGACGTGTTCGAGGCGCGCCTGACGCGGCGCCGCGACCGCGGCGGGATTGTCGGGGTCAATCTGGGTGCCAATCTTGATAGCGAGGACCGCGTCGCCGATTATGTCGCCTGTCTGGAACGGCTGCGGGATCTGGCGCAATTCTTCACCGTCAATATCTCCTCGCCCAACACGCCCGGTCTGCGCACGCTGCAGGAGGGCGGTGCGCTTGAGGAATTGCTCGCGGCGGTCGCCACTGTGCGCGGCAAGGCGCCTGTTTTCCTCAAGATCGCGCCGGATATTGCCGATAGCGATGTCGAGGGCATTCTCGCGGCGATGACGCGCCATGGCGTCGACGGTATCATTGTCTCGAACACGTCCATTATCCGGCCTCACAGCCTGACCAGCCCGCTCATGGGCGAGGGGGGCGGTCTCTCCGGCCCGCCAATCTTTGAACGCTCGACAGAGCTGGTGAGGCTCTTCCGTCAGGCTGCCGGACCGGATCTGGCGATTATCGGGGTCGGCGGGATCGACAGTGCCGATACTGCCTATGCCAAGATCCGCGCCGGGGCGAATGCGATCCAGCTCTATACCGGGCTTGTCTATGAGGGCCCCGGACTGGTTCAGCGCATCAAGTCTGGCTTGGTGGAACGCCTTCAGGCGGACGGGTTCGCCTCGGTCGCCGAGGCAGTCGGGACAGGCTGAAGCCGCTTTTCCAGCGAGGGATAGGCCAGCATCAGGGTGCCGCCGCGCGCGACATAGAAGACCAGGAAGGCGGCCCAGACGCCGGTATTGCCCCAGGCCGGCGAGAGCAGGGCGTCGGCGGCGAGGTAGACCGCCACGGAAGCGAGGCCGGCATTGCGCAGGATCTTGCCGCTCGTCGTGCCGATAAACACGCCATCCATCAGCCAGGCGCCGGCACCCAATAGCGGCACCATGGCACACCAGGGCAGATAGGTGATGGCGGCGCGGCGCGCCTCTTCATCCTCGATCAGCGCGGAGAGCGCCATCGGCCCGAAGAGGAAGGTGAGCACAGCGAAAGCCGCGCCGGCCGCAAACATCGGCTCGCCCGTCAGCCGCACCGCGCGGCGCAAACCCGCCAGCGAGCGCCGGCCGAAGGCGCGGCCGGCCTCGGTCTCGGCGACGAAGGCGAAAGCGTCGAGGATGAAGGCCCAAAGCGTGATGACCTGCAGCAGGACGTGATTGCCGGCGAGGATCGCCGTGCCCTGACGCGCGCCCGCATTGGCGAACCAGGTGAAGCCGATGACCAGACTCCAGGTGCGGATCATCAGATTGATATTGACGTTGAACATCTCGGCGATGGCACCGGCATCGAGCAGGCGCGCCCGGTCGAGCACGCCGGCGGCCCATCCCCCCTGGCGGGACAGGGCGTGCCAGCAGAAACCGAGCGCCGTGATCAGGCCGCCCCATTCCGCGATCGCTGTCGCCGCGCCAACCCCGCCCGGCCCATAGCCAAGGCCGAGCACAAACCACAGATCGAGGACAATATTGATGCCGCTGAACACGGCATAGATGGCGAGGGTGGCTGAATTCCGCCCGAGCCCGATCAGCCAGCCGGTGAGGGCGAAGGTCGCGAGTGCTGCCGGTGCCCCCCAGGTCCGGGCGAGCAGATAGTCGGCGCCCTTGGCCTCGACGCCCGGCTCGCCCTGCAGGATGGCAAAGCCGCCCCAGGCGATGGCATCGCGCAGCAGCCAGACCGTCACGCCGAGCAGGCTGGCAATCGCCAGCGCGCGCAGAACGATGCGCTGGGTTTCGGCGTGATCATCCGCACCATCGGCCTGGGCGGTGAGCCCGGTCGTGCCCATGCGCAGGAAGTAGAAGCTCCAGTAGAAGACGGAGAAGATCGCCCCGCCCAGCGCGACGCCCCCGAGATCGCTCTTATCCCCCGACAGGCCAAGTACGAAGGTGTCGACCACGCCGGCCAGCGGGACGCTGGCATTGGCGATCACCAGCGGCATGGCTTTGCGCAGCACACCCATACGGGTCAATTCAGGGCGGGGTGCTGGCAAGGGGCTGGACATAGGCCGCCACTAGCCCGGTCCGGGCGATCAGGCAAGCGGATGTGGTGCGGTGCTAGACCTCGCACACCCCGTCGCGGCAGCGGTCGCGCGGGCGCATCGGGGCGAGCCAGCGATACAGCGCGTCGAGCGGGACTCGGATTATGGCGGGGCGGGTGGTTGCGGCGAGCAAGTGCCAGCGCGGCAGGCGTTCCCAGATCGCAATGAAGGCGGCCCAGCCATCGACCAGCCGGCCATCGGGCAGGCGGACATGCAGAGCCGCCAGTGCCGCCTGCCGGTCGACATCGCCGGGCAGATCGCCATTGACGTCTTCCAGACGGATGATGTGGTCGCCATAGCGGGCGTAATGCCCCATCTCCCTGCGGCAGATCGGGCAGAGTGCATCATAATAGGCGATGACGGGGCCGGTGGTGTCCATGACGTGAACCTAGCCCGTCACGGCGCGACCGTGGAGCGGACATGCGGTCGCATGCGGCTGCGCGTCGCAGGCCGGTTCAGCTCCCGGTTTCGCTCGGGCTGGGCGTGATCAGGAAATGGCCGTGCAGGGTTGCGATCGGCGCGCCGCTGCGGCTCTGCCAGGCTTCGGCGCGGACATTGGCGACACGCCGCCCGCTGCGATTGATGATGGCGCGGGCATAGACGTCGCTGGGGCGGCCGGGGCGCAAATAGTCGATCGCGACATCGATCGGCTTGGGCAGGCGTTCCAGTGACTGACCGGCGAGAAGCGAGGCCGAGGCGACGATTTCCAGGAAGGCGCCAATCGCTCCACCATGCAGGGCCGGGATCAGTGGATTGCCGACGAGGATTTCCGAATAGGGCAGAACGCCGGTGAGCTCATCGCCCTTCTGTTCAAGGCGCACACCGAAGCGCGCTACATAGGGGGCGGAGAGCAGGGTCTCGATCAGGGCCTGGCTCATTGGCTGTCCCCACCTTTGAAGGCCTCGATAGCGCGCGCTTGCGCCAGCTTGGAGGTATGGGTGATCATGAAGGCGGCCTGGGCTGTGGCGACCGGATCGGCGATATCGCCATCATGCGCAGTCGCCCGCACAAAGGCGACGAGCCCGTGGGACTTGGTGCAGATGGCCTCGGCGGTAACGTCACAGCCGGGCCGCGCGGGGCGCATGTAATCAATGCGCAAATCAAGCGTTGCCGGTGTCTCCTGGCCACCGAAGGCGCTGAAGGCTGCGACGCCGCAGACATGGTCAAGCAGGGCGGTGATGACGCCGCCATGCAGCGTGCCGGTTTCCGGATCGCCGACCAGATCGGGCGAATAGGGCGCCAGCATCACGCCGTGCCCCTGTGAGATGGAGACGAGCTTCAGGCCAAGCGCGGTGGCGTGCGGCGAGCCGTCGACCATCAGGGGGGCGAGGCTTTCGAGCAGGGCTTGCATGTCTTCGGGCGTGTCGGTCATCGCGATGTCATAGGTCAGGGCGGCACGGGCCACCAGTCCTAATCAGCGCTGGCCCATGCGTTTGGCCACGAGCTGTTCCAGGCCGGTGACGACAGGGCCGCGCAGCGGGTCGCCTGCGCCGCTCATGCGGACCAGTTGCGCCAGTGCGGCGCGGTGCATCTCGACCACTTCCGCTTCGACGACGGTAAATTCGCGGATCGAGGCGATGAAGCGCTGCAGCGAGCGCGCGACCCGCATGGCGAGCGGATCACCACTGCGAAAGGTCTCCTCGGCGAAGGCGAGCGCGCCGGCACGGGCGGCAGCGATTGGCGTCGTCAGACCGGCTGCGACATCGACGCCGCGCTTGAGGGCCTGGGTCATGGGAGGGCGCGGCCGGCGGCGCCGGTTGGGCCCCTGGAACCGGGTGACATCGATGAAGCTGCGCGGCTGGGACTGCAGGGAATCGGCCCTGCTGACCAGTGTGGTAGGGGCAAGAGGCGTCACGACAAATTCGCTGGCGCCGGCATCGCGGGCGTGCTCGACCTCGGATCGGGTCCGCGGGCGTGAAACGAGGATGGCCGGCGTGTCGCGGAAGCTCGCGCGGGATGTGCCGCGCACCCGCCGCAGCCAGTTGAGCCGGTCTTCACGCGGATCCTCCTGCTCGGACCAGTCGCAAATGATCAGCCCGGGCGTCGAATCCCGCAGGGCATCGAGCGCATAGTCCGTGTGCGAGGTCGACACGATATTGCGGGCCCCGGCATCACGCAGGATATTGACGATGATATTGCGCATGAAGGTATTGGAATCGAGCACGAGCGCCGTATCCCGACGCCAGTCGCGAACGACGTCCGGGGGCGGTGCGGTTTCGGCCGCCTCGACAAAACTAAAACGCTCAGCTCTCATGCGCCAAACCTAGCGCGTAATGCTTTCAAACCTGCCAAGAGACGCGGTTAAGAGCGGCTTAACAGGCAGTTATGTCGATGTTTTTTCAGTCGCGCCGCATCGCGCTCAAGACGCGGAACACAATCCAGATGGGTACGACAAGCACGGCGCCGAGCAGGAGGTAATCCACCGCCCAGAGCGCGCTATCGCTGATGAAGCCGATGAAACGGCCCCAGGATTCCGCCAGCGTGCCGAAGAAGTCTACCCACAGACGGCGCGGATTGACGTGGAAGGCGGCGAGGAAGAAGCCGGCCAGCACGCACAGGAAAACCAGGCGCACAATATCGCTGGCTCCCAGGTGCAGCAGACGCTGGACGAAGGTGCGGCGGGGCGCCGGGCTGGTGGCCGGCGTGGGGTCGATGTGTTCGCTCATGGCGTGACTCTAGCACAAATTACGGCGCAATCGGGGCCGAAGCCCCGACTGCCCGGTGATTTCTCAGCCCTTGCGTTCCACATTGACCTGGTGCGGGTAGGGAATGGAGATGCCGTTGGCGTCAAAGGCCTCTTTGACATTCTTCATGGCGTCGAAGTAGACGCCCCAATAATCGCCCGTCGCACACCAGGCGCGGCAGACAATATCGATCGAGCTCGCGCCATGCGCGGACACGGCGGTGAAGACGGCCGGGTCGGTATGCACGCGCGCATCGGCATTCAGCGTAGCCTTGATCACGTCCATCGCCTTGTTGATGTCATCGCCATAATCGATCGAGAAGCCCAGATCGACGCGGCGCGTCTCATTGGCCGAGTAATTGGTGATGACGCTACCCCAAGACTCGCCATTGGGAACGATGATGCGCTTATTGTCGCCGGTTGCCAGCACGGTGGTGAAGAGATTGATATCCTTCACCGTGCCCGCCTGGCCGCCAATCTCGACCCAGTCGCCCAGACCATAGGGCCGGAACAGGACGATCATCACGCCGGCCGCGAGATTGGACAGCGTGCCCTGCAGCGCCAGGCCGATGGCCAGGGTTGCCGCACCGAGCGTAGCCACAAGGCTGGTCGTCTCGACACCGAAGCGCGACAGCACCGCGATGAGCACGACGATCATCACGCCCCAATAAGCCAGCGAGGCAAAGAAGGCGCCCAGCGTATCGTCGAGCCGGTGGCTCTTGTGGGCCGCGTCGCGGATACCCTTGCGGATACTGCCGGCGACAATCATGCCGAGGATGAAAATACCGGCCGCCAGCAGGATATTCGTGCTGGCATCAAGCCCGCGCTGAACCAGCACGGCAAGGGTTTCGGGGTTCAAGAGATCTTCGGGATTCATGGCTGGCGTCCTGTCCTGGCGTTAAGTGCCGGACCCGTTAGCAAAGTTTGGCGGGGAGGGGAATGGGGGAGCAATCTGGTTTTGGTGGCCCGCGGTCGAGCGCTGGGGCAGGGTGGCGGGCAAGCACTTATAAGATATGCTCGCCAAGATTGTAATTTATCTACCTGACGCTACTGTACCAGGCGTGTCAAAAATCAGGCGAGCGTTGACATTTGTTCACGGCGAGGTCAAATTGGGGAAACAGAAATGGGGAGCCGGCCCCGGCATCCAAGCAAGGACGTGGAACACGCTATCAAATACGCTGAATCAAAGGGTTGGCGGGTGGAGAAGCGTACGGGCCATGCTTGGTGCCGCCTTTTTTGTCCGCAGGCCGACCGCTCGGGGTGCATGATCTCAGTGTATGGTACGCCGAGGAATCCGGTCAATCATGCCAGCCAGATCGAGCGCGGGGTCGCCAAATGCCCCCATTCCGGCGTCAGTGGAGGCGGCGAGGGCACGTGTGATGCGTGAGTACGAATTCAGTATCATCGTCTCCGGCGCCGATCCGGCCGATGAGCATTTCGAGGACCGGTTTTTCGACGCGGGATGCGATGATGCGACCCTGATGCTTTGCCAGGGCGCGGTCGCGGTCTGCTTCATCCGCGAGGCTGACGACTTCGCGCGCGCGATCCTGTCGGCCTGCCGCGACATCGCGCGCGCTGGCGCGACGATCGAACGCCTCGAGCCGGACTTTCTCGTCAGCCAGGCTGAGATTGCGGCCCGCGCCAATCTGACTCGATCCGCGATTTCGAACTATGTAAGCGGAGCGAGAGGCAGTGATTTTCCGCGCCCTCACGCACGCGTGACAACAGCCAGCCCGCTCTGGGACTGGGTTGATGTCGCCAGCTGGCTCTATCGGCAAGATGCCGTCTCGCTTGAGGCCGTCATAGAGGCCAGGGTCACGCGCGCGATGAATCTGGCGCTGGAGAGCGGTTCAAGCGCGAGGCCGAGCCTCGGCCGGCTGGAGGCAATCCTGGTCGATGCGGTCAGGCTTTCGGGCTCTTCACCTCCCCCTAAGTCCCCGCCACAACCGCCGCCGTCGTCGCGGCCGTAATCGCGGCCACCATGGCGGCCTGTGCGGCAAGGATTGCTGCCAGATCGCCTGCCGCGGCGATCGGGGTGGCCTTGCCGGCCTGGGCCTGGGCGAGGCGCATGGCGAGGCGAGCGGCGGTCTGGTTGTCGGGCTTGGGCTTGAGCTGGCCGAGGACGTCAAACGCGTTGACCAGCGCGTCGGCAATGGCGGCGCCATCACCCTGGGCGGCCAGCACAGCAAGGCCGGTCTGGCCGATGCCATGGCGCAATTCATTGCGGCCGCGCACGGCGATATTGAGGCTGGTCCAGGCACCGGCGAGGCTGGCCGGATCGATGCGGGTGAGGGCGACCTCGAAGGCAGCAGCCTCAGCATGGGATTTCGGCACGCCGGCCGTCATCAGCGCGTCGCGGGCGCGGCTGAGATGCCCGGCGGCGTCAGAGGCGGTCTCACCCATCACGGTCAGCGAGGCGGCGAGCATTTCCTCGCGGCTGGCGTCGCGCCGCCACCAAGGAGCGGCAATCGCGTCGAGCACATCATAGAACATGTCGACCTGCCAGGGCTGGCCACCGGCGGCGACGAGGGCGAGGGCAGCACAGGACCCGCCATGCGAGAGGGAGCGGGCGCCCCGCTCCTTGCGGCGCTCAAGCAAGGCTTTGCGCATTTTGAAGAAATCGACCGGTTTGCGATTGCTGGCGACCAACGCCGCGGCAAAGACCAGCCGCATGGCGCCGCCCGGCGAGCGCCAGGCGCCGAGGCCCTGGTCGATTGCGGAGCGGGCCTCAAAGGTCTGCTCGATCAGCGTCTCGATATCCTGCGGCGCGTTGAGCGTCGCGAGGGCTGCAAAGCGGGCATAGAGTTTGTCGCCGCGCCTGGCGCGGGCGCGGAAGGCGGCGTCCAGCGCCTTGAAGCGCGCTATTCCTGTGTGTGCCATGCCGATATCCTTACTTTTGGGCCGGTCTTGAGCCTCCTTATGGCGGCTAGCGCCAATCGGGGGCAGAGGGACAGGCTGGTGACGCGTCCCCCTCCACTTCTCCCTGCCCGGGGCGGCGGCGTGTTTTCCCCGGCCTGTCAGGTGATCGGGCTGTGTCAGGCTCGCCCATCCCGGCCGGGCAGGCTATTGATGGGCCATGAGCCCCGCAGATGCGTTCCGCCCGACATCGCCGCCCGTGACAGACCTGCCGCCGGAGATTGCCGGCTGGTTTGCCTGCCGTGGCTGGGCTGTGCGGCCGCACCAGATGGAGATGATCGAGGCGGCGGCGGCCGGCGAGGATGCGCTGCTGATTGCGCCCACCGGTGGCGGCAAGACGCTGGGCGGCTTCTTGCCCAGCCTGATCGAGCTGGCCGGTATCGTCAACCAGGCTGGCCCCGGCAAACGGCCGCACCGGCTTCACACGCTCTACATCTCGCCGCTGAAAGCGCTCTCGGTTGATGTCGCGCGCAATCTCACCGGTCCGGTTGGCGAGATGGGCCTGGATCTGCGCATCGAGACCCGCACCGGCGACACCTCGCCCTCCAAGCGCCAGCGCCAGCGCGCCTCGCCGCCAGACATATTGCTCACCACGCCGGAACAATTGGCGCTGTTCTGCGCCTCGCCCAATGCGGTGAGCTTCTTCGGCGATCTGCGCCATATCATCATCGACGAGATCCACGCCCTGGCGCCGCAAAAACGCGGCGATCTCTTGAGCCTGGCGCTATCAGCCATCTCACGCTGGGCACCACAGGCGCGGCGGATCGGCCTGTCGGCGACGGTCAAGGATGAGGCCGAGCTGGCCCGCTGGCTGGTGGCGCAGGAGGGCGGTGAGACGCCACGGCAGGCGCGCATTGTCCGCGGTGCGCCGGGCGCGCGGCCCGAGGTCGAGATCCTCGACCCGACCGAGCGTATCCCCTGGGCCGGTCATTCCGCCCGCCATGCCATGGCCGATGTTTATGAGCGCCTCAAGACGGCGAAGATGGCGCTGGTCTTCGTCAATACGCGCTCCCAGGCCGAGGCGACCTTCCAGGAATTGTGGAAGCTGAATACCGACGGGCTCGCCATCGCACTGCACCATGGTTCGCTCTCGCCAGAACAGCGCCGCAAGGTCGAGGCGGCCATGGCCGCGGGGCGTATCAAGGCGGTGGTCTGTACCTCGACGCTTGATCTCGGCATTGACTGGGGCGATGTCGATCTTGTGATCCAGATGGGCGCACCGAAGGGCTCCTCGCGCCTGATCCAGCGGCTGGGCCGCTCCAACCACCGGCTCGACACGCCCTCGCGGGCCCTGCTTGCGCCGTCCAACCGCTTCGAGCATCTGGAGTGCGAGGCGGCGCGCGAGGCCGTCGCCGCCAATGCCCTCGACGGCGAACCGCTGCATCCCGGCTCCCTCGACGTGCTCGCCCAGCACATTATGGGCCGCGCTTGCGGTGAACCCTTTGATACGGACAATCTGTATGCGGAGGTTACGAGTGCCGCGCCCTATGCCGCTCTGGACCGCGACACTTTCGACCGCGTGCTCGATTTTGCCGCGACTGGCGGTTATGCGCTCAATTCCTATGAACGCTTCCGGCGCATGGTGAAGGGGCGCGACGGGCTCTGGGCCGCGCGGACGCCGCAGATCGCCCAGCGCCACCGGCTCAATGTCGGCACGATTGTCGAATCCCCGATGCTGGATGTCGTCGTCAGTGGCAGCCGGCGTGGTGGCGGCAAACGGCTCGGCCAGGTCGAGGAATGGTTCATCGAGCGATTGGTTGCCGGCGACACATTCCTCTTCGCCGGCCAGGTCCTGCGCTTTGAAGGCATTGAGGAAATGAGCGCCCGCGTCACGCGTAGCAAGGACAGCAATCCGAAAATCCCCAGCTATAATGGCGGCAAATTCCCGCTCTCGACCTATCTCGCCGCCCGGGTGCGGGAGATCGTTGAAAACCCGGAGAGCTGGAACACACTGCCCGGCCAGGTCCGCGACTGGCTGCAGATCCAGCGCCTGCGCTCGGCCCTGCCCAGAGCCAATGGCCTGCTGGTCGAGACCTTCCCGCGTTCGTCACACTTCTATCTCGTCTGCTACCCGTTTGAAGGCCGCCTGGCGCACCAGACCCTGGGCATGTTGCTCACCCGCCGGCTCGAGCGCATGCGGATGCGGCCGATGGGCTTTGTCGCCAATGAATACGCCCTCTCGGTCTGGGGGTTGCGCGATATGGAAGGTGTCGATCTGGCGGCGCTCTTCTCGCAGGACATGCTCGGCGATGATCTCGACGCCTGGCTCGCCGAGAGTGATCTGATGAAGCGCACTTTCCGCAATTGCGCCGTCATTGCCGGCCTGATCGAGCGCCGCTTTCCGGGCCAGGAAAAATCCGGCCGCCAGATCACCTTCTCGACCGACCTTATCTATAATGTCCTGCGTGAACACGAGCCCGACCACATCCTGTTGCGCGCTGCCTGGAGCGATGCGGGGACGGGCCTGCTGGATATCCACCGCCTGTCCGGCGCGCTGGCGCGGTTCCAGGGCCATATCCAGCACCAGAAACTGAACCGCATATCGCCGCTCGCCGTGCCGGTCATGCTGGAAATCGGCCGCGAATCCGTGCGGGGTGAGGGCCATGAGAGCATTCTTGTCGATGCCGCCGAGGATCTGATCGCAGAGGCGACACGGCTTGATGACTGAGCGTACCCATCCCAGGCCGCATGCCTTTGCCCTCAAGGGTGTCCCGGCGCTGGCCGACGCTGATGGCGTGCTCTTCCTGCCCGATTTCGCCACGCTTATCGTGTCGGATCTGCATTTCGAGAAAGGCTCGGCTTACGCGTCCCGCGGCCAGCTCATCCCGCCCTATGATACGCGCTCGACGCTGCGCCGCCTGACGGCCTGTATCGCGCGGCACCGGCCGGAACAGGTCATTGCACTGGGCGACAGCTTCCACGATCTCGGCGCGGATGGCCGGATCGACGGCGAAGACGCAGCCGCGCTGCAGGCCCTGGTGGCCTCGGTTGCGAGCTGGGTCTGGATCGAGGGCAATCACGATCCGGCCCCGCCGCCGCGCTTTGGCGGGATGATCCGGCACGCGCTGGAGATCGGTCCGCTTACCCTGCGGCACCTGCCCGGTGAAGGCCCGGCTCCGGGGGAGATTGCCGGGCATCTGCATCCCTGCGCCAAGGTTGCCGGGCGGGGGCGCTCCGTCCGGGCACGCTGCTTCGCCACAGATGAGCAGCGGCTGATCATGCCGGCCTTCGGCGCGTTCACGGGCGGGTTGAATGTTCGCGATGCCGCTTTCGGGCGCTGCTTCGGTCGGACGCCCGATGCTCTGGTCATGGGGAAAACTGCTGTGCATCACATCGGTGCGGGTCGTCTGCTTCCCGACCCTGCACGGCTTGTCAGGACGGTGCGGGCGCGCTAGTCGCGCCCGAAGATCGCAGCAGCGATATAGCCGGCCAGCATGGCAAGGGCGACGCAGAACAGGCCGTAAATCATCGGGGCATTGTGGGCGAACTCATAGATGATCCGCTCGATCCCGGCCTTTTCCACCCGCAGGCTGGTCGTCCGGCTGGCGATCGGGCGACCATCGCGGAAGAGATAGACCTCGGCGCTGTAATTGCCCACGGGTGTGCGCGGCGGCAGTTTCAGCACGGCCCGGAACAGTCCGCCATCCAGGACTTCGACACCGCCCGGCGTTGCAGCATACAGCGCTTCGCGGCTGCCCGACCGGGTCACGGCGGCGCGATAATTGACCAGTTCCGCCTCTTCATGCGCGGGATTATCCGCGTCAATCGTCGGGTGTAGCCGGCTCGCCAGTCCGATCTCGTCGCGCGCCAGGGCATCAGGGGTGGCGATGGCTTCCAGCGGCAGGGAACTGGCGATCGCGTAATAGCTGGGCACGCTGCGAAACTCGATCGGGTCTGCATTGATCCAGATGCCGAAACTGCGCCGCTTGCGCATGACCCGGAGATTCTCGTCCGGTCCGCGCAGGACGACGATGATTTCATCGCGCAGCGTCAGGCCACGAGTGGCACCGTAGAGAACCAGTGAGGTGCCGGAAAAATCCTCGCGGATCTCGACGGTCTCCTGGGTCAGGGCGGCCATGATGCCGGGCGCTTCGCTGACGAAGGGTTGTTGCACCATCAAGCTGGCGGCGAGGGCGAGGATCATCATTGCGGCAAGCCTCCACCAAGCTGCATGACCACGAAGAAATCAGCGGGTGTCGCGACCAGGTCCCAACCCAGTTTCAGGCACACACCGACCACCATGACGGCCAGCAGGGCGCGCAATTCCTCGGCCTTGACGTGGCGCCCGGCGCGAGCACCGAATTGCGCCCCGATGACACCGCCGACCGTGAGCATCATGGCCAGTACGACATCCACAGTCTGGTTCTGGGTTGCCTGCAGGAAGGTCGTCAGCGCGGTGACGAACAGGATCTGGAAGAGTGAGGTACCGACCACGACATTGGTGGGCATGCGCAGGATATAGATCATGGCCGGCACGATCACGAAGCCGCCGCCCACGCCCATGATGGCCGAGAGGGCGCCGACAAAGAAGCCGATCACGACTGGCGGGATGACCGAGATGTAGAGGCCTGAGCGCGGAAAGCGCATCTTGAAGGGCAGGGCATCGATCCAGTTGCGTTTCGATCGTCCGGCTCCGCCTTCCCGGCGTGCGACCGGGCGGTCGCGACGGAGAATGGAGCGAACGCTCTCGACGAACATCAGCGCGCCGATCGTCCCCAGGAAGCCGACATAGCTCAGCGAGATGATCAGATCGATCTGGCCGAGCTGGCGCATGAAGGTGAAAACCTGGACGCCCAGGATCGAGCCGATTGTCCCCCCGGCAAGCAGGAGGGTGCCCATCTTCGGGTCGAGGGTCTTGCGGCGCCAGTGCGCCAGCGCGCCCGAGGCCGAGGAGGCAACGATCTGGTTGGCCTGGCTGGACACGGCCACAGCCGGCGGAATACCGATGAAGAAAAGGAGGGGGGTGAGGAGAAAGCCGCCGCCGACCCCGAACATGCCTGACAGGAAGCCAACGCCCGTACCCAATCCCAGCAGCAGAAAGATGTTTACCGAAATCTCGGCGATCGGGAGGTAGATTTGCACCGCCCCGCTACCCTGCTGCGGCGCGCTGCAGGCGGTCCAGCAGGGTCGTGTCTATGCGCCCCGTCTGGGGCAGACCCTGATCCGCCTCGAAGGCCATGATCGCCTCCAGCGTCTGGCCGCCGATCACGCCATCGATCGGCCCGGGAGCGTAACCGAGCGAGGCGAGGAATCCCTGGGCGCGGTAGATCGTATTCTGATCCGCTACCGAATGCGTTTCCCATGGCAGGTTGCGATAGAGGCCATTGGCCTCTGCATCGAGTGGCCTTGGCTGGAAGCGGGCGACGGTTGCGCGGGCTTCGGCGAGGGCGGCCGGATCCAGATCGGCTTCCAGAGCCGTCGCACGCTGTGAGGCGGTCGGATCGGTTTCGCTCGCAGCTATGCTGTACCAGGTATAGGCATCAACCAGGCTTTCCGGCACGCCCTGTCCGCTCTCGAACAGAAGTGCCAGATTGAACTGGGAGTCGCGCAAACCCAGCAGGGCGGCTTCCTCGAACCAGCGTGCGGCATTGTCGAAATCGACGGCGGTGCCGGTCCCGTAATAATACATCACGGCGAGATTGTGCATCGCCCGGCGATGGCCGGCATTGGCGGCGCGTTCGGTCCAGCGCCGGGCCGCTTCCAGATCGATCGCGACGCCCTCGCCAGTTTCGAGCAATTTGGCGTAGCGGTATTGTGCCGCCGGGACGCCCTGTTCGGCAGCACGGCGCAGCAGGATCACAGCGGCCGCCGTGTCGCCGGCTTCCAGGCTACGGGTGCCGAGCAGATAGCGGGCGACGGGATTGCCGTCGGCGGCTGCGCTCTCCAACGTCGAGCTGCCCTGCAACGAGGTGCTGCGCTGGGGGGCGGTGCGCTCGATTTCGGCGCGAGCTTCCGGCGCGGCGGGGATGGCAGTGCCGCTGGCGTCGGCCATGACATTGGCCGGGGCCGAACTTGTGGCCGGCCGCTCGGCCGCCGGTTCCTCAGTGCCAGATGCCGGCGTCTCCTGCCGGGAAGCCGCTGTGTCGTTCGTGGCCGCGCCTGAGGGCGCTACCGCGGCGGACGAACCGTCCGCGTCGCCGGAGGCGAAGCCGGCCTCGACTGAAGCGACGAAACTGCGTTCCTGGACTGCATTGGCGGCCTGGCTGGCGGCGTCGCCGCGAATGGCTTCCCAGACCAGGATTGCCCCGGCGCCGCACAACATCACAAGCGCTACCACGGGCAGGGCGATCAAGAGGGTCCGGCCCAGTTTGGAGGGGCGGCTTGCCGTGTCATAATCGGAATGGCTGGCTTGCATCCGGTTGCGTTCGCGGGCTGCGGCAAGGAAGTCAGCGTCCGCGGTTGCACCGATCCGCGCCGGGGCAGCCGGGCGGGGGGCAGGTTGCTGTGCGGGCTGGACGGGCTGGGAAATCGACGCTTGAGCGACAGCGGCTGCCGGCATGGCCGGGCGCGGCACGGGGCGTGAGTTTGGCTGTTGCGGTGCCGGTTGCGGGCGGGGTTGCGCCTGGGCCGATACCGGAGCGGGGGCTGGCTGTGGGGCCGGCGCGGGCTGCGCAGCTGCGGCAGGTTGCGGCGCGCGCAGGATCGGTGCCGCGAGCGGTTCCTCGAACACTTCAGTGCCAGTTTCGGCTACGGGCTCGGGCTCGGAGACGAGAAACGGGTCGGGCTCGCCGGGCGCGAAATTGCTTCTGGGCGTTTCGGCCTGGGGCGGCGGTGCCAGCGGGGTATCAAAGTCGATAGCCTCAACCATCGGCTCTACCGCGTTTGTCTCGGCCTCGGCCTCGGGCTCCTCCGGCTCAGGCTTGTCGGCCGACTTGCGCGCTTCGATCGCCTCCAGCCGGTCTGCGAGGGCCGACATGGCACGCTGGACCGGGGAGAGCACTTCTTCTGTCTCGGCGCGCACCGATGCCATGCGGTCCTGGACGCCGGTAAGTGCGTCCTCGATCCGTTTGGCGGTGCGCTCTTCCGACTGGCGCAGGCGATCTGCCAGAGCCTCGTCCGAGCTCGCCTTCTTTTCGTCCAGCCGGGCAATGACGTCCGCCATCCGGTCGGTGGCAGCAGCGACGACCGAGGAGGAGCGCTCCTCTGATTGCGCGATGCGGTCGGCCAGGGCGCGCCCCATCCGGGTCACTTCATCGCCCATGCGGCGCAGGCTGTCCTTGCCTTCCAGGCGCACCTCTTCCAGGCGGCGCTCGAGGGCCTGTTCCGAGCGCGTTTCGCGCATTGCGTCTTGCGATCGGCGCTCGCTTTCAGTCAGGCGGCGATCAATGGCGCCGGCCAGCTTGGTCAGTTCATTGCCGAGCCGGTGCATGCCGTCGCCCTGGCGGCGCTCGGCATCATCGATCCGGCCAAGCGCCTGATTGAGGGCATTTTCCAGCCGGTCGACCCGCGGCTCGGCGGCAACATTGGAGAGAGCTGTGGCGACCTGGGAGCGGGTCTCGGCGATAATACTGGCGACTTCGCTGGACAGGCGGTCGAAGCGGCGTTCCAGCTCGACATTGTCTCCGGAATTGCGGGTCTCGAGCATTTTCAGCCGGTCGTCGAGGCGGGCGACCGTGCTGTCGAGCGAGCGGGCCGCGTCATTGGTGAGGCGTTCGGCACCCTCAACCCGCAGGCGCAGGCTGTCGGTTGCCCGGTGCAGCCCGTTGAGCGCTTCGGTCGAACGATCATCACGGCGTTTCGACTGATCGGCGAAATCGGTCGCGCGATGCTCCATGCGTTCCAGCTTGAGGGCCAGGGAATCCGTTGTCTTGCGCGCAGCGTCGGCCTGTTCCTTCACCGTCTGAGTGGTGTCGTGCAGGCGCGCGGCGATATCGTTCTCATGCTCGTAGAGGCGACGGGCGAGGCGCATGACCGTGGTTTCGATCGCCTTGCCCGCTTCCGGTGATGCGCCGGCATGGCCGGTTTCTATCGAGCTGACACGATGGGTCAGTTCATCCTGGCCCTGGCGGACGCGGGCAAGATCCTCGCGCGTTTCATCGAGTTGTGCCGACTGGCGGTCGCTGGTGCGGCCGATCTTGTCGACGAGCTGGTTGATCGCCTTGTCCAGGCTGCCCAGAGTTTCGGAGGATTGCAGCTCGGAGGCTTCGATCCGTTCGGTCAACCGATTGACCATGGCGCGCAAGAGCCGGTCTTCGCCGGGGTCGGCAGCCTGGCCGCCACCAAAGCCTGGATAGGCTTCGAGCGCATCATCCCATTGCGGATTGGACGGATCGGAGTCGTCGAGAATCACCCGGTTCAGCCACTCGCCAAGGGTGACCCCGTCATGGCGTGCCGCCGTCTTGGCGCGCGCCCTCGCGCGAGGGTCAATCCCTTTCACGCTCCAAGGACCTCCAGACGACATGCGAATCGCTCACCTTATTGCCCCCGCTGAAGCTATCGGGCCGTTAATATTGTGTAAACCAAGGCACAGGACGCAATATGTAGTGTTTCCACAGCCTATCGGGGATTTGCACGTCGAAGCGCCCAAAACCTGAGTCTGAACAAGGCTCCGACTCGGTTAACGCGCCGTAAAACCTGTGGACAGTTAGCGCTATTCGGTCCCCTCGACCGCGTTTTCATCGCCATCATCGGCTGGTCCCTGCGCCGCGGTGGTGCCGGTCGGGCCAAAATAATTCGGCGCGATACCCCGCAATTGCTCATTCATGATGGCCGCTTCGCGAACCGGCAGGGTTGTCTCTGTCGATGGCAGGCTGGAGGCAATGTCAAACAGCACCCAGGCGGTCTCCACATCACCCCGGCTCGCCGCATAGCGTCCGGCATGCCAGTAGGTGAGTGCGGCATAGGGGTCGCCGTCAGCGCTCCGGGCGAAGAGGTTGAGCGGGTCGAGGTCGGGTTCAGCTTCGGCATCCACACTTTGCAGTGCCGCGACGGCTTCGGCGGCGATCAGGTTGGCCGCGGCGCCGGCAAGATCTGCGCGGTCGAGGAAGGGGCGCAACCCGTCCAGCCCGGCCGATCGATCCGTCTGCAGGCTGGCCAGGGCGAGCATGAGCGTCTCGAAGGGGGTGTCGCCGAGCCCGGCTGCGACCAGGTGCGAGGTGCGGGTGCAGAGCGGCGCGGTGGAGCGGGCCGTGCAGGCTCCCTGGTGATGCGCGGCCTGGGACAGGACAAGCAGGGCTGCGGCCCGGTCGCCTCCCGCTTCCAGCGCATCGACGGCAGAGAGAAACTCGGCTGCCTCCGGACTGGCCTCCGGCGCATTGACGGCATCAAAGCCGGCCTGGACGAGATCGGCGTATTGAGGCGCACTCCATTCGTAATCGGCGGCAGAGGCCGCGGGAAGGTTTTCCGGCCAGGGGAAGGCCGTATTGCTTTCGCCGGCGCTCAGCCGGGTCCAGACCTCTTGCCGTCCATCCGGGCTGCTTGGGCTGAAGACGATGTAGGAAAAGCGTTCCGGTATGCCCTCAAGGCCGATCATGACGTTCAGCGCATCGGGGTGGATCGGCGCTGTGTGACGCAGCCAGCGCCGGAAGAGGTCGATATCTGCAGGCGTGCCGGCAGTGCCGGGTGTGACCTTCAGCAAGGCGCTGCCATCGGCATTGCGCCGGACCTCTGTGACGCCCTCCTCGGTCGTATTGATCAGCATCGGGACTTCGACCAGGCGAACGCCCATCGCGGCCTCGATCCAGAAGCGCTCGAAATGACTGCCGTCCGGGCCGGTCACCTCCGCGAGCTCACCGGCATGCGTGTAGAAGCTGAACGTATCCATCTGGCGATGGACGTGGCCAATCACCGGCATATTGCGCATGACCGGCCCGGTCAGCGTCGCCGTGCGGCTGAGAATGCGGTTCATGGCGAAGTCGAAAACCGGGGCTTCCGGGTCGGTAATGTCGGTGACATAGCCGTCGCCGATGACGATTTCGCTGGTTTGGGATGAGACCGGAGTTCCGTCCAGCGCCAGGCGCTCAACCCGCCAGCGGGTCCGCAGGACGCGCGCATCGCGATCCCCCCGGGCGGCCAGATAGGCGTCGCGGCTCAGAAAGCCGCCCGCAGGCACGTAGAGCGAAACCTCTTCAACCTCGTTTTCGGCCGCAGGCTGGGCGCGGACGATTGAATACGGGTCGTCTTGCTGGAGGGTGGCGAGGGCAAGGGAGGTGGCCGGCATTGCCGCGTTAGCGGCAAGGGCGATCAGGCAAAGGCGCAGAATTGGGATCATGCCGGGACATTGCCGTGTGGCGGTGGCTGAGGGAAGGGGGAGAAGCGAAAAACCCGGAGCCCGCGCAGGGTTTTCGCAGAATGACGTTGACGTTCGCGTCAAGATATGGGCAAGTTCGCGCATGTCCCGGCTGATCGCACCCGATTCCGAATTTACCATTCGCGAGCTGTCGCAGGAGTTCGATGTCACGCCCCGTACGCTGCGCTTTTACGAGCAGAAGGGGATGATCAATCCGACCCGGCGCGGCGCTTCGCGGATCTATTCCGCTATAGACCATGCCCGTATCGAGTTGATCCTGCGCGGCAAGCGCGTTGGCTTTGCGCTCGACGAGATCAAGGAAATCCTTGACCTCGAGCCGATCTATCGCGGCGGCCGTGAGCGCATTGAGCCCGCCATCGAGCGGTTTGAAGCGCGCATAAAGGTGCTGATGCAACAGCGCGAGGATGTCGATCACGCGATTGCCGAATTACAGGCTGGCCTCGACTGGATGCGCGACCGTCTCGCCGACAGAGTGCCGTCTGACGAAGTGCGCCGCCGCGCCCGCGCCTTTGAAGCCCTGGCGGCTGCCAGGCTCGAAGCATGGTCAGGCCTGACTGCCGAATGATCTGATCCGCCACACCCTTTTTGACCCCGTTCCCGACCTCTCGGAGATGCCACAATGACCACCCCTTATCGCGCCCCTGTTCGTGACCAGCGTTTCGTCCTCCATGATGTGCTCGAAATTGGCCAGTACAGCGATCTGCCCGGTTTCGCCGATGCGGATTCCGACACGATCGACGCCATTCTTGAAGAAGGCGGCAAATTCTGTGAGGGCGTCCTGGCGCCGCTGTCGCATGTTGGCGATGTCGAGGGCTGCGTGCGCGACACGGACGGCAATGTGAAGACGCCGACCGGCTTCAAGGACGCCTTCAAGCAGATGTCGGAAGCTGGCTGGACAGCCCTCTCCGGTGATCCGGAATATGGCGGGCAGGGCCTGCCGCACGTTCTCAACCTGGCCGTCAATGAGATGGTGTCGGCCGCGAACATGGCCTTCGGCATGTATCCGGGCCTGACGCTCGGTGCAGCGGCCGCTCTCCACACCGGCGGTTCGGACGAGCAGAAGCGCCTCTATCTGCCCAAGATGATTGCCTGCCAGTGGGGCGGCACGATGAACCTGACCGAGCCGCAATGCGGCACGGATCTGGGCATGCTGCGCACCAAGGCCGTGCCGCAGGCGGACGGGTCCTACAAGATTACCGGCCAGAAGATCTGGATTTCCTCCGGCGAACACGACATGGCCGAGAATATCATCCACCTCGTCCTGGCGCGCATCGAAGGCGCGCCGGAAGGTGTGAAGGGGATCTCCCTCTTCGTGGTACCGAAATTCATCCCCGATAGCGACGGCAATCCGGGCACCCGCAACACGCTCAAG
>TARA_R110000868_G_scaffold80095_2_pt1 | contig 30576 bp, 28 predicted proteins | sample TARA_R110000868 | Tara Oceans TARA_R110000868 (sample SAMEA4397489) | marine metagenome | biome: Polar Biome; feature: [SRF] surface water layer (ENVO:00010504); material: water (ENVO:00002006), including particulate matter (ENVO:01000060) such as... | depth 5 m | reverse complement strand
ATCTAACTGATTGATTTTATATCCGCTTAAGGAGCTTCGTCCATGGCTAATAAGAGCATGAAACACCCAAAAAACATCCCTGGTGCCTGGTATTGCACCGATCCCGACGATGATAACGGCGAAGGCTGCATTGCGTGTAACGTTTGTTACACTGGGGCCCCAGACTTTTTTGCCGAAGATGAAGACGGCAATGCTTACGTTATTAAGCAGCCAAGCACGCCTGAAGAGATTGAGCTTTGCCAAGAACAACTGGAAGCCTGTCCAGTGGCCTCTATTGGTAGCGATGCTTAATTAGATAGATTTCATAAAGTCTTTCTATTTTTAATATGTATCAATAAGGGCTATCAAGGCATCTCAACTTAAAGAGGTTTGCCATGAAAACGATAGCCCTAATTTTTTCAATTCTCTCCATCTCCAGTGTTCATGCTTGTTACGACGTAGCGCTTAAGGCTTACACTGCTCAAATGAATGAGCGTCGTCACGATAATATCCATGTTTCAAAAGAAGCAGTTCGCCTCACTAGCGGCGATAGCTATGAATTGTATGGTGTTTTGTTTAGTCACGATCAATACGAGTCGGACGTACTTATTTACGAAGGCTCAAGTGAGTTTTACAGTGGCTATGGTGTTGAAGCGATTGTTGTTGAAGCCAAAAATTGCCACTTGATCGAAATGGTCCAAGTTTACGCCGAATAATTGATAAATTTTTACTTTCGCGCCGTGCCCATGCTTGCTAAAATTAAGCCAAGTTAATTTTAATCGCCCTTTAAAAGAGGTACGGCATGAATCCAACCACACTGGAAGTGATTGGAACGACAATGTTCGCATTGGCAGTTCTACACACTTTTCTCGTCTCCAAGTTTCAGCATCTCGCTCATAAATATCCAGAAGGCTCAATCGGTGAGAATACGTTTCACTTTCTTGGCGAAGTAGAAGCCGTCTTTGGTATTTGGTCAGCGCTCTTTATCATTTTTTATTCCTTCGTCTCAGGTTTTGCTGTTTATGATGAGTCTCACCATGTTGTGGGTGGTGCTCTTGGCTATATGGAAAGTCTTAACTATACGGAGCCAGCTTTCGTATTTGTTATTATGTGTATGGCGGGAACTCGACCAGTGATTATTTTTGCTGAAAAAATAATCATGTCGATTTCTAAAATTATTCCTATGCCCGCTAAGATGGCCTTCTACGTGTCTGCCCTTATTGTTGGACCATTACTAGGTTCATTTATTACTGAACCGGCCGCTATGACGGTAACAGCGCTTATTCTTTTGGATTATTTTTATTCTAATAAAATGAGTTCAAAGTTTATGTATGCCACTCTTGGTTTGCTCTTCGTTAATATCTCGGTCGGTGGAACATTGACTCACTTTGCGGCGCCTCCGGTTCTTATGGTAGCGAGTAAATGGAACTGGGGCATCGGCCATATGTTCATGCATTTTGGTTGGAAGGCCGTTATTGCAGTAATCATCTCGACACTATCGATTGCCTTTATGTTTAGAGATGAACTTACTGGTAAGCTTGAAATTAAACAAAAGCACGATAACTATATGGTGCCGACTTGGTGGATTACACTGACTCACCTTGTTTTCATGGCCGGCGTTGTTTATACCGCTCACCATATGGTCTTCTTTTTAGGTCTTTTCTTATTCTTCCTAGGCTTTCATACTGTAACTCAAGAGTACCAGGATAAGATGAAGCTCAAGGAATCACTTCTTGTGGGCTTTTTTCTTGGGGGACTCGTGACTCTTGGTGGGATGCAAGCTTGGTGGCTTAAGCCAATTCTTTCATCACTAGGGGACTTAACATTATTCTTAGGCTCAACAGCGCTTACAGGTATTACGGATAATGCAGCTCTTACTTATCTTGGCTCACTTGTGGAGCTAACAGATGCGCAGAAGTATAATTTAGTTGCAGGTGCTGTGACTGGTGGCGGTCTCACTGTGATTGCCAATGCTCCAAACCCAGCAGGTTTTGGTATTCTTAAAGATTCTTTCAAGGATGGGATTAATCCAATGGGACTACTGCTTGGAGCTCTTTACCCAACCTTTATTTGTATTCTTGCTTATCAGCTTCTACCGAGCTTCGGACCATAATTAAAAAAAGAAAAGCCAGCGCTAAGCTGGCTTTTTTTTATCCTAAATTAATAACCCAACTTGGATCAGGCGACTCTCTTCTACCTTCTTGAATATCGAGAAGGGCCTGTCTTAGAGCGGTAGACTTTGGGCCAGGAGCCTTGGGTAATTTATAAGTCGTTCCATCTTTTTCAGCAATCTGATGGATAGGCGTTAAGATGGCGGCGGTGCCACAAGCAAACGCCTCAGTACAACGACCATCTTTAATAGCAGAAGTAAGCTCATCTATTGTCAGTTTCTTTTCTTCAACTTGCAGGTCCAGTAAGGGAGCAATCTTAAGAAGAGAGTTCCTAGTAATACCTTCGAGGATAGAGTCAGTGATGGCAGGAGTGACGAGCTTATTATCAATAATACAAGCAAAGTTCATACCCGACATTTCTTCAATGTTTTTTCTTGTAATAGCGTCAAGCCAAAGCGTTTGATCGTGGCCAAGTTTTTTCGTTTCAATCGCGGCTGAAAGGGCCGCGGCGTAGTTGCCACCAGTTTTTGCGTTGCCGGTTCCACCGGGTGCCGCTCTGACTGCGGATCTTTCAACTAGAACCGAAATCGTTCCACCACTGAAATAGGAGCCAGAAGGTGAGGCTACAATCATAAATTTAAAAGTGTCTGATGGCTTAATACCAAGGGCTTCCTCAGTAGAGAACATGAATGGTCTTAGATAAAGAGATTCGCCTGAACGTCTTGGAATAATATTGGCACAAACTTTTGACAACTCTTTAACAGCGTCAACAAAATGCTCAATAGGGACTTCCGGCATGGCCATACGGCGGGCCGAATGATTGAAGCGTTTGGCATTTTGGTCGGGGCGAAACAAAAAAGGACCGTTGCCGCCGATGCGATAAGACTTTAGACCTTCAAAGATTTCTTGGCCGTAGTGTAAAACTTTGGCGGTTGGTAACATTGATATTGGGCCGTAAGGAACTAAATTAAAATCACTCCACTTACCATCTTGGTAATTGGCTTCAACCATCACAGGGGCCATGACGCGACCAAAGCCAAGTTCATCAGGTAGGGTAAAGTTCTCTACAGCTTGCAAAGCTTCAGGGGCAGTTTTAATTTGCATTGAGTCTCCGGCAAAAATAGTCTGGTGACGTTAACAAAAAACATACAAATGAGCGAATAGATCATCAAAAATTTGCCCTGCGGCAACAGCTTGATTAAACTTAGTCTATGCAAAGAATTTCAAGAACACTTTTGGCCATATTGATGATTTGTTGTGCGCTGCACTCGGCGTCTGCGGCAGAGCGCTTTTTCGTCAACATTCAGGCTGATCAATCTCAGCTCGAAAGTGTTAAGCGCAGAAGTGAATATCGCATGAGTAAGAATGTTGATTTTTGCCGCGGTGTAAAGATGCCAAAGCCCACCGGCGCTTGGATGTGTAAAAAAACATCGACCACCACGGCCTCATGTTCGCTTCAGTATGAATGTACCTTTGTTGATAAAAATTTTAATCGTAAGAGTGAAAGTTTTAGAACCTATAGGGCCATGAAAAGTGTCCCGGCCATTACAACTTCCTATCAAATTTCACTCTCGTCTAAATCAAAGTTTATAAAAGCTGCTGCAACTAAGCGTGTTGCTCAAACTAAAGTCGCACCTCGTGTAAGGCCAACTCCAAGACCTACTCCCGTGCCAACTCCGCAGCCACAAATAGAAGAAGATTTATTTGCCGAAGAAATAGAACCTCAGCAAGAACAAAAACAAGAAGATGTTTTTGAGCAAGCTTTTGCGCAGGAGAGACCAGAGCCTAAAAAAGAGGAGACTTTTACCTCAAATGAACCGGGAGTCTCCGAATGGAGTTGGTTGCGTTTTGATGTGGCCTTAACACAAACCTCTGAAGAGACTGGCAGTCAGTCAGTCTTTGAAGCGGCTTGGCGCCCGCGCTGGAAGTTCTCCAACGACTGGTCTAGTGAAATTAGGGTCGGCCTGTCGCAAAGAAAAACTGTGGCAGATACAGAAGACGAAGCGTTCTCGGTTCTTGAAACGGCCCTTTGGCTTGGACGAGATTTTGGCAGTTGGCATTTGGCCGGGGGCCTTGGTCGCCAGTCTTGGAGTGGGGAAGGGGAGCTCGGTTCGCAGACACCGACCTTTTTGGGGGCATCAGTCGCCTATCTTTGGAGTGAGACAAAGTTCTTATCGATTGAAGGACTTGAGTTTCAATATCTTAGTATTTCAGATGAAGCGGCCAGTACATCGATGCGATTTGGATTTCTCTTCAAATTTTAGCTAGTTAAGCCCTACAGATATTACAACCTCCCTACTCAAAGCAATAAATTCTCTGGATAACACTCTTGAGAGAAGATCGGGAGGTTTGAATCATGAAAAAATATATTCTTTTGGCCGCGCTCGCAAGCGTCAGCTTTGGAGTATGGGCTCAAGATGAACTGCCAAGAGATCTTTGGACTTGGATGATTGCTGGCAAACAGCGTTTGGTTGTTCAATGTCAGTCCCGCGGAAAAGTTGAGATTAATTCCTTTGATAGCGAGCTAGAAATTATAAAACGCACGACCGGCGAAGAAGGCTGTGAAGTTTTTGATGTTATGCATATTCAAGACGATGCTAGAGAAGCTTGGATGGCGAATATTCATATCAATGCCACGATCTATGGGCTTGATCGATTGAAGCGTTCTCCTTCAAAGCTCATGAAGATGGGTTTTGTTGATCGCATGACTTATCCTATCAAACTCCTTGGCGTGAGAGTTCAGACTAAACGCTTGGGTAATAAGCTCACTCGTTTTCTAGAGCTTAAAGAGCATCCAAGAACGGAACAGGTTTCAGCAGAATATTTCAATCGCTTTGTGGAGCAGTCGCAATTAATCCATGAAGATTATTTAACGCTTTCAAGATAATAAAATGATGGTTGGGCTAGACAGGGTTGAACTGTCGACCTCTGCCATGTCAAGGCAGCGCTCTCCCACTGAGCTATAGCCCATCAGATGGTTCAGACAATATAGTGGTCTCGATTAGATTTCGTCAAGTGACGGACCGACTCAAATGGGTCTATCATAGCGAAATCCATGGAAAAACTTAGAGCCAACCGCCTAGATTTAAGCCTTATCGCCCTCATCGTTCGCCAGTTTCGCGAGTTTTGGTATTACTATCTGGGTGCTCTTTTAACGCTATTTGCCACTCATTGGATTCAAAGCACACTTCCGTTTTATGCCAAAGACCTTGCCGAGATGGTCGAGAAGGGAAGTTCTTCAATTGAAACTTGGCCATTTATCCTATTAGCGGTTGGAATTATCGTCTTTAGAACATCATCGCGACTTCTGTTTTTCTATCCCGCCAGAATTCAACAAAAACTTCTTCGCGTAGAGCTTTTAGAGCGACTTGAAAATACTTCTCCCTACCGCTTTGAAAAGCGAAGTGCTGGTCAGTTGTTTCAAGTCCTTAATGGAGATTTAGAACATATTCGCGCCTTGATTGGTTTTGCGCTTTTGCAAATTGGAAATATTATTATTTCTTTGGCCGTCCTTCTACCTAAGTTGGCGGCATTTGAAAGTCGTCTTTTGATCGCTCTTCTTCCCATGTTATGTGGCTCACTTATTTTTACTTTGTTTGTGGTTAAGTCGCGCAAGTGGTTCAGGCAAAGTCAGGACAGAGCGGGCGAAGTGAATCATTTCCTCATCGAATCTTATGTCGGCAAACGAACCGTTAAAAACTACCACGCAGAAAAATCTTTTATAAATATGTTTAGCCGCACCAGTTGGCACGAACTTGAAGCTTCGTTTCGTTCCGGTGTCAATATCTCCATTGCCATGCCGCTTATTCCCTTAGGTGTTGGTTTGTCCTTGATCTGGGGCGGCTGGATTATTTGGCAAGTCGATCTAGGAGCTCCATCGCTAGTTTTATTTTCTGGTTTTGTTTTTTTATTTTTGGAGCCGCTGGCTTTTTTCTCATGGATTGGCGCCGTCTTTTCGTCCTCATCGACAGCCTGGGATCGTTTATCTGAACTGGTCCATGACCTAGAAAAACCTTCTGACTTTGAAATGACTGAAGATGGAAAGGTCGACTTTTGGGGCGAGCGAATTAAGATTCCTTTTGCAGAGTCGAAGTGGAATGTCATCGTTGGCGCAACTGGTTGTGGTAAAACTCATGTCTTAAAGCAATTGGCCCAACAATATAAAGATCAAGAGACCAGAATTGCTTACGTCGCGCAAGAGCCCTATCTCTATAACGATACACTCGAAAAAAATATTTTCTTAGGCAAAGACATTACAAGTGAAATGAAAGACCGTGCCTTAGAGCTTCTTAAGTTGTTTGCATTGGATTTTCTGGAGACTTCGCCTGAACGTTTATTGGCTCTCGAGGTAGGAGAGAATGGCAAGCGCCTTTCTGGTGGTCAGGCCAAGCGACTATGTCTAATCAGAACGCTTCTTTCTGGCGCCGATGTTCTTTTTTGGGACGATCCATTCTCTTCGGTCGATCTCATTCACGAGCGGCATATTTTAAACGCGCTTAAATCAGCTCCAGAACTTAAAAATAAAACATTACTCATGACTTCACACCGCCTTTCGACTGTTCGCCAATGCGATATTGTCATTGCGCTAGAAAAAGAAAGTGGTGTGAAAGAATTTGGGATCGCGAGTGAACTCGTTGCTCCTGAAGCAAAAAGTTGGACTTATGCCTACTTCGAAAAGCAAATGGTCTGATCTACTGTTCTTTAAGGGCTGTGGATTTTTAGTTGTAGCCGCCATTGGCTGCTTACTAGTTGCGTCCGGTCTTGGAATTCTTGTGCCAAGACAAGTCACAGAGCTTGCTCGCGCCTACGGAAATGAACACGAGTATATTCGTGCTCTATGGCTTTTGGCCGCTGTATTCGTTGGGACCTATATTAATCGTGTGGTTTATCAGCTTTTAGTTAATGTCTATATTAGACGCTTGGTTCAGCACGTTCGTATGAGTTGTTATAAGAAGTGGATGATGGCCCACGATGTGATGACTTCTAAACACGATATCGCGGAACGCTACCCCCAGGGTGAAGTGATTGCTAGAATTGTTTCTGACACGGAAGCACTTAGGGAGCTAGTGACCTCTGGAACTTTCGGAATCTTTATCGATATCTTCTTTGTGGTCTCGTGCCTCGCTAGTTTTATTGATTTAAATCCATTCACTGGTACGACGTTGGCGGTCTCAGAAATAGCAGCGGCGCTTTTACTTCTGTGGGGCAGTCGTAGGATGCGTGAAGTTTTTCACGCCGTTTCAAAAGCGCGCGGCATGGTTCAGCGAACGATTGCCAATCTTGTCGGCGGTTTTAGCGAGACTCACTATAATCAACATAAAGGATATGCTTCCAAAAGAGGCGAGATTGTTTTTAATGATTACTTAGGTAAAATTTTAAAGTCCAATGTTTGGGATGCGGGCTATTATTCGTTGGCAGAATCTCTTTATCCGCTGCTTTTATGCCTCATGGTTTTTGTTTTTCCCTACTCAGGTATTCGAGAAGCTGCTTTGATCTTTGCCATCGTCGATCTGATTCAACGTTCAATTGGGCCGGTTAAAGATATCGCTTCAAAGATTGCTAATGTACAAAGGGCCAGTGCCGGAGTTAGTCGATTGCAAGAGTTTTTGGGCGACCTCGGAGAAGTTCCTTCTACCCCCTCGATTGTTGATCCGAAATACGACAATCAAAAGATCTCCTCAATTCATGTAAAGATTGATGAGTTCATTTATCCTAGAAAAAGTGAGGGCGATAGCGACCGTTTTCGCGTGAGTGACGTCGACATAAAGGCTCAAGCAGGTCAGGTCGTAGGAATCGTTGGTCTGTCAGGTTGTGGTAAATCGACAGTCTTGAAGATAATGGCGGCGCAGATTATCCCAGATAAATTTAAGATTAATTTACAATTTGAGAATGACTTACAACTTTCCTGGGATGGCGGCACGATTACTCATCATGCCCTCTATCAAAGACAAGTTGGACTTGTTTCTCAGGAGTCACATCTCTTCTCAGATACAGTACAATTTAATATCAGCATGGATCCAAACCCTAGAGCGGACTTTGAGGAGTTTTGGAATTGGGCCAGCTCACAAATTCCCTATCTTAAAAATTGGGGCTTAAGGCCAACAGATGCTTTAGAGCCTAAAGTACTATCCGCCGGTCAGCGCCAATTACTTGCCGCTATTCGTGCCTGTTACTTAAAAAAGACGGTGGTGCTTTTAGATGAGATTTCTTCAGCTCTTGACTCTGACTTAGAAGAAGCCCTTCGCGCCGTGGTTAAGCTTATTCAATCCCAATGTCTTACTTTCGTTGTGGCCCACCGCCTTGAGACTGTCATTAATGCAGATAAAATCATCGTCATGGAAGATGGCCGACTACTTGAGTCTGGTAAGCACAATGAATTGTTAAATTGTAGTCAAGTCTATCGGGAATTCGTGCACGAACTGTCGCTTTCACCGGCCTGATCAGTTAATATTTCAGGGATTTATTATTAAAAGGAGTTTTAATGAAACGTTCATGGTTCATGACAGGTGTCTTTGTTTTTGCAGCGGCCATTGGTTTTAGTTCTTGTTCTCAGGATGCTGATTCAAAGCCTAACTTTATTTTTAAGCCTGCACCAAAAGATGGCATTGTTGCCAAAATTGGTGACGTCGAAATTTCAGAAAAAGAAATGCTTCAAGGAATTGAAAGCCAGGTTTATGACGCTGAAGTTAAGCTTCACGAGCTAAAAATGGGGCGTATTCGTTCACTGGTTTTAAAATCGTTGATGGAAGGGGACTCTCGAAAAAAAGGTCTTTCGAATGACGAGTTCTTGGAAAAGCATATTGCCAATGACATTAAGATTTCAAATAAAGATATCGATGCATTCATTGCTGAACGTAAAATTCCTAAAGAAAATGTTAATGACCAAATCAAAGAAAAGGTTCGCCAGTTCCTAGAGATGGAAAAGAAGAAAGAAGCGATTGAGAACTGGATTGGCGAGAAGACAAAGAAGTCTGCCGTTGAAGTTTATATTGCTGAGCCTTCGCGCCCAGTCTTTGACGTCGACACTGGCTCAGCTCCTTTTGCTGGCGGGGCAGATGCCAAAGTCACAGTTGTTGAATTCTCTGATTTCCAGTGCCCATTCTGCGCAAAGGGTGCTGAGATTATGAATGAGCTTAAAAAGAAATACGGTTCTAAAATCAAGATTGCTTTCAAAAACTACCCGCTACCATTTCATACTCATGCTAAAGATGCAGCTCATGCTGGACTATGTGTGAATGAGCAAAAGAGTGAATACTTTTGGAAAATGCATGACCTAATGTTTGCTGATCAAACAAAACTCTCTCGCGAAGATCTTAAAGCTTCTGCAAAAAAAATTGGTGCTAACTCTGAAGAGTTTGATAAGTGTATGAGTAGCAATAAATTTATGGCCGCCATCGACGCTGATATGGAACAGGGGAAAGAGCTAGGAGTTCAATCAACTCCTACTTTCTTTGTGAATGGTCAGTTGATCAATGGAGCTCACCCAGTTGAGACTTTCTCCGAGATTATTGATAGAGAATTAGCTAAGTAATTGAAATTTAGATCCTGATGAAAAGCGTCCGGCGGCGATTCTTGCCCGGGACGCTTTTTTTTCGCCTTCGCGCTAAACTTTAAAGGATGCCCCTACTGGGCCAAGTTTTGAAGTTTTGAGGAATTTCATCAATGGATATCAACGATTACAACACTAAGCTTGCTTCCACCCGAAAACGCTATCGGGACGCAGCGACGTCGTTGAAAGAGAACTATGAAAAAGATCTTAGTAAAGTTGAGTCAACAAATGAAAGTCAAAGAACAAAACAGCGCGAAAATTATTTAGAAGATAAAGTTGCCCTTGAAAATAAAGTTGAGCAGCTGGGCGATAACTACAATACAAAAACGCGCGAAGCCATCGAACAAAAACAGAATGAGTATAAAAATCGTCTCATGAATCAAAAGGGCGATTATGATGAGCAGATGGCGGATACTAAAAAACAATTCCGTCAAAGACTAGAGGACCTTTCTCGTAGTTATAATACCAACGCAACTGAGCGCGAAAGAACTCATGATCAGTACGCGAAATCATCTAAAAATCGTTATAAAGAATCATTGAATGACACGATTCAAGATTACCGCTCTCAAGCTGACCGTGTCAGCGAAGCAGCACAAAAGTCACAAGTTGAATTTAAAGATAAAATGAACTCAGAGCGCCGTGATCTTCTTGCCGAACATGCAGAGGAAAGGCAGGGCCTTATTCGTAAGTCTGCTGAGTCGAGCAATGCTTCAAAATCGCAGCATCAACAAGAACTAGAAATTCTTAGAAAAGTTCAAGACTCTGAGCTGAATACTCGTCAAGCTCACCACGATAGTCTCCTTGGATCTCAACGCTATCAGCACGATCTACAAAACGATCGTCTTCGTGAATCTTTTGAAAATCTGACGGACAAAATGGAAAACTCGACGACGGCTGAAATGAGTCGTCTGAATCAGGAAAATAAAAAGAGTAAGCTTGATTTACAGGATCGCTTCTCAAAAGATCGTGGCGCACTTGAGAGAAAACTCTCTGAAGTTGAAAAATCATCATCATACCTCAATGCCGCTAATGCTGAAGAGCGCGTACAGGCGGCTAGTGACACAAGAGTAAAGAATGTCATTGCCAAAATGAATGAACAGGCGACACAAAATGTGATGAAAGAAGAACGTCTAAACGATGGCTTTCAACAAGAGTTAGATTCACAGGCCATTCGCTCACGTCAAGAAATTGAAGATAGAGACAAAGAAATCTTTAAGCTAAACGGCGAAGTTATCGGCGGGATTAAACAAAAGCATATGGAAGATGTTGAAACTTATCAACAAGCTAAACGTGACGCCGTTTCTCAAGCAGAAGAAAAAACTCTTAATGCACAAAAAGCCGGCAAGCGTCAGGCGAGTACTTTACATCTTGAGTATGGTCGTCAAATCAATGCTCTTCAAAAAGATAATGCTCAGGTCGTCGCTGATCTAAGACAAGAACAAGCCGCTGAGCAGACCGCCTATCTTAAAAATGTTCAGCGCAATGTACGCAATGAAAAATTAGACTTAAAAGATGACTTTAATAATAAATTTAATATTAAAGTCGATCAGCTTTCTCAACAAATCGCTAAACTCGAGCAAGAGCAAAAGCAAACTGTTGAAAAATACGAGAACAAAATTCAAGAAATGAAGAAGCAAGAGCTGCAAAACTCTGTTTCTCAACAACTGGTTGCCGAAGATAGAAGAACAGAAGATCAACGTGCTTTCCAAAGAGCTTTTAAAAATCAACAAACTCAATTTGATGATCAATTAAAGAGAATTAAGCGCGACGTTGAAACCCAGATGGCAAAGATTAAGCATACTAATGACGTCCAAGTCGCAACCATTACACGTGATTATGATCATCAAATCATGCGCGAGCGCCAAGAAAGTCAAAAAGAAATGAAAATGAAGCTGGCTGCAACGGAAGCTGAATTTATGCGCTTTAAGGATTTCCACGAGTCTCAAGTGGCCCAAATTAATGACCAATATGAGCTAAAAATGGAAAAACTACGCCAGGCCAACGCCGATGCTAACGTAAAGCGTGAAGAACGTGTTTCTTCTGGATTGTATAACGCCTAATTCCCCATAAGCATTCTTACTGGTAGACTAGACTCTTAATCAGGGAGTCTTTTATGCTACGTCGCGCCAAAATTGTCGCTACTGTCGGTCCTTCTTCATCAGATGTGCTTGTCTTAGAAAAGATGATTCGCGCTGGTTTGGATGTGGCCAGAGTCAATATGAGTCACGGCACTTACGAAGGTCATACTCAAATGATCGCCAAAATTCGTGAGGCATCAAAGCTTGCTGATAAAGAAGTGGCTATTTTATTAGATCTTCAAGGTCCAAAAATTCGCGTTGATAAACTTCCGGCTCCTCTTGAATTAAAAGAAGATGAAGAGTGGGTGATCGCTCCTTCTTCAAAAGCCGACCAGTATCCAGAATACAAGGGAAGAATTATTCCTACCGTGTATGAGAATCTTGTTGAAGATTGTCATGATGGTGCTCGCATTCTTTTTGATGATGGACTGCTTCGTGCTGTCGCAACTAAACGCGATCGCGATGTTTATAAAATTAAAGTTGAAGTTGGCGGAATACTCAAAAGCAATAAAGGGATTAACCTGCCTGATTGCGATGTTTCTGCTCCCGCATTTACCGACAAAGATCGCGATGACCTTATGTTTGGGTTAAAGCAACAGATCGATTATATTGCGCTTTCGTTTGTGAGAAAGCGTGAAGATGTTATGCAAGTCAAAGCGCTCTTGCATAAACTTAAAATGAATATTCCTATCATTGCAAAGATTGAAAAACCGCAGGCGATTGATGCCTTAGACGATATTATCGATGTCAGTGACGCTATTATGGTGGCACGTGGAGATATGGGTGTTGAAGTTGGTAACCACTTAGTACCTTCAATGCAAAAGTTGATTATCACAAAATGTAATCACGCTATGATTCCAGTCATCACTGCCACTCAGATGCTTGAGAGTATGACCGAAAATCCATCTCCTACAAGGGCTGAAGCCAGTGATGTTGCTAATGCTATTTGGGATGGGACTGATGCTGTCATGCTTTCGGGGGAAACTGCAGCAGGTAAGTGGCCTGTACAAACGATTAAGATGATGGATCAAATTGTGATCGAAGCTGAAAAAACTCCTAAGGAGAGACCCTTTCTTAGAAAGATGGATCTCTCAAACGTGAACGCATCAGTTATGGTCGCCGCCTCAATGATTGCTGAAAAAGTTGATGGGCGCTTTATTTTATCCATGACGGAGTCGGGCAGTTCTTGTCGAAAAATCTCTATGTTTAGACCAAGGACTCCGGTTCTGGGTGTGACCAATAGCTTGGCCACGGCAAGACGTATGTGCCTGAACTGGGGCGTGAGACCTTTTCAAATTCACGACTATGGACGCGATGATTTTAACTTCCAAAAAGATGTTGTGAATAAAGTTAAGGCCGGTATGGGTCTGCAAAACGGTGACAAAATTGTTATTACGAGAGGTGATGGAAAGTTTTTCGCCCGCGGAAGTAGTAACTCAGTTAAAGTCGAAATCATCAAAGATATGCCAAAAGTTTTGGGTTCATCTGATGTGGTGGATGAAGCAAGTGATGCTAAGAAAAAAATCCTCCTAGACACTTCAATCTGCGCTTCCTGCCAAAACTGTGTCTCAACTTGCCCCCACGACATTTGGATGGTGACAAAAGACATTGATCACAAAACAACGATTGATGCTTCCAAGATTGGAGCCTGCGCCATGGATATGGCCTGTGTTGAAGCTTGTCCCACTGGTGCCATTGAAATTATGCCGCTCACGTAATGTTCACTCCTGAGCTTTTACAGCATCTGGATATCGTCGATTGGGGTTATACAAAAGATCTTGAACCTCTCTCTTATGATAAGTACATGGCGTGGCTAAAGCATGAGCAGCATGGTTCACTCACTTATCTTGAAGGTGATCGCGCCGATCAGAGGAAAAACTTAAAATTGGTTTATCCTGAGTGCAAGTCAGCTCTTGTTTTTCTTTTTAGTTACGCAGAGAAAAAATATGCGCTTGAGCAAGAGCAACTTGGTGAGGCTAAAATTGCCAGCTATGTCACTTCTTTTGGTGGCCTTGATTATCATCATGTCATCAAAGATCACTTGAATAAAATTACCGATCATTTAAAAAAAACATTTCCTACGCTTGAAGCAAAGCCTGCACTTGATGTACTTCCTGTTCTTGAGCGCGACTTGGCACTTCGGGCCGGACTTGGTTGGTTTGGTAAAAACTCCATGATGATTCATAAGCGCGAGGGCAGCTTCACCATGATTGGAGCACTACTTCTAAATCAAGAACTAGAGATTGATGCTAGCTCAATTGAAGTTGATCACTGCGGTCAGTGCACGGCCTGTGCAGATGCTTGTCCAACACTTGCGATTGATCTAGACACTCGAACAATCAAAGCAGATTTATGTGTTTCGACTTATACGATAGAAACTTTTAAAGATGCTCCGGCCCCGGCGGGTTACGAGACAATGAGCGAAATTTTTGGCTGTGATATCTGTCAGGATGTTTGCCCTTGGAATAAACGTTGGCTTCGTCACAGACTCACTCAGGGCGCGCTTAAAGGCTTTAAGTGGGATGGGTTAGAGCGAATGCGAGAAGTTTTCCTAAGCGGCTCAATGACGCAGGTGGCAGATAAAGTTAAGGCCATGGGCGTTCGTGAATTCAAAAGGTTATTTAAAGGGACTGCTTTGGAGCGAACCGGACGAAACGGTTTACTCAAGAATCTTCTCCACAAAAAGGATGTCTCGGGCTAGGCTCGGGCTCATGCGTATTTTATTTATTCTCTTATTTGCACTGATCAGTTCCTCTAGCTTTGCAGCACCTCTAAAAGAGTTTCGCGGCATGTGGGTTATCACCTGGGAGATCTTCAAAAAAGATGGAGAGTTTCTACGTGAGCAGGCGCTTAAAGATCGTATTGTTAAAATTTTAGATGATTCGAAAGTGGCCGGACTTAATGCCCTGATGTGGCAAGTGCGACAAGGTGGAGCAGTCTATTACCCATCACAAATTGAACCGTGGGGAAAATGGCTAGGTCATCGCAGCCCTGGCTTTGATCCCTTGGCCTTCGTTTTAACAGAAGCTAAAAAAAGAAATTTAGAAATTCACGCTTGGATTAATACTTTTGAATCTAGAGAAGTCATTGCTGGAACACCGGCCGTCGATCATCCTGAGTGGGTATCTCGTGATGAGCTTGATCGTCCAATGCCTGGAGCGATTACGCTTTCACCCGGACTTGCTCCTGTGCGCCAGCACATTCTTTCTGTCGTTAAAGAGCTGGTTACAAACTACGAAGTCGATGGCATTCATTTCGATTATGTTCGCTGGAGCGAGTACGCTTGGAGTGACTTCAAAGAATTGAATCCAGACTTTGGTTACGACTCAGCTCACCGATTTATTGACGGTGTACCTGAAGGGTTTCTAACGTTTGAAGATTGGCGTCGTCATAGCGTTTCAACTTTTGTCATGCAAGCAGGGGAGCTGGCGCGTACTATTCGTCCCGCTATCAATGTTTCGGTGGCGGCCGTGGGTCAATATGATTGGGGCGTGTGGAATGGCTATCACGCTGTTTTTCAAGATGTGGGATTGTGGCTCAAGGAAGGCTGGATCGATCATGTCATGGGCATGAATTATTACTGGCATACTTATCAACGTATGTTTGATCACTTGGTTGGAGGCTGTCCAAGTTGTTGGCAGCGCCCGCTTCAAGCTGGACTTGATCGCGGCGGTCGTTTCACCGTCGGTGTTGGTTCACTCATGATGAAAGAGAAAAATCTTTGGCACGAGCATCCTGAAGTTATTCGCGCCATTAGAGAAGCCGACTACGTGAGTGGTTTTCAATTCTTTAGTTACGGTGACTTTGAAGAGATGAATTATTTTAAAGAAGCGAGTGAGTTTATTCTAACCAACCCTGGTCTTTAAGAAACTTCTTAATATGAGGAGCGGCATTTTCAGGCACGTGATGGGCCAAACGCTTAGGCTTTTCAATACTCACATCATTGCCATATTTTTCTAGATGCTTTGCAAAGCGTTCCATACCGTCTTCGCCCACAACCATGTCGTCTTCACCGCTGATTAAGTGAATACGCTTATGTGAGATTGCGAGATTTTCTTTTTCTTCTTTAATCCAAGGGAAAACATTATCGGGCTTTAAGGCAGGACTCACGAGTCCTTCGCGAAGCTTTAACGTTGACTTGTAAAATGGTGTATCAAAAATATGCACAACACCTTGAGGAGGCATCCCAAGTCCTACACCGATCGCAATTTTCTCCAGGCGACTAAAGCAGGGCAGATCCATGGCCTTAAGCGCGAGTAGGGCGCCTAGGGAGTGGCCACCGAGAACAACTTTACTTGGACTAAAGTCGCACTCAAGTACAGCTTGTTCATAGGCTTCTTGAAAGAGTTCGTGGGCCGATGCTTTGAAGTCTGAAAAGTTATCCACTTCGCTAAAATTACCTAGATAATGACCAGGGACATCAAAAATAAGTGTCGGAATTTTTTCTTCAGCTAAGCGTGTTGCCCACGCCAGTAAAGAACCTTTATGGGATGTATATCCATGACACAGTAGGGCAATACGTCCCAAATGCTGCTCAGGCAGGAGCATAAGCCCATGAGTAGGGCTGAGTAATCGTCCAGACCATGTTAATTGAATTTTTTTGATCTCAATATTCATGGGGCAAGAATACATAGGAACCCAAGAATTTCATAGCCTTCAATGCGTTTATAGCATTGACGTTATTACTCTCATGATTTAATTTTGTCCTACTTTTTTAGTAACGCCCTGATAGCTCAGTTGGTAGAGCAACGGATTGAAAATCCGTGTGTCCGTGGTTCAAATCCGCGTCGGGGCACCACTAAAAAACAAAAAAGCCAGGCCTTGTGTCTGGCTTTTTTATTTCTTTAAACAAAGTAATTAGTGGGACTTGGAATTAACGAGTTCGGGCGAGTTGTCCGCATTGGACACTTGCTTCTGAGCCCTTGTTCTTACAAAATTTATTTTATAGCCTTTTTCTAACTGAACCAATTCAATCTTTCTGGGAACTTATGGAAGCATCAAATGTTGGGACTTGCCTATGTGGTGAAGTCAAATTTGAAGTAATGGGTGACTTTGAAAACTTTTTTCTTTGTCATTGTAAGTACTGTCAAAAAGATACTGGGTCTGCACATGCGGCGAACTTGTTCTCCTCCAGCGCAAGATTAATTTGGAGAGCAGGGGAGAAGATGGTGAAAACCTTTAATCTTCCTGGAACAAAACATATTAAAAGCTTTTGTATCGGTTGTGGCTCTGCACTTCCTAGTTTGCAGAGTAACGGAAAACTTCTCGTTGTTCCAGCAGGTAGTCTTGATGGTGAGTTAGCCATAGAGCCTAATGCTCATTTGTTTGTTAGAAGTAAGGCCGATTGGGATGAGGAGCTTGAAAAATTACCAAAGTTTGATCGTTTTCCAAGTCTAAAAAATTAAGGGATACTATGAAAAAACACACAGGGGACCTTTTGAACTTCAATAAATATACGCTTCTTTTTTTAAGATTCTCTCTTGCGGGAAGTTATCTCTCTGCTGTTGCTGATCGTTTGGGATTGTGGGGCAATGCTGGTGAACCTGGCGTCGTGTGGGGTAATTTTTCCTCATTTTTAGATTATACACAGTATCTTAATCCGTGGGCACCTTCGGCATTCTCGAACTTTTTAGGATATACGGCGACAGGTTTAGAAGTTGTGCTCGCCTTATTTTTAGTCATTGGTTTTAAAGTCAAAATAACGTCTTTAGTCAGCGCCGCTTTGTTGATGATCTTTGCCCTGAGTATGACATTTACAGGTGGAGTTAAAGGCGCTTTTGATTATAGTGTCTTTACCGCTGCGGCAGCATCGCTTCTATTATTTTGCTGTCACGAGAATCTTTGGAAAAATAAACAAATTAAATAAGGAAATTGTTATGAAAGTTAAAGCCGCCGTCGCCTGGGGTCCAAAGCAACCTCTATCAATTGAAGAAGTTGATTTGGAAGGTCCAAAAAAAGGCGAAGTCTTGATTAAGATACTAGCTTCAGGCGTTTGTCATACAGATGCTTACACTTTATCAGGCGAAGACCCTGAAGGTGTATTTCCAGTGATTTTAGGTCATGAAGGAGGTGGTGTTGTTACCGAGATTGGAGAAGGGGTAACAACATTAAATGTTGGAGATCATGTCATTCCTCTTTATACGCCTGAATGTGGCGAGTGCAAGTTTTGTAAATCTGGCAAAACAAATTTGTGCCAACGAATTAGAGAGACTCAGGGGCGTGGAGTTATGCCCGATGGCACGAGTCGTTTTTCAAAAAATGGCAAACCTATTTATCACTATATGGGCACGTCAACTTTCGCTGAATATACAGTTGTTCCAGAAATCTCCTTGGCAAAAATAAATAAGGAGGCTCCGCTTGATAAAGTTTGTCTGCTTGGCTGCGGAGTGACTACAGGTATAGGTGCAGTACTAAATACGGCGAAAGTTGAAGCTGGCGCTACCATCGCAGTATTTGGGTTAGGTGGAATCGGTCTATCTGTCGTTCAAGGTGCTAAAATGGCAAAAGCTAGTCGAATCATTTGTATCGACATTAATGAAGATAAATTTGAAATGGCCAAGAAGTTTGGAGCAACAGACTTTATTAATCCGAAAAAGTTCGACAAGCCAATTCAGCAAGTTATTGTAGAACTCACCGATGGTGGAGTTGATTATTCATTCGAGTGCATTGGTAATGTTGAAATCATGAGGGCCGCGCTTGAGTGCTGTCATAAGGGGTGGGGAGAATCAATTATTATTGGTGTTGCGGGGGCCGGTAAAGAAATTAATACGCGTCCATTTCAGCTAGTTACAGGCAGAGTATGGAGAGGGAGCGCGTTTGGTGGCGTAAAGGGTCGCACTGAACTTCCAGGCTATGTTGAAAAGTATATGAGTGGAGAGATTAATCTGGATGACTTAGTCACTTTCAAACTTCCACTAGAAAAAATTAACGAAGCCTTCGATTATATGCATGAAGGGAAAAGTATAAGAACCGTGATTGAGTTTTAGGATTGATGATGGATATTAAGCTTAATAAGTGTCTTAAATGTTTTGACGGTGAAACTCGTTACTATGAGCACGAATCAAAAACGACTCAAACGACGATGAAGTTTTCAGCCTTTATGCCAAAATCTAAGACCGTGGATAGCGCTATCATTTGGCTCTCTGGTCTGACTTGTACCGAAGACAACTTTATTACAAAAGCAGGTGCTCAGGCTTATTTGCAAGATACAAGCACAATGATTATTTGTCCTGATACATCTCCGCGTGGTCTCAATTTGCCCGAGGAACACGATTCATATGATTTTGGAAGTGGGGCTGGCTTTTATGTTAATGCCACGACTGAAGGATATAGAGACCATTATAAAATGTACGACTATATTTGCCAGGAAGTCGTCGCGATTTTAAACGAAAACTTTAATATTAAAAAAATATCGATAATGGGTCACTCTATGGGGGGGCACGGAGCCTTAGTCATGGGATTAAGAGAAAAGTCTTTGTTTCGCTCTGTCTCAGCTTTTTCTCCTATTGTGAACCCGGTGAATTGTCCTTGGGGCCAGAAAGCATTTCTTGGATACTTAGGTGACATGAATGGTAAAGCAAAAAAATATGATGCAACTGAGTTGTTAAAGAAAGGTTTAAAGAGAGACGACACTATTCTTATCGACCAGGGCCTAAGCGATGAGTTTTTAAAGGAACAGCTTCTTAGCGAAAACTTTGAAAGGCAATGTCTAAGTTCTGGCCAAAAGTTGAAGATGAATTACCGCGAAGGTTACGACCATAGCTATTTCTTCATCTCCACTTTCATTTCACAGCATATTGAATTTCATTTAAAAGCGCTAAAATAATGTTAGAAAAGATTGAGAATTATCCTACTAACGCTAAAGAAAGGCTCCTTGAGTTGAGACAGCTCGTTTTAAATGTAGCGGCCAAGACTGATGGTGTTGGTGAAATCGAGGAATGCTTAAAATGGGGAGAGTTAAGCTTCGTTACTTCCCAATCCAAAAGTGGCAGTACAATACGAATTGATTGGAAAGAACGCGATCCTGATCGTTGCCATCTTTATTTTAACTGTCAGACAAAGCTCATCTCAATTTTTAAAGAACTCTATCCTGATGACTTTGAATATGGAGGCAATCGTAGTCTCTCTATTCCTCTAAAGAAACGATTGCCCAAGAGAAAACTATCTAAGTGTATTGCGATCGCTCTTACATATAATCTTAAAAGCTATAAAGACTTCCTAATCTGACTTACTGATCGTCAAAGCCAATTCGACCAATCATTGGCAGCTTTAAGGCCGGTGTCCAAAAATCAACACCGAAGTTTAAGCCAAAGAGATTAACCTCAACACCTTCCTTTAGACCTAATTGAAAACCAAGCACTCCAAAAATTGAAAACTGAAAACCTGTTCCAGATGCAGTTTTTTCAAACAAGTAGGAATCCACTAACATGTCTTTCCCAATAGCGTGGGGAGGTAGTTCAACAGTTAGCTCTTTCGTCTCACGAATCAAATGAGCGATATATGTATTACTATTTGGCCCAGGCCACGCTCTGTAATCGTTAGCAAACGGATAACTTGGTATCAACGATTTCATTTGTTCGATCGCTTTAGTCGCTTGATCTCCCCGGATCTCATAAATAAGTTCAGGTTTGGAACCAAACCAATGGCGATCTGGCAGATCATTCATTGTGACCACAGCAGGAAGGCCACGACGAGTGCGCCAACCAATCACCTGAGTTACAGTATATTGGTCATCTTCCTTTAGTTTCCAAGATATCCACGGGTGAACGGCAAAGTAGCCGCGCCACTTTACTGTTCTCGCGACAAAAACTTGAACAATCGATTCGTTAAGCTGCTCTGGTTTTGGTGAAATATTGGCACTTTCTTTAGAAGCAGTTCGCCAATCTGTGGCACAGGAAGTCAAAAAGAGCGCAATTAATGATAAAAATAGATTTTTCATTCAAAAATCATACCTTGGGCTCGTCTTAAACAGTAGCGTGTCTAGGAAGAGTTCACTAAAATCTGACAAAAATAGAAGTAGGAATTATTTATGAGCGACGAAAAAAAAGAGCAAACGACTGAAATTAAACCTCATGTGCATGGGCCAAACTGTAATCATGGTCATCACCATGAAGCTCTTAAGCCGGTGACTCGAGAGAATCCCAAGGTAGGCCGAAATGATCCATGTCTTTGTGGAAGCCAGAAAAAGTATAAAAAGTGCTGTGGTAAATAAGAGGTCGTAATGAAAGTATTCCTACTTACGCTAATATTCTCAATACCATTTGCATTTGCAGAAGATTCAGGAATTAAAGTCAGTGGCACAGGCGAAGTTAAAACAACGCCCGATATTGCTTCAATCTCATTTGCCATTAATACAATAAGTACGAGCGCTAGCACTGCTCAAAAAGAGAATGCGAAGATTACCAATAGTGTTGTCGCTAAGCTTAAATCTTCCAATGTTGCAGCAAAAGATATCCAGACCTCAGGTTTTCACGTTGGACCAGAATACGAGTATAAGAATAGTCGTCGAACTTTAAAAGGTCATCGCGTGACTCATTCTTTTAATGTCACAATTCGAAAAACAGCAAACCTTGGTGATATTATTGATGACCTGACACAAAAGGCTGGCGAGGCTATCGCTATTAATAATATCAGTTTTGGTGTCTCTGACGATGAACCGCTTAAGATGAGAAGTCTCGAGTTAGGTGTAGAGAACGCGAGAAAAAAAGCTGAAGTCTTGGCCAAGGCAGCGGGCGTGAAGCTTGGAGAGATAGAGTTGATTGAAGAACAATCGAGCTCTATCGTTGTTCCTATGCGCGGTATGGAAATGATGAAAGCAGCATCGGCCGATGCTGCAACTCAAATTGAATCAGGGGAAGTGGGAGTGAACTCTAGTGTTAGAGTTCACTTTAAAATCAAAGACTGATTAATTGTGAAACTTAGTCACCCAAGCTTTCAAGCGGGTCCAAGCTTCTTGTGAGAACTTTGCATCAGGGAAAGTAGCGTAGCTCCAATCCGTCGGTCCCTTGGCAATGATCTTGGCATTATTGGCCTGATACTTAGCTTGATAAACCGACATCAATCTTTCGATATAATTGGTTGCTAAGTGCTGAGATCTGGCTCTCATGTCATCAATATATGTGACTTGATTGGCGACACCCATGGCATCGAGTTTATCAATCAAACGTTGCATATTTCCGTGAAGCACGAGTCCGGCAGCTGCCAGATACATCGTTTCAACACCGGCAACAGTCAGTTGGCGCTTTGCTTGATCACCGGCGCGAGCCGCTGATTGAAGACCAAGAACGGCGTCAACAATATTTTGATCCTGCTCAATGATCGAGGCAAGAGCGTCGTAGCGACCGGCCATGGCAATCAAGCGAGGGTAGAGTGCCATTTTGGTAATATCTGTTGCGTAGAATGAACGATCCCATAGCTCGAGGCGGTTAAGCTTTCTCACCAGCTCTGTTGGATTTCTTTCATTTAAGTAGGGTGCAAAGAGTTTCATTGCTTCGTCCATAACCCAAGCAAGTTCAGCTTTATCTACGGCCGCAAGGTTACCAATCGTTTGCAGGTCAACACTTAGCTTTTGCGTATTTGGATTTACTGTTAGTCCAAGCGCCTTACCGTTATAGCTATGACCTTGAAGTAGCTTCACATCAAAAGCAACTCCCATCATATGTGGATTAAGTTGAATGAGAAGCTCTTCGTCATGAACTAGAACTTTAACAAACTGGTTAATATGGACTCCACCAAGAACAGTGTTACCATTTTTAGCCGGGTCTTTTTCATTGAGGTAGCCAGCTGCAAACTTAAGAATAACTTTCTTAAGCTTTCTGGCGATCGTAGAACTTCCAAAATTAAGACCACCGATCAAGTTGACTGCGCGATCAAGAACACTAAGGTCACCATTGGCGTTAGCCTTAACAGCGCGAAGGTCGAATCTTAAGAGCTCATCGCCAAGAAATACTTCATTTGGTGCGAGCTTAATTTCATCTTTATACTTACTCACCGGTTCAACTGATAGGGCCATCTCTGCCGAAAGACTTAGGGTTTTTCTATCAATTGGCCATGTTTCGCCAAACCAACGAGAAGGATTGTACCAGCCGCGTTTTGATTTCTTCACGTGAGTCAAAGTGATATTCACTCCTAGCACGCCGTCGCGAACAGCACTTAAGCCCATATCGCGAACAAGGTAGCTCTCAAACTCTTCATCTTTTTTAAGTTCGTCTTCGACCACTTTATTTTGTTGAGTCGCTGCATCTGAGAGAATTCTATTGGTAAGTTTTTCAAAACTAGAAAGATTGATTTCGATTCCAAGATCTCTTGGAGCACGACCTTTTGATTCATCAATGCCTACGAAGTTTTGCCCGTCGCTATACTCAGCACGGGAAAATAGACTTTGAACATAAGCGCGTGAACGCTTGCCATAGCCAAGACTTAAGTCGAGGAATGTATTATTAAGTTTCTTGTCAAAAACAGCTTCAATATTCCAAACTTGAACATTGTTTTCTGTTGCAACAATAGTATCTGAGACAACCCTTGGATCAAGTTTAAGCATTAAGAGATCGCTCTCTGGGTCGTGCTTAACAAGATTTTTAAACAGAAGTTCTGTCTTGCCGGCGACATATTCTCTGCCTGCGACAAGGAACGGGTTTTTGTCGATATCGATACGAGCGACATCAACGAGTGATCTTAAAATCTGCTCTGGAGAGTCACCTACACGTGCACTGGCATAGATTTGGCTTTGGCCTTGAATCTTAGTCAGTACTTTTTGATAAGCGTTTTCTACTTCAACTGCTGGAGCTTCATCAGAAGGCTGATCAATAAGTGTTGTAATAAGAGTTTGTGCTACGGCCATCTTTATATAGTTAGCCAGCTGAGCCCCATGGGAATTTGAATGATCCATCCAAATGCGCTGAGAGCCTTCAAAAAGAGAAATTTTGTCGAGATCAATTCCAAGCCAGCTATTGTCCATCATATGCAGACGAATGGTGGCTTCAAACGGCACACCAGCGCCCCACGTTTTTTCATCAGCGCGCATTCTCTCTTTTGGCCATTCAATATCTTCGCCTTCAAGACCAATGGCCATGAGGACATTGATATCAATATTCATGCGCCCTCTGATAACAAGTCCAGGAACTTGTGGGGCAATAACCAGATGAATGTCGGAGAAAAGCTTTTCTCCTTCAAAATCGACATCTCTAAAGAATCGTACTGCCTGATTAAGAGCATCCTGTGAAAGACGTTTTTCTAAAAATGGTTTGCCGTTACCAGCGATGCCACCATTTTGTAGATTCGATGTGATCAAGTTTCTGCGCTTAACTTCTGTCATGGCAGAAACGACGTGCTCATAAGCTTCTTTTACAAAAAGATAATGAGTATTTTCAGGATCAGCTTTAAAAACGGGGTTCGAGAGACTTAGGATTTCTCTCGCTCGTCTCATAAGAGTCGGATGGATGTCACTAATCTCAGCTTCAAGACGCGGCTCGAGAGTCCCTAATCTGAAATCACTTCGAGTTGAAGTTACTAATTGTTGAAAGTGTGTACTAAGTGCGGCTAAATCAGAAAACTTGGTATAAAGCTCCGAGCGAACTTCTTCTAAGCTTCTGGCGTCGTGATCGAGGCGATCTTTGAGAGCTGCAAACCAACTCGCATCGGGCTTATTAAGCCCAGCTTCCACACGAAGCATGACGCGATCTTGTGTACCTTTAAAGACAACAGGTCCAACGAACCATAGGCGCAGGTCTTCGATACCGGCGTAAGCGTCAAGGCCTGCAATTTGAGCAAGGTCTAGTTTGAAAGCAACTGAACGGTCGCGAAAGCGCAGTTCTTTGCGTTCAATAAAGCGCTTAAGTTTTAGATTAATATTTTCATCTTCATTATCAGCAATCTCTGGCTTAACATCCATGGCCCAGTTCATGAAGCTCGTGTTCATCATGATATTGGCGGTGAAATTGCCAATAACGTTCATGGCTTCGAGATAGCTCATCTCACCAATTTTTAATTCGACAAACTCAATCTGGAAAAAACGAGTGAGGGCAAGAACTCTTGCCGAAGGGAGTTTGAAGGCAGCACGAAAATGGTGCATGACAGGTACAGCTTCTGAGCCGGCGATATCTTGTAAATCTCTTAGGATGTCTGACGGAATTTCAATATCACCTTCAAGGATGACAAGGTTTTGCATAGGATCGAATTCAATGCGTGGAAGGGCCTTAATGGGCGAGCCATCAGCAAGCAGGGCTTGGCGCATTTGTTGTTTAACAAACTCAATAGGCAAGTTCAGAGTGACTAATGACTCTTCCGTAATGTCAGGGTTTTCAATCACTCGCTCTTGTCGTTGATCAAGCGCTGTGAAGTCGTAGATGATACGAGCTTGCGCGCTGGACATCAGCATTGAAAGTAGAAGTGAAAGGCCTATTAACCAAGACTTGCTGGTTTTCATATTTTTGCTCCAAAGCGGTTTGAAGCGTAAAAATGCAAAAAAGAGGCCGAGATAATTGATGTGAATCTAGTAGGTTAGGCGGAAATACTGTCTAAAGCTTAAACACTACAGTTGAAATCGATAGATGCCTCTTGGGCCACTAAGCCAGGTGGCAAGATAGCAACAGACGATGGCCGGAATAAGAGTTTGCGGCCCAAATAACTCGGCCGCCATGATTGCACACGCTAAAGGTGTCTTTGAAGCGGCGGCAAAAACCGATGCAAAACCAAGAGCAACAAATAAAGATGTAGAGACAGGAAGATAAAGTGCAAGTGCACTGGCGGCGCTAGCGCCTATGAAGGCCAAGGGAGTAAACTCACCACCTTTAAAGCCAATTGAAATAGTCAGGACGGTAAAGAATACTTTAAGTAGTGGAGTAGACCAATGAAGGTTGTGATCAAAGGCAGAGACGATAATGTCTAATCCAAGCCCATGATATCTGCCGCTGCCTTCGAGCTTAAACAAGAGAATAAGTAGTATTGAGACAATAATGATTCTGACATAGTTCGAACTAATTAGCTTAGGAAGATTTGTTTCAAGAACATGGACACTGCTAATAAAGATTCTGGCCAAGAGCGCACAGGCAAAAGCGAGCACGGGAATATAAAGCACAAGAGAGGGATTAAAGTAAAACTCGACCTGGGGATAAAGCGTATGGGGAGCTTTAAGTAAATGAACAATCAAGTAGCCGGTAAAGGCCGCGACTAAGCTCTCTAACAGGGCGATCAGTTTAAATCGACCAACCCTTAACACTTCCATGCCAAAAATGGCTCCCGCAAGGGGGGCTCCAATCGCGGTGCCAAAGCCGGCGCCCATACCGGCGATCAAGAGACGTCTTCTTCTGGCCGGATCGACTTTTAATTTTTTACCGATTGCTTCCGCGATGCCCGCCCCCATTTGAACCGCAGTACCTTCTCGTCCGGCAGATCCGCCAAAAAGGTGGGTGAGGATTGTGGTTATAAAGATAAGTGGAATCATGACAAGGGGGATGTCTTTTTTGGGAGAGTGAATCTCATCAATGACTAAATGATTGCCTTCAATCGCGATTTTTCCAAAGCGAGTATATAAGAATATAGTGAAAGCTCCTGCGATTGGCAGCAGATAGACAAAGCCATCATGACTCGAAAAGACCGTGCCAGCGAACTCTAGAGTGTAGAGAAAAACCGCAGAGGTCAAACCAGCAAAGGCTCCAACTAAAAGACCGTCAAATAGGCTTAAACTGAGCTTTAAATGTAATTTCATTTAATCAATGACCTAGTTTCGCACGCTTAGTGATAAGTATTATTTACAAGCCTTTCGTTATTTTAGTCCTAGATGCTAAGAATTGCACATCAAAGTTAAAATTGGGGGACTGAGATGAGAAATGTATTTACCGCTGCTATTATTTCAATGCTTGCGCTATCAGTTCAAGCTGACGTTATTCCACTAGATGCTAAAGCAATTGATCTTGGAAATATTTCTAATGCTGAAACAAATATGGCCGTCGTTAAGGATTTCAGCTTTACAAGAACTGCTGATACGCCGAAAAAAGTAACCATTAAGTACGAAGTGAATTTCTTGAAAGAAGACTGTACTCAGTACGAAGTTCAAACAGAGGAAATTCCTGAGTTTAAAAAAGTTGTTTGTGAAGCCAGCAATGGCGGAAGCTTTCTGTGTGAAGAGAAAATCTTCAGTGGTCTTTACAATGCTAAAACTGAATGTGTGGCCAAAGGTTCAACGCGTTTAAGTGCCAAAGCTGAAGTTGTTCTTAACTTCTCTAAAGCAGTGAAGCTTGCTCCAGGTGCTTCTGAAGTAGTTTCGGTCAATCTTTCACAAAAGAATATGAACGAAGAATCAACTAAAGCAGTTGGTCGCGTTGAGCAGAGTCACTCTCTTTATGAAGTGAAGAACTCACGTTTTGGTAAGAATCAAATTAATTTCAAAGCTCTTTAATCCTAAGTTTAAAGGTGCTCGAAAGAGCACCTTTCTTGTCTAACCTTCGTTCAATCAAATAAATACTTCTTTGTGCTAGTCTCAGGTATGAGTAATCTACACCTGTGGGATAAAAACGATTTAGAGAATATGGAGCAGCGCTATCGAGCGCAGTTTGTGAACTCATTACCTGGGATAAAAACGCCATTTTTAGTCGGCACACAAAACTCACAAGGTGCAACCAATCTCGCTATCGTGTCTTCAGTGACACATCTAGGCTCATCACCAGCGCTAATGTCGATGGTGATGCGGCCTAATACAGTCGAGCGGCACACAATAGAAAATATCAAAGATACTAAGTATTATAGCTTCAACTCTGTCGGCCTTAATTCAATTGAAAAAGCTCATCAAACCTCGGCCCGTTACCCACGCGAGGTCTCTGAGTTCAAAGCTTGCGGTTTCAGTGAAATATGGGAGCCCGGCTTTGAGGCTCCTTTTGTAAAAGAAAGTCTTTTGCAAATCGGATTAAGGCTCGTTCAAATTATTCACTTGGATATAAATGGATGTGACTTAGTGATTGGAGAGATTGTTAAAGTAAAAGCGCCATATCAAAGCATAGGGGAAGATGGCTCGATCAATATTGATCAACTCGATATTGCGAGCGTAAGTGGACTGGATCGCTATCATCAAAATAAAAAGATGATTCGACTCGGTTATGCCAAACCCGACTTAAAGCCTTTGGTACTGGAAGAATAGGTCAAGAAACTGTGATTTATTACAGAAATTGCGCCTTGCCGCTTGGTGAATACTGCATCACAACTTAGAATAGAGCAGCATGGCAAAAGACCAAATAATAACCCTTACCGGACTACTCGAGAAAATCGGTAAGGAAGACACTTCCAATCCAAGACCACTAATCGATTTAGTGATGTGGCTGCGTGCGGGTGGAGAACTAGGCGGTGCTGCAGAGAGGCTTAGACTTCTAACCGTAGAGCTTCAAAAGAAGAGCTGGCACTCCCACGCATTGAGCGATTTGATGGGCAGAGTTGTTGGTAAGCACTCATTCCTTCGTCTATTCACAGAATCTGGCTTGATGAATGAAGACCCATTTATGACTCAGGTCAAGGATAGGCTTTTTAATCGAATACTGCCGGCCGTGTATGATGATAACGATGCCGTAAACTTATTTAATCTGCTTTTTTCTGAGCGTATGGACTGGAAATGGGTAAACTCCATTCCAGATGAAGATTGGCAAGCTTTCCTTGCTGAACTTAACGTAAAAGAGATTTATCAACTACCTAGAGATCATAGACTCGTTAATCAGCTTTTGAACTCAATTCAAATTCTATCCCTTAGAATTACCGCCCTTGGAATTAAAAGAGAAATCTTAGAAAAGCTGCCAGAGCTTGAAGAGTTTGATTCTCCTTTTATGGCCCAAGACGTAGAGATTACGATTTATCTTCAAAAATTTCTCGACCAAGACTTTGACCAGTCAATTGAAAATAGAGACTACTTACATATCCAAGTGATGCTCGATCAATGTGAAGAATATATCGATGTTATTCGTGATAATAAAACCACTTGGGGTGTAACTCTAAAACTTACAAATTTTGTGATTCGCTTAAGACAGCACTTACAGCGTCTTAGACTTTTGTTTCACTTGATTACAACTCACGATGAAGAACCACCTTTTGAGACTGAGATTCAATTCCTTCGAGAGCTTGTTCGAGCTGAAAATGAAAAAGACAGTCTTTCTCTCCTATTTAAGGAGAACTTGAGTCTACTGGCTTACCAGGTAACTGAACATGCCAGTCAGGCAGGTGAGGAATACGTAACGACGACGCCTCGTGAATACTTTGCATTTTTTAAGAAAGCTGTAGGTGGCGGAATCATTGTCGCTTATTTCGTTCTTTTTAAAATTGCTATTAGCGGTTGGGGACTCCCACTTTTTACTGAAGCATTTGTCTTTAGTCTTAATTACGCAATCTGCTTTGTTTTAATTCATGTCAGCCATTCAAAGCTCGCAACGAAAACTCCGGCCTTGGTCGCTTCTCACTTGGCACGAATTCTTGATGAAGAGAGAAATAGTACACAGGCCGTGAAAAGACTTGCTCCATTAGTCGTTCAAATTTCTAGGTCGTCGTTTGTAGGTCTTATGGGGAATATCTTTTCAGCAATCCCATTGGGCTTTTTCCTCGCATGGCTTTGGAATTATGGTACTGGTGATTCCTATATTGACGGTGCTAAAGCAACGAAGATGTTAAATGAAACACATCCATGGATGACTGGGGCTTTGTGGTTTGCGGGTCTGACGGGCTTTTATCTTTACGTCTCAGGCTTAATTTCAGGTTATTTTGATAATTTCTGTGTCTATACCAAAGTGCCTGAAAGAATTAGACGGATTAGCTTCCTACGCAAGTATGTTCCGGCCAAGTTGTTGATAAAATTTTCTAATTATATTGAAGAGAACCTTGGCCCACTTGCTGATAATATATACTTTGGTATTTTCTTAGGTTGTTCAACGTCGATTGGAATTGCACTTGGTTTACCTTTGGATACGTTGCACGTAACTTTCTCATCGGCAGGCTACGGCATTGCTATGCAGACATTGTGGCAAGATATCACTCTTGAACATGCAGCGATTACATTTGCAGGTTTGATGTTAGTTGGCCTGATGAACTTTATGGTGAGTTTTGGACTTTCAATTTTAACGGCACTGAAGTCAAGACAAGTGAAGTTTACTCTTTGGAGACAGCTTCTTAAAGAAGTTCTTATGCTCTTTCTCAAGAATCCAATCGCATTCTTCGTTCCAGGAGGGGGAGGACGCTTTATTTTCAAACGCCCTCAGCCACAACCGGAAGAATAATCTTATTTTCCTCTGTTAACCGAAGGCGTGATATGCGCCGGCTTAACATTAGGATCTTTTTTAGCAACTGGCTTTGATTTCTTAGGCTTTGCCGCTACTTTTTTTTTAGTAGAAATCTTTTTGGCAACGGCTTTTGTCTTCGTCTTCTTAACAGCTTTTTTCTTCGTTGCTTTTTTTGCTGTCTTCTTTTTAGGAGCAGCTGATTTCTTAGCACTCTTTACATACTTATCAATCGTCTTTTGAAGACTATCGAGATCCTTCTTGTGCTCTTTCAAGAACTTCTTCGCTTTTGTGATTTCTGTTTGAACAGATTTCTCAAGCGTTTTCTCAAGAGACTTTCTTTCTTTTTGAAATTTCTTAACAAGACCTTGAAGATCTTTTTCAACAAGACCTTTGATGTCTTTTTCAGCGTTATCGATGAACTTTTTAACGTTACCTTGAACGTCTTTAAGTTGAGTTGATTTAACAACTTTTTCAACTTCGCCTTTAATCTCTTTAAAAGACTTAATTAGCATGTCGGCTGGATTTTTCATTTTTCTCTCCCAAAATTTAAAAACTATAATTTACAAATCGGAACCCTGTAGCCAAAACCAAAGCTTTTCGACTTGATCTTGATAATT
>TARA_R110000868_G_scaffold106543_2_pt1 | contig 30576 bp, 32 predicted proteins | sample TARA_R110000868 | Tara Oceans TARA_R110000868 (sample SAMEA4397489) | marine metagenome | biome: Polar Biome; feature: [SRF] surface water layer (ENVO:00010504); material: water (ENVO:00002006), including particulate matter (ENVO:01000060) such as... | depth 5 m | reverse complement strand
TGGAACTGGATTTTGGACTCTGCGGGGCTTAAGTTGATGACGTTGGCTATGAGTCCCACTCACGTCATTGCTATTAATCGGTAGGACAGGACTCACGGAAATCGATGCGGGAACTATTATAACTATAACCCAACATATTCACGGCAGCCTAAAATCCTGGACAATCTGATGTAAAATTTCATGTGATGTGCACATTACACAATCATCTGCACTGAATCGAACTGATAAGAGTAGCGCATTAAACAATCCATAAACTTTTTTTAATTCTCTAAAACTTTAGACTAAAATCTTACGCTACGAAATGTTGGCATTTTAAAAATTTTAACCAATTTCATCTGGTGCCGACGGCTTCAAACTATAATTGACGTTTAGACTGTCATTCTTAATAAATTTTTAATAAAATCACCGTACTTTATTGAATTCCGGAAAACCCCGCCCAAAACTATAGTCTATTTGCACCGATTTCCTTACATAAAATTTCAATTAACTTCAATCAATATGTCGTCTGCTTTCGTCCTTTCAACGCATAAAAAATAGCAACCGCCATCGAGGACCAATAAATTAAATAGTTCAAAGCATGTGCGATCGCCACGCCCTTTAAATTAAACTGGTCAGTTAAAGTTACTGTCAGAAAATAAAATAATGCGGCAAAAATAAGTTCTGAAAAAAAATACAACTTAACCATTGCCTTTCCCAACATTAGGTAAGCCAGTATCCAGCTTCCTATCTTCAAGGTATCTCCTACCATTTGCCAAGCGAAAAGCGTTTCCATTTCTGAAAATTCGCCAGTAAATAGAACGCTGACAATAAAATCGCGTAATAAATAAATCGCTAAACTGAAGACGGCTGCAGCGGGGAGAATGATTTTATAGCCCTGAATGATTTCTTTCTTTATCGCAGAAAGATCCTGCAATTCTGACAACTTTGGGAGATAGTATACGCTGAGGGTAGTGGTTACCAACATCAAATACGCAGTGCTTAGCCGCCACATGGCTTCCCAGTAGCCGGCCGCATCCCAGCCAAAAGTTTCGCCTAGGTGGTTCCGAATGAGAATGTGGCTGAGGGGTGCGCAAATAGCACTAGTAAGCGCCATCAGGGCATACCTTGCCAAATTTCTAGCCATTTGAGGTTCAATGGCACCTAACAGATAACGTAGCTGGAACCAGCCAGCTTTGTGTGTGAGCAAAAGAGTGACGAAAAACGTTAATGACTGGTATACGGCTAAAGACACTAACGCTCCATATAGTCCAAACCGAATCGTTAGAAAGGTAGTGACTAACAGAGCGAATAAACTGCCGGCGATGTTAGCAACAACGTAGCGTTGGATCTCTTTCTTGCCATTCAGAATGGCCAGCAGAAGTGTATTGAAAACGAACAACACAAGGGTTGCTGCAAACCATGTGAAGACGCTTCCAAGAGACTCGTCCTTAAGAAACCAGACCGCCAGTTTATGGTTGAAGACAACAATCAAAATAGCGGTAATTGAAGAACTGACTAGCGCAATTGTGCCAGCTGTTCGCCAAACCAAATGTTGCTGAGCCTCATCTCCGTAATACTCAGCCGTGTACTTGGTCACGCCGGTATTAACAGCACCGCTTGCGAAGGTTATAATCATCTGCACCGCGTTCTGGAACTGCCCCAGAGCAGCATAGCCGGAGGGCCCAACGTAGATGGCTAATATTTTATTGATGCCCAGAAGCGTAAGCATGCGGATTACCACCGCTATGCCATTTAATAAACTAGTCTTGATTAGTGTCATTGATTATAGGTAGCCAAAATCATTACATGCACTGACAACCTGCTGGACCTGTTCCTGACTCATCACCGGGCTCATCGGCAAGCTCAGAACCTCCTGGTGTATGGCTTCAGTGATCGGATATACTTGCGCGTTCCACTCGGCATAGGCTCGTTGCTGGTGTGGAGGGACCGGATAATGGATCATTGTTTGCACACCCGCTTTGAGCAAGTGTCGTTGTAAGGCATCACGCTTCTTCGTTCTCACCACATAGATGTGAAACGCATGGTTTTGGAGGCTTGCGATAGTTGCATTGCTTCCTATCGGCTGGCAGATCGCAGGGTTTTCGATGCCCTGAACATAAGTCAATGCAATCTCCCTTCGACGCTCCGTTGCTTCATTAAGGTGGCGGAGTTTGACTCGCAGCAGCGCTGCCTGCATTTCATCCAGACGGCTGTTCACGCCCTGGTAAAGATTTTCGTATTTTTTATGGCTGCCGTAATTCCCCAATGCACGGATGGTCTTGGCCAGCTCCCCATCATTGGTAGTGACGGCACCGGCATCGCCCAGTGCACCAAGGTTTTTGCCGGGATAGAAGCTGAAACCGGAGGCATCGCCCCAGTTGCCTGCTTTTTTCCCGTCGATCTCTGCGCCATGCGCCTGAGCCGAATCCTCCAGCACCAGCAAGTTATGGGCATTGGCCAGCCCCATGATGTCCCTAATCGGCGCTAACTGACCGTACAAATGTACCGCTAGTATAGCTTTGGTTTTAGGGGTAATGACTGCGGCGGTTTTTTCCGGGCAAAGGTTATAGGTCGCTTCATCGGGCTCTACTAGCACAGGCTTAAGGCGGTTTTCAGTAATCGCTAATATGCTAGCAACATAGGTATTGGCGGGCACAATAACTTCGTCACCTTCCCGAAGCTTACCTAACTCTTTCCAGGCCCGGAGTGTCAGCGTTAGCGCGTCCAAGCCATTAGCGACTCCGATACAATGTTCAGTACCGCACCAGCCAGCAAACTCCTCCTCGAAGGCTTTAACTTCGTTCCCCTGGACATACCAGCCGGATTCGATAACGCGGGTGGCGGCCTTAATTAGGTCGTCTCGAAAGTGATCATTGATTGCCTTCAAATCTAAAAACCGAATCACGAAATTTTTCCTTTTAGTCGCTCCTTTACCACCTCAACAGCCTCTTTTTCTATCTCGAAGTAGTAATTATCTTCATCTTCACCCGTTTCAACTGCACCCATTTGCTTGTGAAACCGTATAACCTTTTCGTTTCCCTTCATAACATCAAAATGCGATCTTTCAAAGCCAAGAACTCTGAAACCAAATTCATAGACAAGAAGTGCACTTTCAACCGCCGCCAATCTTGGCTTGTTTTCATTAAGTATCCAGCTACCCCAACAGAAGGAATCCTCTCTCAAATCATAGACCCGAACTGTTCCACAGGGCACTCCGTCTTTACGTTCAATAATAAAATAGAATTGATTCCCTTCTGACTCCTCTTCTTTATATTTCTTTATCCAACTTTTTTGTGAATCTACATCAGCGCTAACCTTTGATAAAAATTGGTTATACCGCTCATCAAGTCGCAGACTTAAAATAAAAGGCGCGTCACTTTGCTCTACCAACCGCAAACAAATTGTCTTGGACTCAAGTTTCATGAACCAACTCTTTTAAGTTTGAGAATTCTTTATAATCACGAATGTAATCGCCCTCGTCATAATGTTCACTGGCCAGCACCAGCAAAACGCAGCCCGGGCTGAACTCGTGCATTTCTCGCCAAATCATATCGTTGATAAACAGCCCTTTGGTAGGCGAGTCCAACCAGACTTCCGTTTTTTCGGTTCCGTTATCCAAAAGCATCTTACATTTGCCGGTTACGCAAATTGCGACTTGCTTCAGAGCTTTATGAGCGTGAAACCCACGGGACACATCGGGCTGGGTGCCAAAGAGGTAGTAAACGCGCTTAATGTCGAAGGGGACGGTCTTGTTGCCTTCCACCGCAACCAGCGAACCCCGGTCGTCACTCAGTGGCGAGAAGTCAATCCATTGAACCAGATCAGTTTTCTTATCGCTCATCAGCCAGCTCCTGAAGATATGTTCCGTAGCTGTTTTTCTTGAGCTCGCTTGCCTGGGCGCGCAATTGAATCTTGCTCAACCAGCCGTTATTGAACGCAATCTCCTCCAAACACGCAATTTTGTATCCCTGGCGCTTCTCAATGGTTTCCACAAACTGGGCCGCTTCCAGCAGGCTTTCGTGTGTGCCGGTGTCCAGCCAAGCGAATCCCCGCCCCAATAGCTCCACGTTCAGTTCGCCCGCCTCCAAGTAAGCTTTGTTCACGTCAGTAATTTCCAGTTCGCCCCGGTGGGAGGGCGTTACTGCTTTCGCAATGTCGATCACGCGGTTATCGTAGAAGTACAGCCCGGTCACCGCAAAATGGGATTGAGGTTTGGCAGGCTTCTCCTCAATGGAGACGGCCTTGTGATCGTCATCAAACGCCACTACGCCAAACCGTTCGGGGTCTTTCACCTGATAACCAAATATAGTTGCGCCCTCCCCATCCTCGGTGCGTTTGACAGCGTCGCGCAGTTTGGGGGTAAAGCCCTGGCCGTAGAAAATGTTGTCGCCCAGCACGAGGCATACGCTGCTATCGCCAATAAAATCTTCACCGATGATAAACGCCTGGGCCAAGCCATCGGGACTAGGTTGCTGTGCGTAGCAGAGGTTGATTCCAAACTGCTCGCCGGTGCCCAGTGCCCGCTTGAAACTCGCCTCGTCTTCCGGAGTGGTAATGATCAGGATGTCCCTTATGCCCGCCAGCATAAGCACCGAGAGCGGGTAATAGATCATCGGTTTGTCGTACACCGGCAAAAGTTGCTTGGAGGTGCCGAGGGTAATGGGATATAGCCGGGTGCCGGAGCCGCCCGCCAGGATGATGCCTTTCACATTTGTTCCTTATAGATTACAGACTTTTTTGCTATAGACACTTGCGGATGCCCTACCCCCGCTGCCGGCGGCGTGGCACCTTGGCGGGAGCCGAAGGCTGATAGGCTTTCAGACCTTTGTCTCCAGTGAGTATTTCAACTTTATAACCACTTTCGGCATAGTACTCAGCAACATCCTTGATGGTGGCATCGCCCAAAGACATTTTTTGTCTTGCCAGTGCAGGCCAATCTCGTGCCAGTACTTTAAGCTTCTGCGGCGACCACAGTTCCGCTTGGTGTGCGAATGCGGCCCAGGGGGTTTCTTCCTGAGCACTTTTGTGCATTAACTCAGCCAAAGCCTTTGCCCTTTCTTCCTGGCTATGCCTGGCCTGCGCAATGTGATTACCGGTTTCTATAATGGTCGCCAGTGGCAACACAAACGTGGCGCCGGCTGTGCGCTCGTCCTTAATTTTTGCTTCAACGCGTGTTTTGTCCCACTTGTCGTTGTTAGGTCCGCAGTTATTCATTCCCGGGACATCAAGCCAAACACATAGAATCGAGGTGTCGATTACCAATACAGATTTCATTAATCACCCACCACGCCTGAGCGCATTCTCAATTCGGCCTTCGGTGGACAGGCGCCCAAGGCTTCCCGCTGCCATCAGCTTGGGTAGGTGGCTGATATCCTCAAGCTGCGTCAACTCACTGAAGCCGGTGCTTGCATGACGACTTGCTACGGTGATAAAAGGCACCATCATTGGACCGGCAGCATCAAGCAATGCCGGGTTATGAGTGGTCACCAGCACATCGATATTGCGCTCCTCACCCAATGTTTGCAGCATTTCAACCAGCATTTGGGCACGGGAAGGGTGAAGGCCGTTGTCTACCTCTTCAATAACCAGCAGGCTGCCAGGCTCCCGCGTTAATAGTGCGGTAACAATGGCCAGATAACGCAACGTGCCATCCGACATGCCCCTGGCGTCTACTACATGCGATGGCTGGCTGTCCCAGCCTTCTTCACAGTAAAGCATGGCATCCGTGCCGAATTTGCCAACTGTTTCTGTCCAGATTCGCTTGATATCCCTTTCCGGCAACTGCTTCAGGTATTTCGTAATCGTTTGCTCTACCTGCTCTTTTCGCTCGCCTTCCAGGCCTGCCAACACACCGGCTATGTTTGCGCCATCTTCCATTAGGCTGTCAGAGAGTGCTGTGTAATCCCTCATGTGGCTTGGAATGGGGTCAAAAACAAATATCCGCACCAGTTTTGCCAAAATGTACCTTGCTGCTTCCTGTACTTCCTTGCGTATGGATAAGGTCTCGGTTTGGGCAAGAATAGTGTGGCTCCGGCTTAAATCCAGACGCTTTCCGCGGCCTTGCGTGCCCGTTGAGAAGTAGACAGGAATTGCCGGTGAGTCCGCCTCTTCCTGTTTACTTTGAAACAGGGCTTTTTCCTGAGGCTTGTTCGACCTGGGCCGGTAATTCAATGCAACCAACTCTTCGGCGTGCACTTCCGCTTTGGTACCGTTCACCTGCACCGTGAGGCTATAGCGATAATCCTGTTTGCTGTTTGTTCCACTCGTTACGATCATCAGAGTGAACTGCTTTTCGGGCTTTCGGCAAACCCATTCAATACCGCCTCTCAACGGAGGCAGGTTCACATCTCCGGCAATCGCGGAGAAAAGACTCACACCGTGGCTAACACGGTTAAGAAACAGCAGCGCATCCAGGGCATTGGATTTGCCGCTGGCGTTGCTGCCAATTAACACCGTGAGGGGGTCTATATAAAGCGTGGCCTCTGTAAAACTTTTCCAGTTTTTTAGAGACAATTCTTTAATCATGGCCGGCTTATCCGCATTGTTGAGGTGTCGAAAGCATCCTGGAAAATTTGTTGGTTCAGTTCATTCAATGTTAACTCAAGTTGGCTTTGCCAGTCCGGGAGCTGGATGTTGAGGGCGCCTTGGAGTTTGGTTACGTCCATCCGTGAGTTCAACGGGCGTTTTGCCGGGGTTGGGTAGTCACTCGTTGGGATGGGGTTCGCCTTGGTGCTTTTGCCGGCCAGGCCAAAAATTTCCCGGGCGAAGCCTTGCCAGCTGGTTTCGCCGGTTGGGGCCAGGTGGTAGAGGCCGGTTTCCAGTTTACTGTGGATAGCCAAGGCCGTTACCTGAGCGATGAGGCGTGCCGGGGTGGGTGCGCCGATCTGGTCTGCCACAATGTTGAGTTCCGGTTTGCTTTCGGCCAGGCGCAGCATGGTTTTCATGAAGTTGTTGCCGCGGGCGCTGTAGACCCAACTGGTACGGAAGATCAGGTAATTCGCGCCGCTTTGTTTGATGGCCTCGTCCCCTTCGAGTTTTGTTTTGCCATAGTGGCTCAGCGGGCCTGTGGGACTGTTTTCCTGCCAGGGTTTCTCGCCATCGCCGGGATAGACATAATCGCTGCTGTAGTGCACCAGACGGGCGTTGCTGGTGGCGGCGTAGTGTGCCAGTTGCTCTGGCAGACCGGTGTTCAGGCGTTCTGCTTCGGCTTGCTGTTGTTCTGCGGCGTCTACAGCCGTCCAGGCGGCGGCGTTTACAATCATGCTGGGGTTTGTCGCCACCAGAAAATCTGTGACTGCCTTTTCATCCATCAAATCCAGCTCTTCTCTGCCCGGGGCGGTTATTTTGCCCAAGGGGGAGAGGGTACGGTGGAGTTCGAAGCCGACTTGGCCGGTTTTTCCTAGCAATAATAAGTTCATAGCTTGGTTGCCTTGGGGTTTGTCCACGTAGGGGCAGAACCCTTCAATGCTTTGGTAACAACGTCCGTTCAGACAGCTTGCTGGAAGGCTTCCAGTTCAGACTGGGGGATGTGGCCGTGGTTGACCATTACGGTGTTGATCAAGAGTGGTGAAACTTCAAAGTGCTCTGCTGCAGCTTCCATGGTTTCTTCATCCGGATAGGTAGTGTCCATCCACTCAATGAGGTCGTTATAGGGGCAGAGAAATTCTTGCGCGAAGGCTCGCTGGAATTTTTGGCGGGCCGTGGCCGCATCGGTACACGGAAGCCAGTTGCCAATCCCGCTGCCATAGACTCCGTCTGCAATGAACCTGGCTGTCATGAAGCGCCGGGAGTCTTTACGTGTTTTGCCCAGTGCAACCCTGGCTTGCCCGTTATCTGTAATCTCACCCAGACCTATTGGTAAACGGTGGGCTGCCTGATTGTGTTCCAGTAACCGGGGGGAGGTTTCTAACAGCTCAGATAATTTTCGGTTATTCAGCGGGCCTTTGTTCAAACCCAGATGTTGACGTGTTTCGTTGGCTGCATCCCGCGCTTTTTCCCAAGGGTAGCCTGGCTGTCCATCACCAAGCAGCTCGGCCAAGCGGCGAACATTCTGAATGGGCAAGGTTATCAGCTCTCCGGCTTCTGCAAGAGACTGTTCCGCTTCCTCAATCGTTTTTCCTGCGTGTTTGTGGCCTATGCACGCCAATTCCTGTACGGCCGATTCTCCGTGAGCTGCGCCCAGTTTGAGCAGGAGCGTCATTAGCGATTCCGGAGCTTCTTCCGGATCGTAGCCCAGCCTGGCTTCTAACTGGCGCTGAAGCGTCAGCGAAGGTGTGGCCCTTTCATCCAAAACCGTGTGCCACAACTGATGAAGCGGAGTTTGCCCAGCGTAGTCATTCAGTTGTTCAAGGGTTCGGCTGATGAATTCATCTACCCCTGATTCATACTGTTCTGCCGGCACCCATGCCTCTAACCGTTCAAGGTAACGCAGCGAGCCTGTGTTTTCATAGCTGGGCTTAAGGTTCAACTGAACGCTCTGGCCATCACTGGCAAATGTAAGGTTCGGCCATGCGTAGCCCTCACCCGCTGCAGCAAGCAGATGGCTCATTTTCCAGTCATGCATTGCGGATGCATCGTCTGATGCTAAACCCGGCTCCCATCGCAAGCGCCACCAGTTGGCCGCAAACCATACGGCCAGCGGGTACGCTGAAACGCCAATGGCATCTTTTACCTGGTGGTCGCCCAGAAGATCTTCGTGGCAAAACAGCTGGCGCCCACTTACCCGAAGGGCCAGGTAGCAGCGGGTCAAGAGATCAGCAGATGTCGATGTCCCGTTCGAGCCTTCGATCCAGTTTATTTCAAACTGCATGATCTGTTTCTCCACCTATGGCCAACTGGCTCCACCGTTTGAGGATTTCTTGTCTCATCGGGTCGGCCTCTGGCATCGGGTATCCGTGATAGGTGCCTTGTACTTCGTTTTCTAATTGTGCTTCCACCGGGTGACCTTCACGGGTCACAGCCCAGATGTTCTGGGGCCACTGGCCTTTCATCTGAGCGCTTACGATGCCCTTTTCAGCACCTTCGGTTAAAAGCGATTCCGCAATGTTTTTATTGAAGATACCACAGTCGTCACACAGTGTTTTGTGCGGCCTCGGATCTGATGGCGGCGTTAAGCCAAAATTACCCGGATTTCTTTTGTGTTCGGGGTTGCCACCGTATTTGACTTTACTGGCCAGTTGCTCCAGTTCCTGCACTGGCAGTGAATTCTGTAGTTTGCGCTTTGGATTATAGCGTCCTTTACGTGGCTTCATTCCTTTAGTGCCTTAGTCCTGATAGTGCCTTAGTCCTGATAGTGCCTTAGTCCTGACTTCCTGTGCCTAAGCGTTCACGCTTGTAGCTACCGTCTTGCACGCGCTGGCACCAGTCGAGGTTATCCAGGTACCACTGCATGGTTTTACGGATGCCGGTTTCGAAGGTTTCCTGGGGCCGCCATCCGAGTTCTTTCTGGATCTTGCTGGCGTCTATGGCGTAGCGCATATCGTGGCCTGGGCGATCTTGAACAAAGGTGATCAGGTCCCGGTAGCTGCGTTCCCGTGGGCGGAGTTCCCGTAGGATATCGCAAATTGTCTGCACTACCTCGATGTTCTGTTTTTCATTATGGCCGCCGATGTTGTAGGTTTCGCCGGGTTTGCCTTCGGTGACAACTTTGTAGAGGGCACGGGCATGGTCTTCTACGTAGAGCCAGTCACGGATCTGGTCGCCTTTGCCGTATACCGGAAGTGGTTTGCCTTCCAGGGCGTTAAGGATGACCAACGGGATGAGCTTTTCCGGAAAATGGTAGGGGCCGTAATTGTTGCTGCAGTTGGTTACCAGGGTTGGCAGGCCATAGGTTCGGCGCCAGGCGCGGACCAGGTGGTCGGAGCTGGCTTTGCTGGCTGAATATGGGCTGCTTGGGGCGTAGGGGGTTTGTTCTGTGAACATTGGGAGGTTTGCTTGCCCCCTCTCCCCTGACCCCTCCCCCACAAGGGGAGAAGGGAAATCTGACGGGTGCGGAAGGTCTCCGTAGACTTCGTCTGTGCTTATGTGGTGGAAGCGGAAGTTGGCTTTCTTTTCAGCTTCCAAGGTCTGCCAGTATTGGCGGGTGGCTTCCAACAGCGTGTAGGTGCCTACGATGTTGGTTTCGATGAAGTCTGCCGGGCCGTCGATGGAGCGGTCTACGTGGCTTTCGGCGGCCAGGTGCATGATGGCGTCTGGTTGATGCTCTTTCAGTACCCGGTCGAGTTCGGTGCGGTTGCAGATATCGACCTGTTCGAAGGCGTAGCGCTCGTTGTCACTTACTTCTGCCAGGCTTTCGAGGTTGCCGGCGTAGGTGAGTTTGTCGAGGTTAACCACTTCATCCCGGGTATTCTGAATAATGTGGCGGATGACGGCGGAGCCGATAAAGCCGGCACCGCCGGTTATTAGGAGTTTCATAGTTTGGCTTTTGGTCGGTAACTAGGATTATTGGCTCGGTGCCGGGTGATCTGAACATGGGGTCAGAGCTTTGGTTCTGACCCCGGTTATCCTGGCCTCGTTCCTAAACGTGTTCAATGTACCAAGGCATGGCTTTGGCTATGCCCTCTTTAATTCTGTATTCCGGCGTGTAGCCGAGTTTGCGATGAGCCTTGCTAACATCCGCCTGGGAGTGGCGGACGTCGCCGGCCCGGAACTCCCGGTTAACCGGTGGTTTGGCATAGGGCCTGCCGCTTTCTGCGAGGGCCGATTGCAGTGCGTTGAACAGATCGTTCAGGGTGGTTCTGTCGCCCACCGCTACGTTATAGACTTCATTTTTGGCGCTTTGGGCAGCGGTGGCCGCGAGCAGGTTAGCCTGAACGGCATTTTCGATAAAGCAGAAATCCCGGCTGGTTTCGCCATCGCCGTTGATGAACACATTATCACCCTGAATCATCGCGGCGGCCCATTTCGGGATAACGGCAGCGTAGGCGCCATTCGGGTCCTGGCGCTTGCCGAACACGTTAAAGTAACGCAGGCCGATGGTATTGAACCCGTATGTTTTGGCGAAAACGTCGGCATACAGCTCGTTGACGTATTTGGTCACGGCGTATGGGGATAACGGTTTACCGATGTTATCTTCCACTTTTGGCAACGCCGGGTGGTCGCCGTAGGTGGAACTGCTGGCAGCGTAGGTGAAGCTGGAAACGCCCGCATCACAGGCAGCCACGAGCATGTTCAGGAAACCACCAATATTGGTGCCATCCGTGGTAATCGGATCGTTAATGCTACGCGGTACGGAGCCAAGAGCGGCTTGATGCAGCACGTAATCCACGCCTTGGCACGCTTGCCGACAATCCTCCAGGATGCGGATGTCACCTTCGATAAAAGAAAAGCGTTGCCATTGCTCGGCGCTGACCAGGGCTTGGACTTCGTCCAGGTTATGCTGGTGGCCCGTCGCAAAGTTTTCCAGACCAACGACGGTCTGGTTCAGTTTTAGCAGGTGTTCCAAAAGGTTGGAGCCAATAAACCCGGCTACGCCGGTCACCAGCCAGGTTTTGGGCGCCCCGTTTAGCTCGATCTGCAACTGTTCGTATCGGGTCATGGTTTACAGCCTGATGTCGGATTCGTTGGCGGACAGAATATATTTCAGGTCGTAAACCACCCCGCCCGGTTTTGCCAGCGCCCGGATACCCGGCGCCCCCAGACTCTTGAACTGGTTGTGCCCCACGGCAAGGATCACACCGTCGTATTGACCGGGTTTGGGCTGTTCAATGGGTGCGATGCCGTATTCATGTTCTGCTTCGGCGGTGCTTACCCATGGGTCGTAAACGTCCACTTCAATGTTGTACTCGGCCAGCTCTTTCACGATATCAATCACCCGCGTATTGCGCAGGTCCGGGCAGTTTTCCTTGAAGGTGAGCCCCATCACCAACACCCGGGCACCCTCCACGTGAATGCGCTTTTTCAGCATGGCTTTAACCAGCTGGGAAACCACGTAGGCGCCCATGCCGTCGTTCAGGCGGCGGCCGGCGAGGATGATTTCCGGATGGTAGCCGATGGTCTGGGCCTTGTGGGTCAGGTAATAGGGGTCTACGCCAATGCAGTGGCCACCCACCAGGCCGGGCCGGAAAGGCAGGAAGTTCCATTTGGAACCGGCGGCCTGCAGGACGGCTTCGGTGTCTATGCCCATTTTGTTGAAGATCATCGCCAGCTCATTGATCAGGGCGATGTTCAGGTCCCGCTGGGTGTTTTCGATGACTTTGGCCGCCTCGGCCACTTTGATGCTGCTGGCTTTGTGGGTGCCTACGGTAATGATCTCGTTGTACAGCGCATCCACCAGGTCGGCGATTTCCGGGGTGGAGCCGGCGGTGACTTTTTTGATGTTGGTGACGCGGTGTTCCTTGTCACCGGGGTTGATCCGCTCCGGGCTGTAGCCGGCGTAGAAGTCCCGATTGAACACGAGGCCGGATACCCGCTCCAGCACCGGCACGCAGTCGTCCTCGGTTGCCCCCGGGTAAACCGTGGATTCGTAGATGACGATGTCGCCCTGTTTGAGGGTTTTTCCGATGGTTTCGCTGGCTTTGATCAGCGGGGTCAGGTCCGGGCGTTTGTGCTCGTCGATCGGAGTGGGCACCGTTACGATGTAGACGTTGGCGGCTTTGAGATCGTCGGCGCTGTCGGTGTAGCTCAGGTGAGCCGCTTGTTTGAGTTCCTTGCTGCTCACTTCCAGAGTGTGGTCCTGGCCGCCCTGGAGTTCGGTGACGCGCTTCTGGTTGATATCAAACCCAATGACAGGGCGCTTTTTGCCGAATTCTACGGCCAGGGGGAGGCCGACGTAGCCTAGGCCGATGACTGCGAGGGTGAGGTTGTTGGTTTGCATGGTGATTGGTGCTTTATCTTTGGTGATTAATTGAGGTGTTGAGGTGTGAAGGTGGGGTCTGACCCCACGGGGTCAGACCCCTTTTTCAATTGACCTAGTGTTCAGGCTTCGCGGGTTCCTTTGAAGAAGGCCCGGATGAATACGATGAAAACACCGAGCATGCCGCCGAGAATGGTTGCGACTATGGCAATCAGCGCCCGCTTCGGTTCACTCTTTTCCTGCGGCACCACCGCCGGATCGATCGTTTTGAACACGTATTCCTGCTGCGCATTGGCCAGCATCACCGTGCGGGTTTCGCTCTCGATAAGCTGGTAGAAAACCTGCTGCATACCGGCGATATTGGTATCGGTCAGTTTGTTTTCCAGATAGTTGATTCTGGCCTCAGCCTCCGCCACGTCTTGCCGGCGCATGTGTTCGTTGATGTCTTCAACCAGCCATTGCGCCCACTGCTGTGCGGCTGTTGGAGAGAGGCTCTTCACGGAAAATGTAACCATGCCGTTTTCTTTGTTTTCACTGACACTCAGATGGTTTTCTTTAAACGCTTTTACCAGATCCCAGTCTGTGGGTTGCTGGCTTTTGCCATCTTCGTCCGGCAGCCATTGGCCGGTTTCGGGGTTGTACACTTCCCGGTTGTATTGCCACTCGCTCTGTTCGATGTTCCAGCCTTTCACAGCCATGAGCGGTACGGCGAGATTGTGGCGATCAATAAAATCGGCCAGGAACGCACGGGAGCGGAGCACTTCCTTGGCGATAACGGTTTGATTGGAGCCACCACCGCCGAGGTTGATACCCGCGAGGCTGGCCAGGCCGCCGAGCTGACCGGAGATGCCGCTTATTCCACTCTCTTCACTAGCAGGTGCCAGCAACACGCTGGCCTGATAGATATTGGGTTTATGCAGGGCGTAGGCAACACCGCCTGTCGCGAACAGGAAGGTGACGGCGATAATCAGCCATTTGCCGGCCCAGAGGGTGGCAAAGAGCTGACGGAGGTCGATTTCGTCATCGTGTTGCTGTGGGTGAAACACTTCGTATTGAGCCATGATTTAACCGGGTCGGGTGTATAGAGTTGGGTGCTTGAAGTTGGGGTCTGACCCCGTGGGGTCAAGTTGGGTGCTTGTGAAGTTGGGGTCTGACCCCACGGGGTCAGACCCCTTTTTCAGCTTCAGAGGTTGCCGACTGCGGCGGCACCCAGGGCCATCTGGTACACGATCTGGCTCACGTTAGTCCAAAGCTCCAACTGGTTCAGGCGGTCCACATCAATTGGTACGATAACCGTATCCCCCGGCGCCAGTTGCTGGCTGCGGCTGCCAAACCAGCGGCTTTTCTCCGGCAGCATTACCGAGCCGTCTGCCTTTACTACATAAACTCTACTTTCGTCTGCCTGGCGGGTGGGGCCGCCGCTTCGTTCCAGGTAATCATCTACAGTAAGGCCAGCCGTATAGAGATGGCTCGTGGGGAACTGAACTTCACCGAATACGCTGACAGCCTGAGGAATAGTCGGCACGGTCAGTGTATCGCCATCCTGTAATCGGATGGGCTGGTAACCGGTGTCTGCCAGCACTTGCGGCAGATCTATCACCATCCTTCCCACTGGCCGGCTACTCTGTACGTCTTCAAGCAAACCTTTCACTTCATCCACACGCTGGGCATTCTGCCCACCAAACGAATCGCCCTCCAGCTGAACACTGAGGAGGTCTCCCTGCAGCCGTTCTTCCGCTTCGCGGAGCCGCTGCGCTTCCAGTTCGCGCAACTTGGCCCGCGTAAATACCGCACCTTTTGGAAAAGCGTTATCAGTCAGTCCGCCGGCACGCTCAATAACTTCTTTGAGCGTTTCACCATCCCGGAAGGTATATTCGCCCGGGTAACGCACCTCACCTTTCAGCTCAATTGTGCTGGTTTTTGCGAATTCCGGGATGGATTTGATCAGTATCCGGTCCCGGCTTTGGAGAGCCAGGTTGCCGTTGCCGGCCATGGCATCTGCCAGGCTCACGTTGAGGATGTCCGTTTTGCCGATGCCGTTCTTATCGGTGGTGTAGCGCGCGACCTCCGCATTGAATAGAGACGCCGAATCTCTCAGGCCGCCGGCCACGAATATCGCATCCGAAAGTTGCCCGGACGCGGGCAGGGGGTACTCTCCTGGATATCGAACTGGCCCGGTAATGCGAATGGTCTTTTGTGGCGAAGAAGGTGTTGCCTGGCTTTTCAGGCGGCGGAGTACCGGCTCGAAAAGACTTTCGCGGGTGAACTCCCGCCCTTCTTCACCGCCCTCCACTTTTCCGGCATCTGAGAAGATCAGCAACTGGTCTTTTTCCTCGAGGGGCAGATCAAATGCGCTGCCCGGATTTTGTATGGCCTTTCTCAGACGCAGGTTCAGAACTGAGATAGTGTCGGTCTTTTCATCGGTACGAACGATGGCCGCATAGCGCTTGTCCGCAACAGGCGTCAGGTCTGCGTCCAGGTTCTTGATCACTGAACTGACACGCATGCCGGGCATCCAGGCAAATCGACCGGCCCGGGTGGCTGCACCGCTGATCTCAATGTACTGGCCAGTGATGTCCGAAATTGACGGTATATTCGCTCTGTCACCCGCCTGGATTCGCGCATTCTTTCCTTCGGCTACGGTGTAGTCCGCCTCTGCGATGATGCGCAGGAAATCCTCGCTGGTGCGCTCGATGTTGATGCGCTGGGGGTAGGCTTGTGGAGTAAGGCCGCCGGCCATGCGAACCAGGTCCGCAAGGGTGTTCTCATTTCTCAGCTCATACAGCGCGGGGCGATATACCTCACCTTCAATTCCGGCGCGCTTGCCGACCGGCGGAATGAAGATAACGTCGCCGGGTTGCAGGCGGTTGTCATGGGAGCTGTCGCCTCTGAGCAATAGGTCGTACAGATCCAGTGTGCCAACCAGTTTGCCGTTGCGTTTAAGCTGGAGGTTTCGCAGGGAGCCGGTTTGTTTGATGCCACCGGATACGTATAGGGCATTGGTGATGGTTGACAGGGAGCTTACCGAGTAGGAGCCCGGGTTACGCGCTTCACCGAGCACAAACACCCGCATGCTGCGCAGCTCACCGAGGGAGACGCTGGCCTGAACGCCAATGTATTGCTCGGATACCTGCTTGCGTATCTGTTGCCGGGCTTCATCAAAGCTCATCCCTGCCACGCTCATGGGGCCGGACTGCGGGAAGCTGATGGTGCCATCGCGGCTGATGGGCAGCTCCAGACTCTTGTTTTCCTTACCCCAGAGTTGGATTCGCAATACATCCCCGGGGCCGAGGGTGTACTCGGAGGGGATCGGGATTTCGGTTACCGGGGCGAAGGTGGTTGGGCTGCCCCTGAAAAGATCGTAACCGAAGGGCTTGAGGCCGCCGTTTTTTGCGGCGATCTTCTGCTCCTCCTGCTTCTCATCACGCGCCTTCTCCCGCTCCTCCTCCGGTGTGTTGGGTACCGGCTCCACTACCTGCACTGCACGGGGGCGCTGATTCTGCTGACCGGAGGACTGGAGGCTGTCCAGGTCTATGCCGTACTGGCTGGCCAGTGCTTCCTGCTGGGCTTTGGGCAGGGATTTGAATTGCTCAATCTGGGCGGGCGTGATCGATTGGGCATTTGCAGCTAGTGGCAACAGAAGGCTGGCTGTGAAGAGTAGCTTTTTCAGGTTCACTTTATTGAGGGTCCGGGATTTTGAGATTTGAAGTTGTGAAGTTGGGGTCTGACCCCGTGGGGTCAGACCCCTTTTTCCTTTTTCAGAGTTCAGAATCGGTAAGTCCAGGCAGCGCCGAGGGACCATTGATCCTTTTCGCCACCCAGATACTGAATTTTCTTGTCGGTGGCCTGAAGGTTCAGATCCAGCCAGCCGTTGAGTAAACGAGCACCGTAACCGACATCGAGAATGGCCACGTCTTGGTCTCCTTCCGGTACGGTATAGACAATATCCCGGTTTTGGATGACAGTTCGGTTTCCGCCGTCCTTATTGAGCCTTGCGTAGGTTATTTTCGCGCTGAGGTTTGTGCCGTTGTCGTAAAAATTGAAGGCACCGAGGGTGACGGCTTCCGCGTCGCCATCAAAGCTGGCTGCCATGCTGCGACCGTAATAGCGGTAGCCAGAGCGATAGCGGGAGTGGTCATAGGTGATGTTGGGCATGGGATCGCCGAGGAAGTCGTCGGCCAGGGTATTGGTGTATTCGATAAACCATTGCTGGTCCGCTTTAAAGAGCTGGGTGGTCCAGTCCGCCCCCAGAAGCCAGGATTTTCGGGCCGGGAAGGCGCCGGCTTCGTCTTCGCCCATCATCTGGGCATAAACACCCAAGGATTGCTGGCCAATTCCAAAGCCATAGCGCGCGTCGATGCTTGCGAGCTGATTGCCCGGATCGTTTTCCTCAAGCTGCCCGTTATCCCGGCCAATCAGTGCGTTCCAGAGCGTGGAGGCATTTTCCGGCCGCCCTTCCCCACCAAGCATGATCGCCCTGGATAAACCAATGTCCAGTCCGCTTACCGGGCGAAACGTAAAGCGCATGCCGATCAGCTTGGCTTCTGGCACGGCCCTGCCGCTTTCGTATTGGCCGGCGAACGCGGTAAATTGCCAGGGGCCAACCCACTGCAGCCAGTCCGTTTCCGGCGCGGCGCTGTTGTTGCGATTAAGCCAGAGCGCCGGCATCGGGCGGGCGTTATTGGAAAGAATCAGGCTCGACTGCCAACCCGGCCCCCACCAGCGGTCAATGGCTCCGGCACCAAACACCCAGTTGCCGGCTGCCGCGGCCAGATAGGAGCCGTCAAGGCGCAGTTCTTTGTCGTCATCGGTTTTAGGGGCATAAGCCGGCTTAAGCCCGAAGGCCCAGACTTCGCCTTGCCACTGGAGATTGATTGCCGTTCCGGCCTTCGCCAACGAATTCTGATCAAACCCCCGGATGCCGGGAATCTCACTACTGCCATACAGGCTGTACTCGCCCCGGAAGCCCTGCTGGGCTTGTTGTTCTTTCTCAAAACGGAGGTAGGCGGCGGCTGACCCAACAGACGACTGATCCGAGTTCACACTGGCCTCAAGACCACTGTGCACCGCACTCCACATCAGCGGCCAGGTGCTGACGGTGCGATCCATATGGCCGCGATCTGCCAGCTTTTGTGCCGCAAAACGCGCCCGGGAGTCTCCAGGCTCCAGCCAGGGGGCTGCCGAGAGGGTAACACTTGCCAGGCACGCTACCGCACCACCGACCAGGGCCCAGTGTTTTAAGGTCATAGAGTTGGATTATCTGAAAAGCGACCGGAAACAGACAATAAGGAAGGGAACAACAAAATCCCAACTGCGTCCCTGTCGGAAGATGAATATGGTGTTTCATAAAGGTGCTGATTTTACGGCATCGCCTGTGACAAGCAAGTGGCAAAAAGCCAGACACAAGGCGATTCAGAGAGTTATCTGAGTAAAGAATTGTTAAAACTTCGGAAAGGCAAGAAAACCGCTCACGTTTCGGTCAATTGCGCCTTCACCAGGCTTGCGAACTCTGTAAAGAATGCGAGGAAAACACCTCCCATCAAACCCAGCAGGCCGGCCAACAGAACAATCAGGCTCCGAACCGGCCCCTTACGCTCCGCGCTTTCCCGGCTTACCGTCAAAACTTCCATTGGCTGCATGGAGTTGAGGGTAGCCTCAAGCGATAACCGCTTTTCGAAAGCCGCCGCAATTGCCGCGCCGGCATCCGTTGCGCCTTCCAGCATCTTTATCGTCGAGGAAAGCGATTCGATTTGCCTCTCCAGATTCTCCCTCAGGTTCGATACAGCCGCCGATTGCGCTTCCGAGAGCTTATCAATGAGCAGGGCATGAGACTGTTTGACACCTTCGCTCTGAGATGGCGATGCCTCCGACACCATTCGGATCAGCCCGGTGTTCTCCGGATTCTCGAAGAGGATTTCGAAGGGGATCTGCTCGTCATGGTCCGCATAGTGTGTCGACTGATATTCCGGCAGCCAGCGATTCTCCAGTGTTGCAATGACTGTTGCGGGCTTTTCAATGTAACTGCCGGGTTCCTTCTCTGCCAGCTTGATCAGGCTGACATAATCGTATTTCTCCGGCATCAGCACGGCGTAAATAATCCCCGCCAGTAACACTGAAAAAAGCACTGCATAAAACACTCGCCGGCGTTTTAGAAAAGTGGCCGCCAGATCCACCAGGCTGATTTCGTCATCGTAGTGCGACTGAGGTTCGCGAGGTCTTTCTTCCATTAAAGCTTCACCTTCATTGTTATGTGGCGCTGGGCTGAGCTGTTAAGCGAAATTGGCGCAGCTCCGATTCATTGCCCTGCCGGGTCTTCCTGTTATTTCTTTATAGCAGACACCGGCACTTTCACCCGCTGCTGCTTCTGCATGAAGCTGATCAGTACAATCGCCCGCTCTTCGCCATCGTAAGCCTGGAAAATCGCACTGATGCCTTCAAAGGGGCCTTCATTCAGTTGCACGGCCTGGCCCGGTTTGATGCCGCCCTGTTCAGCCACCGAATCGAGGCTGTCCTTGATGTGCTGAATGACGCCGTCTGAGATGGGCGCTGGCTTGTTGGCGAAGCTCACTACCCGTATCACGCCCCGGGTGGACCGCAGCTTGGACCATATAGGGTCGGTTTGTTCCAGGTTGACGAAAAGGTAACCGGGGAACAGAGGCTCCAGCTTTTTAGTGCGCTTTCCGGCCTTGATTTTTTCCACCGTGATTTTCGGGTAGAAGCAGGCGATGTCCTGGTTTTGCAGGTGCGCCAGGGCACGGTCGCCCTGGGCGGGTTTGTGTTGGAGGGCGTACCAGGTCATTGGTGCCTCTTGGTTGGGGTGTTTTGGGCGGCGTTGGGTGCCGCTTTGGGCCTGATGGTCAAGGACATACCAAAGGTACCCAGTATCTGATTGAGTGTTCTGGCTGTTGCATGATTCGCATCGCGCTCAATGGCGGAAATGGTATTCGCGGACAGGCCCGCGATTTTACCAAACCGGCTCTGGCTGAGCCCGGTCCACTCCCGACGCATTCGGCGAATAGCCTGCCCTATTGTAAGCTCCCCCGCGTCCAGGAGTTCAAACATTTCCTGTCGGGCGATGATTCTTTGTTCTGTGGATATCGGTTTTTTTAACTTTGGCATTGGGTGAACCTTTATCCAGGGCCCTGGCCGGTAAGCTGCGGATGACTTAACTGATCCAGAGCCTTCTCTACGGCGTTGAACCGAATAACCTTGTTTTCAAGCATCTCTGCCGGCGCCCCATGCTTTGCCAGTTCTTGCTTCAGGCCCGTCAGCTGCTCCAGTTGGTCAACCACGCCCCTTGTTACCTCACCAGGGTCAGCAGACAAAGCATTAATGATGGAGGGGTAGTCTGGCTCCAGCGTGCCGCTTCTCAACTTCCTGGGCCACAAGGTCGTCCTCGCTATGGCTTCGGGATCTAACACCATTGGGGCAAGGTCGTAGGCTGGCGACAGTTCGATGTGCCTGTCTCGCTTTATAATAGAGGTGTTTCGGCCATGGTTGTCGCGATTGCCGATTGCGGTGTTCAGGATGTCGCGTACCAGATAGTCCGCCAGCAACCTGTCCGGGTTGGCCGGCCAGGTCACACAGGTTTGCAGCTTACTGATGACCTCTGCATGATCAAGACCGGAGCCATCGCCTATCCGGCCCATAATGGAATAGACGGACTCAACACCATGACAAACCAATTCACCATCAACCATTTCCCGGTCGAAACGAGTGAGCCAGAGTGCGAACTGCCCGTCCTGCTCATCAAGGCGTGACTCTTTGATCGTGTTGAAACCGCGACTCTCGAGGGCCCGGTAGATGGCAGCTTCACCCTGCAGTACGGCAACATCGGCGCGGGTTTTACGGCCACGGGGAAACTTCACGAGCCAGTGTTTGCGAATCTCGCTTGGAGGGACCGTTCCTTCAAGGGCAAAGAGCTCTTCGTGGTTTTCCACCAACAACAATTTAGGAGCGTCGCCGCCGGCACCGGTCGCACCACCAATGGCAACACCCATAGCCTGGGCATGCTCGACCAGATTATCGGCGCGAGTGCAAACCTCTTCCGCAGAAAAGTATGAAGGACCGGCCTGGGAAAGCTTCTCAGCAAAAGCATCCGCCGCTTCCTTGATTCGCAGGTTGCCGATTGGGGCAATGCAACCCTCCGCCAACAGCCGGGTATCAATAGCCTGTTCCGGGTCCCGCTCGTATCCAAGCATCTTTAACCAGTGCCTGCGACCCGCGCCCTGTGGAATGATGTCCCGTAACACAGGGGCAATCTCTCCCGCCAGGTAGTCACCGCCCAAATGACAGGGCAGATTAACACCGACGGCTGTTTTATCGATAAGTCCCTGCGCCTCAAAGTCACCCAGCCACTCCAGGGCCTCTACCGCGTAACCCGCACTGTAGGAGAACATGGGCTTCCCGGCCAGGCCTTGCTGCGGCTGTACAAACCGAATAAGCCCGGCATCGTGCCAGCGGTTGTTCCAATGAATCTGGAGTGTGAGCTCCATGGGCTATGCCTTAAATTCCAAGTAGAGTTGAAATTTTAGCATTGATTTGATGTGTTATTACAATTTTGGTTGGAATTATGGGAAAGGCATTTGCCTTCGGAGGAGCGTTTGCTGGTGATTGCCTCTTCGATTTCCCGCATACCTTCTTCCCGAGGTATACCGGCCAGAATTGGCCTGGGTCTCCACCCACTCCTTCATCGGTTCTGGCAATGAAACATTCACTGTAGCCACAGTCATCTCGCTCTCCAACCGCTTTTGACAATTATTGCCAAAGATGAAAGCTCTATATCAAACGCCATAGGCATCAATGGGGTCTGCCCTCTTGATTTTTCAATACCAATCGCCGGATGCGACGAAATATGGATTCAGGACATCTTCCTTACCATATCGCAAGGGCTCACGCTCCAGCGTTTCCACCTTACCACCTGCTGCCGACAACACGGCATGAGCTGCGCCGGTATCCCACTCGCAGGTCGGCCCCAGCCGGGGATAGATATCCGCATGGCCTTCGGCGATTTTGCAGAACTTGAGGGAGCTGCCGGCCTGCACCAGCTCGTGCTCGCCAAGTGTTTCGATGAAAGCTCTGGTTTCTTCGTTGAGGTGGTTTTTGCTGGCCACCACGCGCTTTACGGCCTTGGGCTCGGCAACACGGATACGGCGAACTCTGCCGGTGCGATCACGCATGTGGGCGCCCTCGCCTGTTACGCCCCAGTAGGCTTCTTTAAGAGCCGGTGCAATCACCACACCCATCACCGGCTCGCCGTCTTCGATCATGGCGATGTTAACGGTGAATTCACCATTGCGCTGGGTGAAGTCCCTGGTACCGTCGATGGGGTCCACCAGCCAGAACCGGCGCCAGTGTTTGCGCTCTTCCCAGGGAATATCCTTGCCTTCCTCGGAGAGGATGGGGATATCCCGGCTGATGTTGCGCAGGCCGTGGGTGATGATGTCATGGGCGGCAGTGTCTGCAGCCGTGATGGGCGAATCGTCGGTTTTGTAGCTCACTTTGAAGTCCGACTGGTAGATTTGCAGCACTCTCTCGCTGGCCTCGTCGGCCACCTTAATGACATCCGGGAGGATCGAGCTGTAATGCATGTGATTCGCTTCCTGCTTCAGGTCAATTTGGGGTCAGATGAAATGTTCATCTGACCCCATTTTTATAAGCCCATAGTATCATCTAAAAAAAGGGGTCAGAAGAAAGCGTTCTTCTGACCCCGGATTCACCCGAAAGAAGGAATCAGATATGAAACTTCGCTTCCTTGGCGGCACAGGAACGGTTACCGGCTCTCGCTATCTGCTCTCGGATGACAAGCACCGGGTGCTGGTGGACTGCGGTATGTACCAGGGGGTGAAAACCCTGCGGCGGCGCAACTGGGCGAAGTTTCCGGTGGATCCGTCCACCATTGATGCGGTGGTGCTTACGCACGCTCATATTGACCACTCGGGTTATCTGCCGGCTTTGGTGAAAAACGGCTTCAAGGGCAAGGTGTACTGCACCAAGGCCACCCATGAGCTGTGCAAGGTTCTGCTGCCGGATGCCGGCTTCCTGCAGGAAGAGGACGCGAAATACGCCTTCCGCAAGAAGTTCTCGAAGCACGAGAAACCGGAGCCGTTGTTTACCGAGAAGGACGCCTGGGAAGCCCTCAAGCATTTTGAATCCCTGCACTATCACGAGACGTTCGAGCCGGTGAGAGGGTTCCAGGTAACCTTCACACCGGCCGGGCATATTCTCGGCTCTTCCTGCGTGCACGTTCACCATGAAGGCGATGGCCGGACGATTGTATTCAGTGGTGATGTAGGCCGGCAGAACGACATGATCATGCGGCCGCCGGAGCCGCTGCAAAAAGCGGATGTGCTGGTGTGTGAATCCACCTATGGCGACCGGGTTCATGGCGAGACCGATCCTGAGGCGGAACTGGCGAAGATCATCACGCGGACGGCTGGCCGGGGTGGCATTGTACTTATACCGGCGTTTGCGGTTGGGCGGGCGCAGATGCTGCTTTATGCGATTCACAAGATTATGGGTGATGACAGGATTCCCAAACTGCCGGTATTCCTGAATAGCCCCATGGCCATCAAGGCAACAGAGATTTTCTCCAGGCATCACAAGGAACACAAGCTCAACGCCGCCCAATGCGAACAGATGGACGAGAAAACTGAGTTTGTCCGTACGGTGGAAGAATCCATTAAGCTGGACTCTGTTCGTTACCCCTGCGTGATTATATCCGCCAGCGGCATGGCCAGTGGCGGGCGGGTGCTGCACCACCTGAAGACCTTACTGCCCAATCCGCGAAACAGCATCGTTTTTGCCGGCTTCCAGGCCCCGGGTACCCGGGGCGATGCGCTGGTGAATGGTGCGGAATCGGTGAAGATTCATGGCGAATATTGGCCGGTTAAGGCCGAAATTCATAATCTAGATTCGCTTTCCGCGCACGGGGATTACAAGGAGATTCTGGCCTGGCTGGAGCAAGGCTCACTTAAACCGGAGAAGGTGTACGTCACTCACGGGGAGGCAGTGGCGAGTGACGTGATGCGCAAACGGATTCGGGAGAAATTTGGCTGGGAGGCCGAGGTGCCGGAGTTGTTTGAGGAAGTGGAGGTTTAGCGCGGCCTTGGAGTCGGCCTTGGGGTCAGATGAACTTTTCATCTGACCCCGTTTTCAGACCCCGTTTTCATGCCCACCCGCCTCACGTATTCACGTAACTCATCGCTTTGTTACACTAAACATAACAAAGCGCGGATATTTTCATGCAACCTCTACAACGATTGGAGCGGTGGCTACTTGCCTCCAACTCCGCCAAAACCGGACGCCTTCATTCCTCGGCAGCTCTTCCAAACTCTGCGCAATCACAAACAAGATCTATTCTGCAGGCCTATAGGCCACCGTGTTTCGACCAGAATTCAGCGGGGGTTATCACCGGATAATGTTCCTTTAACTCAAGCAGGTCTTTATCACCGGTTATCAGGTAATCTACCGAGTGTGTCTGTATCCCGCTTATCAGGGTTCCGAGTACCGGGGTATCTTTGATGTCTCTCACGGATTCCAGTGGCAGCGCCGCTGGCTCAATGACTTCAGCCAGCAGCCCGAGGATGTCCACGAGGTCGTCTATTTCTGCCTCAGACATGCCATGCTGGTGTTGCAGCCTCGGTAATACCCTGCGAATTTCATCCAAAATATACTCGGGGAGATACACATCCACTGCCCCGCTGCGCCAGGCCTGTATGATTTTCCCTGGCACGCTCGCCGGATACGCCATGCCCGATATGATTACGTTGGTGTCAATAACTGCCTGAATCAACGCCATCCCTGGTGCCTTTCATTAATTTCCGGAGCGATCTTCAGCGATCACACTTTCAATTTCTCTCATGCCATCTTCCTGAGGCACACCTGAAAAACCTTTCTCCAATCGCGAACTAAGCGCCTCAAAGCGTTGTTCCATTTTTCGGATTCGGCCAAACAAGCGGGCATCCACCAAGGCTGCCACCGGCTTACCGTCTTTCTTAATCAGGATGCTGTCGTGCCGGTACTGTACCTGATTAATCATCTCACCAAGATTCTGCCGGAACTTCACTGCGCTGGTTTCTGTGATCATGAACGCCTCCAACCATATTGATCGTATTGATCATAGCATACTGGAACGGTGTAAAGCTTTTTTGCCACGGGCGCTCACAGACGGAAAGTGAGGATTGCCGACCAGGGCTTGACAAAGCAATGTTGTGCCTGCCCAAGCAATACATACACTCCACTCGATTTAAATCACGACACAAGAGTCAGGGCTGAAAGCGTCCTTCCAGCGAGGGGCAGCACTCGGATCAATCTCGCACCGCCAGATGCCGCCAGCGCTGCGCTCAAATCTGATTAAAACACCCGCCAGGTTTGGGTGGGCATTGCCCCCCATGGTCACCTGAATGTGACCAGAACCGTCAGCGTTAAGCACGGCGATATCTGTGGCGGCATCCCCCGTGGTGAGGTTTGAGGGGGTATACCCCAGCGCATTATTCGTAACGGAACCAGAACCGGACACTTGGGATTCAAAGGACGTTTTGTAGGTCGAAAGTTCTCCGACAGCCCTATTTACCTGGGATTTCGACACATAACCCTGATAGGAGGGTATCGCGACGGCGGCCAGTATGCCGATGATGGCGACGACGATCATAAGTTCAATCAGGGTAAAGCCGCCGTTTTTTCGTTGCATAATAAAATTGCACCAGGATTCAGATATCGATTGTCTTGACTGATGCAAAAGGCCGGCCAGATTAAGCGTATCACTCATAACCCATTATTTTGAGGCGGCATCGGGCTGAGATGCCTCGGGTGAGGCGTTGTGCCTGTCCAGACACTGTTTGAGACAGGCAAAACCAAACAGTTTTCCGCCATCAAAGCTGTGGCTGAGCGGAAACTCATCATGCTGGAAGCTGCCGAGATGTTGGATGACCTGAAATCTCCTCCTGGTAATCGGCTGGAACCCCTGACCGGAGATCGTGAAGGCCAGCATAGCATTCGCATCAATAAACAGTGACGAGTGTGTTTCAGGTGGACAGATGATGGCCCGGAAGATGTTGAGATTGTTCGCCAGAACCGGGGCATTACTGCAGATACTGCCATGCGGCTATATTGTGCCTGTCCATGGTCAATGGTCACAATTTTTGCGACGGCATCTGGCTGGGATGCCTCGGGAAATACCCGTGAAACCAGAACCGGGGAAGGTGGCCGAGTGAGACTTCGTTCTGGTAATAATCAAGATCGTCAGCCATCGCCTGCTGGTATCTGAGCACTTCACGGAACCAAACCGTACTGGCGACGAGAAACACCATGATAAGGGCGTATCCAGCCATTCTCGGGAGCCTTGACTGGCTGACAGAGGCAGTCATTGTTCGTTGCGCAGGTTCCGGTTTCATGAGTGCCCAATAAACCGCAAGTATTGGCAACCCCACCAACATGGACCCTGGTGCGATGAACACCGCCGACACGCCGGCGTGAACCAGAGCGGACAGCACCGAGGCCGTGAACGCCACCAACAATAGACCATTATGGGCCTGCCTGGCCCGAACCACTGCAATCTGACGCCACAAATGTCGCAACGCAAAACCACACAGGATGACCAGGCCCACTATGGAAATCCACCCGTACTCCGCCGCCCACATCAGGTACATGTTGTGAGGGTGCCCTAACTTCGGGGATGCCCGGTAAGCATCTGTCAGAATGTCATGAGTCAGCCACGATTGGGGCCCCATGCCGAACGGGACGTACTGCAAACTCATAGCCCAGGCTTCTTGCCATAAGGGCATACGCCCGGAGCTGTCTGCCTTGAGCCCACGAACCTGAATCTCATCAAACACGAGGCTGGGAATAACCACTGACAGGATGAGCCAGGCGACCAACCCGTAAACCGCAAATCGGGCGAACAACCTTACCCAAGGCAGTGCCGCTCTTCCAAAGCAGGCCCACACCAAAACAAAACCAATAAGCAAGCCAATCATGGAACCGCGGGACGATGACAGAAACAGCATCCACCACCATACAGCCCCCGTAAACGCAGCACCCATCCGCCAGAGCGTGTTTCGTTTACAGGGCACAACCAGAAGAAATAATGGAAACAGCGGTATCAGCCAAGTCGCTATGTGGCTCCAGTAACGGATATTCACAAAGCCCCACGGAATAATGTGGTCGAGCTGGGAGAAGTCATCGGTAATGGCAAAAAGATAAACTGTGATCGTCATCGCTGCATAGAAGAAACAAACTACCGCAGCCACCACTACCAGCGCCTGTGCGGCCTCCCGAGCCAGACCCTCCGTCCGGATAACGTAGCCACTGATGCCAAATGCGAAAAAGTAAAGCGCATAAAACACCGGCTCCACCAGATAAAAAGGCCCGGAGGGATATTGCAGCATGGCAAGTAGAAAGCTGAACACCAGCAAGAGAAACGGCCACACCTCCTGCACTGCAGACGCCAGTTGCCCCCTATATGACAGCCTCCCAAGCCCCAGGGCAATCACGGCAATCAACAACAACGAGAGCAAAATCCGCTGATCCGCATAGGCACCAAAAACTGATGGAATAAAGTCGGCAAATAGGACTGAACCAAAGAACAGAGCGAAAACCGGAACCAAAACCGGGGAAGACTTGTTTTTCATTTTTTGCGCGACCGAGAACAGGGATTAGAGAACAGCGGAGGACCATCAACGATCCGCTACTCCTTCATTCTGAATTCTGACTAAACTTTCCGAACAGGACCAGAATAACGAACCACCAACTCGTCAGAGGTTAAAAGAGTTCAGCAATCTCAGCATCCACCCGGTCAAAGTTTTCCGGCATCCATGTCCATCGACTTGCTCCAGTATTCCAGTGCCTGTCTGCCTGTTCCACCTCCTGTTCCAGAGTATTCCAGCGCCTGTCCATGAAAGGATGATGTCCATGAAAGGATGAATTTCGCGTCAAACCCAGTCTGCGTATATAAGACCAGGAACACGGGCAAATTCACGCACGTTGTTTGTTATCAAAGTGCAAGCAGTGGCGATTGCGTGCCCTGCTATGGCCGTATCGTTGGGGCCAATGAGCGTGCCTGTTTTACTAAGCTCCAGCATTACACTTACTGTCGCGTCTACTGCCCGCTGATCCCAGGGCAGAACGGCATCAGTTCGCTTAACAAATTCATCAACCAGCGCCTTGTGTTTGGTTGAGGCCTTTTTGCCAATCTGGCCGTAACGCATTTCGGCATAGGTGATGGCAGAAATGACAATCTGGTTGCCCTGCTCAACCTCGGCAGTTAATCGCTGGATTACCGCTGCGGGGTGTTCTCGCATGATGAAGGAGCAGATACACGTGTCGAGCATGAACGTAGTCACAGATTAAATCTACCTTCATCACCGGTGATCACAGGGCGCTCCTGAAGAAACTCGGGGGTTGCTTTTGGCATCTCAAGCAGAGATGCCCAGGATGGCCTCACAGGGCGAAGAGTAATCACGTCCCCCTCCCGCAAAATCTCAAGCTCCCCAACACCTTCATAGGCCATATCAGCAGGTAGCCGAATAGCCTGATTCTTACCATTTTTGAAAATAGAAACAGTACGCATCTTTTTACCTCCAGTTAAGGGATCACAGAGTTACTGTAGTGCATATGCCATACATATGCAAACAAGATGCATGGCCCCGCAGTGTTCAATAAACCCAGAATAGGCGCACCACAAAAAGCAAAGGCCCGGGGGTCGAAACCACCGGGCCTTTGGGAATCAGGTCAGGCTAAGCCGAGCCTATCCATCCGAGATTGCACCTTGAGATCAAGCTGCGCCTGTCCATCCTAGGTCTGTCCGAGAGATCATGCGGCGGATTCGTGCTCAATATCCCAACCTGGGAATACAAGCACGGCAGGATGGCATTGCAGAGCCCGAGCCAAGACCTTTGCACGTTCAACACCCAGGCGCACCCGATCATTTTCGATAGCCGAAATAGTAGACTGGGGTATGCCAGTAGCCGCAGCTAGCTCATTCTGACTCATACCCTGAAGTTCACGCAGAATCCGGACAGATTCGCCAACAGAAACCTCAACTCTTCTTTTAGCTTTATCATTATGTATTATTCATAGTGGCTCCAGAGCCTTAGAACCTTCACCACCCGCTCGTCTTCGTGCACTTGGTAAACCAGACGATGCTGGATATTGATACGGCGTGAGTAGGCTCCTGCAAGATCACCAATGAGTTTCTCAAACGGAGGCGGCTTGCGGTATGGATCTTCCGCTATAAGCGCTAACAGTTCCTGGGCTTTTGGTTTGAGACCGCTGGAGGCCAACTTCTTTGCGTCTTTCTGGGCTTGCTTGGTGTAAACCAACTTCCATGTCACCAGTCCAGCTCCTCATCGCACTCATCCACAGGGGTGTCCATCCCCTCACGAATAGATTCACGCATACCCGGTACGGAGAGCAGATAAAGTGTTTCCTGAATTGCAGACCAATCTTCTTCGGATACCAAGACCGCTTTATTCCGCTTACCCATAATGACGATTGGCTGATGGGACTCGGCAGTTTCATCAATCAACCGATACAGGTTGCTGCGCGCCTCAGTTGCTGTGATCCCCGTCATGACGCACCTCTTGTGTGTTTAAATTCTAATCAAGTGTACGCCTTTTGGAACGTACGTCAAGACGAACGCTTTGCAGCGCTGCCAGCATGCGCGCCTTTGCAGTGGAGGCAAAGCCGCACCGAAAAAGGCGTCGCCGTGTCTGGTCTGGCCTGGCTAACTCTTGAAATACTCTACTGTATCCTCATCCAGCCTAATCGTTACCTGCTTCTTAAGCTTCGCGGCGTAGGCTCGCGCAGCAGGGCCACATGAAGCGCGGCCTCCACCTCTCCGGTCAGCCCTGGCCGTTCCATGATCTCACGCATGTTATTCATCGGCGGTTCTGCCCTACCCCGCGCAGCAGGACAATTGTTTTACCTCCTTGGTGAACGTCTGGGCACACAACTTTAGACCTTCCACCATGGTCAGGTACGGGAACAGTTCGTCGGCAATATCGTTGACGGTCATGCGCGCACGCAGCGCCATCACGGCGGTCTGGATCAGCTCACCGGCCTCGCCTGCCACGGCCTGAACACCCAGTAATCGCCCGCTTTCACGCTCCGCGACGATCTTGATGAAGCCCCCGGTATCGAAGTTAACCAGCGCCCGGGGCACGTTGTCGAGGGTCAGGATGCGGCTGTCGGTGGCATATCCCCGAGCCTCAGCGTCTGTCTCGGACAGGCCGACGGTGGCAACTTGCGGATCGGTAAAAATCACTTCGGGCATGGCGCTGAGATCGAGGCTGGCGTCACCGCCGGTCATATTGATGGCCGCCCGGCTACCACCGGCGGCGGCCACGTAGACAAACTGGGGCTGGTCGGTGCAATCGCCCGCGGCATAGATGCCCGACGCAGTGGTTTGGAGATGTTTGTCAATCTGGATCGCACCGCCCTCGGTGGCAACGCCGATGGCTTCGAGGTTCAGGTTTTCAGTATTGGGTGTGCGACCACTGGCCACCAGCAGTTGCTCCGCCTGCAACATGCCGGCGTTGGTCTGCAGGGTGAACAGTTGGCCGTCGTGAGCAATCTCGCTGGCCTGGGTCTGCTTGAGCACTTCAATACCCTCGCGACGGAAGGCCGCTTCCATCGCCTCACCCACCGCCGGGTCTTCCTGTGACAGCACCCGGCTGCGGGCCAGAACGGTGACCAGGCTACCGAGGCGGGCAAAGACTTGTGCCAGTTCCAGGGCCACCACCGAGGCACCGATTACAACCAGGCGCTCGGGAATGCGATCCAGTTCCAGCGCACTGGTGGACGTT
>TARA_R110000868_G_scaffold100722_6_pt1 | contig 30625 bp, 23 predicted proteins | sample TARA_R110000868 | Tara Oceans TARA_R110000868 (sample SAMEA4397489) | marine metagenome | biome: Polar Biome; feature: [SRF] surface water layer (ENVO:00010504); material: water (ENVO:00002006), including particulate matter (ENVO:01000060) such as... | depth 5 m | reverse complement strand
CCGTCGCCGCCGTCGCCGCCGTTCCCGCCATCCTCGCCGGATATCAGGGAATGACCGCCTTCGCCGCCGCCACCGCCACCACCCTGTCCGCCGCCGCCGCCGCCGCCGCCTTGTCCGCCGCCGCCGCCCTGACCGCCACTGCCACCACCACCGGCCGTCAGATCATTGAGCGTTCTTGAGCTGCCGACAAAATTGCGGCCAATGTCACCGTTGCTACCGGACTGACCACTTGCGCCACGTTTACCTGAACCGCCATTGCTGCCATCGCCGCCGTTACCGGGCGGCGGGTTATGACCCGGCACAAGATTGCGAAATTGTCCAAGCCCCCCCAATCCGCCACTACTCCCGCCCTGACCACCCTGACCGCCGCCTGTACCGCCATTCGCGTTCTGCGTCGTTTGTCCGCCGTTCGCATCGCCAGACAGAACGAAACCGCTAGTGCCATTTTCTCCGGCCGTTCCGCTTGCGCCTGAACTACCCGTACCGCCGAACGCCCCCGCAATGGCAGATGCGCCGTCGGATCCGTCGTGGCCGCCCTCCGGATCTAAAAGCGCATTCCCGCCATCGCCGCCGTCCCCTGCGGCGCCGCCATATCCACCCGCGCCACCCGATCCGCCTGCGCCACCCGATCCTCTCGCGCCGCCATCGCCGCCGCCGAGAGCTCCGTGGGTGCCGTCGGCGCTTAAATCGAAACTGGTGCCGGTAAAAACCGCGTCGCCAAATACCTTGAAGCGCACGGGTACGTTGCCGGACAGGTTGACGGTGTCGCCCGCCACGTTCAGGTCGCCCTTGAAACTGAATTCCATGATGCCCGCGTTGTCGGAAATCAGCAGCTCGGAGCCGCGAAACGTGTCGCCGGACTGGTAGGTGGCGGCCGGAATTTCGATCGACCCGAACGGGGTGAATGGCCCGACCAGGATCGACGAGTTTGCGGCGCTCGAACCCGCGATGACCCGGATTTCCAGAGCGTGGGCGCCCGTTGCCGCCCATAGCGGCGTCAGCCCGCAAATTACGATACCGCTTCTGACGAATTTTCCTATAGCGTTCCGCATGATTCCGGCGCTCCTGTACCTCTACAACCAGTCATTGCCCGCTTTTGTGGGGCGACAAAGACTAGTGACGGACGTCTCGCGCAGACAATTGGTTTCGACCGTTTGGCCTATATGGACCTGCATTTGGCCGTTTTGTGCTAGACAGGGGATGGATTAACCCTGCTGGACAGGGCTCAATGCTGGTTGTCCGATTCGTGGCGATGGTAACGCTTCCGTGCTGAAATCTGCGCTGAAAAATCTTGTTTGTTCGGTCATTCTGGCCGTTTTGTGCTGGTCCGCCGCCGCTGCCGATTGTAGCGACCGCAGCCCGGGCCCGATTTTATTGGGCATGGTCGCCGATACCCTGCCGACATCGCGGCAGCTTCTGCGGCATGTCTACCGGGACGGTACCGGGGCATTGGAACTGGCCGATATCATCGCGCTGGACAGGGCCGGGAAATTCTCCGACCATTGTGCCGCGCATGTCGGCATTCCAGGCAAGGGCACATTGTGGGTCCGGATTGATGCCGTGCGGGTCGGGAATGCCCCTCAATCTTGGGCACTGGTGCCTGCGCCATTCGAAATCGACGAATTTAGGACCTATCGGCTGCGATCCGATCAGGCCCCGGCCGTTCAGCGCAGCGGGCGCGCGGTTCCGGCGCCCGAGCGCAGCCGCAATTCACGCTGGCCGGCCACAACCGTCGAATTCAGTGCCAACGACACTGCCCGGCTTTACCTGAGTTTTACGAGCAAATCCAAGCCGGACATTTCCCTGAAATTCATTCCGACGGCGACACTGGATACGCGAGACAGGCAGGACCTGATCGTGTTGTCGGCCTTTTTCGGGTTCATGGCGGCGATGTTTTTCGTGAACGTGCTGCTGTATCACCGCGGGCGACATATTCAGTCGGTGTATTACTGCCTCTACCTGATATTCATCACGGTGCATGTCTTCATTTATGACGGGCCCCTCTACCAGCTGTCGCCAATTCCGATTTACGGCGGTCTTGCGGATTCCCTGGCGCAGGCGTCCGGGATTCTTGCCGGCCTGGCCCTGCCGCTCTGTGGCCGCGTTCTGCTCCGGTTGCCGGAACGCATGCCACGCACCAACCGGGCTGTGCTTCTGATAGCGGCCTTGATGTTGATGGCACTGGCCGCCGAGATCGCCGGTATCCTACCTTACGCTCTGACGTCGAGCATCTGTCTCGGCACTCTGGGTCTGGTGATGGCGGGTAGCGCATTGATCCAGGCGGTCCGTGGGTCCCGCCCGGCAGTCTATTTCTTGTTATCCTATTTGGCGTTGATGAGCGTGTTTATCGTCGAATTCGTCGGCTTTTTCTATCCGGACACTGACGCAGGATATCCCTTGCACGTTTCGCTTTTGGAAAACTGGTCATTCCACATGGGCATCTGCGTGGAAACGATCCTGATCGCGTTCGCGTTGAGCTATTTTATCCGGGACATGGAAGGCCAGGTCGAGACGGTCCGCCGCGAGCTGGAAACGACGGCGCACAAAGCGGGCGTGCGGGTGCGGGTGGAAGGGGCCAATCCCGACTCCAATCCGACGATGACGTCCGACGAGGCGTTTTTCGAACGCGCGCTGTCTGTGGCGCAGACGAATTTGGGCGACCGGACCTTCGGGCTTGATCAATTGGCTGCCGCGCTGGCCGTCAGCCCGCGGACCCTGCGGCGGCGGATAGATACGGCAGCGGGTCTCACGCCGAATGAGTTTCTTCGTTTCGAACGGCTGGAACGAGGGCGCCGGCTGCTCGAAGCCGGCAGCTTCAATTCGGTGGCCGAAGTCGCGCATGCGGTCGGTATCCCCAACGCCAACTATTTCACCCGCGTGTTTCGCGACCGCTACGGCCATACGCCGTGGTCGATCCTGAAAAAGCCGGACGACGCCTAGAAATATTGGGTGGCGAAGCCCTAGAACACCTGCATCGGGCGGCTACGCCCCAGGGCCTGGCGCGCCGCGTCGCCGATCAGTGTCGATTCGGTCGGAAAATCTGTGCCGACAGGTTGAATTCGTCGGCGAAGTGGCGGCTGGCCACCGCCGGCCGACGATTGACGCCCCGGGATCGACCGCCATATTTTTCAATGAATTAGCCGCCGCCTGGCGGCTGTTTTTATTTATGGGGCGTCTGTGTCCTGCCCGACCGTGGGGAAACTGGAACCGATCACCGTTGCGGCAACGAGATCGCCGGTCACGTTCACCACGGTGCGGCACATGTCGAGAATACGGTCCACGCCGATGATCAGAACGATCCCGGCGCTCGGAATACCGACGGTTTCCAGGATGCTGGCCAGGATCACGATGCCGACGCCCGGCGTCCCGGGGGAGCCGATCGCCGCCCCGACGGCCATGAACACGATCAGCACCAAGCCCATCGTGCCGATGGGAATCCCGAATACCTGCGCCAGGAATATTGCGGCGACCGCCTGGTAAAGCGCGGTGCCGCCCATGTTGATGGTGGTGCCGAGCGGAATGACAAACCGGGAAACCGCGGGCGGCACGCCCAGTTTGTTTTCGGCGGTCTGCAGCGACAGCGGCATCACCGCCGCCGAACTCGACGTGGAGAACGCCAGGAGAAGCGCCTCGCGGGTGTCGCGGAGGAAGGCGAGAGGCGATTTACGGGCCAGCACGAACACGATCAGCAGATACACGGCCATCAGCAGGACCAGACCGAACACGACGGTCGCCATATACACCGCCATGCCGGTGATCGCCTTCAGGCCGACCCGTGCGGCGATATCGGCCATCAGGCCGAACACGGCGATCGGTGCGAAGCGAAGCACCCATTTGACGATCACCATGCAAACCGATTGCAGGCTGGCGAGAAGGTCGAGCAGGCTGCGCGACTGGTCCGACGGCATGGAGAGCATCGCGATCCCGACGATTGCCGAGCCGATTACGATATGCAGCATTTCCCCCTGCACCAGGGAGGTCAGCAAATTGGTGGGGACAAGCCCGACGAGCCGCGCCGGCAGGTCCTGGGTCTGGCTGGCGATCGACGATAGGCCGCCGCCGGCAGGCGCGGCCGCGGTCGTAGCGGGTTTAACGAGAGCGGAGACCAGGCCCGGATCAATAAAGCTGCCGGGGGCGATGATAAACGCGCAGGCAAGGCCGATCGTGACGGCGATGACGGTGGTTGCGAGAAAGAAGATGACGGTCCGGACGCCAATTTTTCCGACAATTTCCGGGCTTTCGCCGGCGGCGATACCGCGAATAACCGAGGCCAGGACGAGCGGCACTACGACGAATTTTATGGATGCAAGGAAGGCCTGGCCGGGCAGGGCAAGCCAGCTCCCGATGATCGAACCGGTCGTGCTGCTGACCCAACCCGCGGAGGGCGCGAGGACCAGCCCGACGCCGATCCCCAGCGCCATACCGATCAGAACCTGAAGCCAGAGCCGTTCCCGGAGAAGCGCCCGGATGCCTCCTGCTTCGTGGAGCAGAGAGCGCGGGATCGCGGCATTTTCCGTCAGCGGTGCAGGCATTTCTTCAATCGGTTGTTTGATGTTGGCACACCGTTTCGCATAAACGCGGGCGTTTTCGATTGATCGGGATCAACCCCCTGCCTGCCGGACCTGTCCGGCAGTCTGCCGGTCAGCAATCGACTTCAATCGCGTCTTCGATGGAGTCGGCCTCCGCATCCAGTTTTTCGAGCAGCTCCAGGATTTTCATCCGCTCGCGGGGAGAAACCGCCTGGCCGCCCGCTCCCTTGGGGTCGAGCGCTTCGCGGATTGCTTCGGACAGATCGCCCACGATCCCCTGCACGGTCAATGCCGACATCAGGATATCGACGCTTTCGACCTCGTCTTCTTCCAGCCCCTCCGCCAGCTGCTTCGTGTAAAGTTCGAGAATCGGCGGTGCGCCGTGACCTTCTCGGACATAGGCTTCGTCCAGAAGTACGGCGAGATCGATGCTTGGGAATGTCGGGTGATCGGGGTCCGCCCATTTGCGGACCAACGACGTGGAACGGTCCACGATCTGTGCACACGCGTCTTCGCCCAACGCGGTTCTTATTTTTGTAATTGCGGACGAAAATTTTTTCGGATGGCGCGGCTTCATTCCCAATTCCGATCAAATGGTAATCGCGAATTTGTTGTAGGCCTGCAATTTGGGTCATGCAACTGCATGGCGGAAACCGGCATTGCGGCCCGGGAAGCCGCAGGCGCGATTTCGCGGTGATGCCGGGGAAGAGGTTTTTTCGATATTTCGACCCTGCGCAATCCGGGGGGAGGGCTAAATGATACAGGACGCTACAAAATGGCGACGGATGCGCCCGATTTGTTGGGCCGGTCCGTTCCAAAACTGGTCGCCGCCATCGCCATTCTGGTGATTGGTTGGATCGTTGCCGCCGAGATAATCGCAAACTGGTCGCAGAAACTGCCGCCGTCTTCGGCGAACAAGCCGGAATAAACGGCTTTCGATCGGCGTAACCCTGTCGCCGGGGGGTGTATTTTGCCCTCCGGCGCCTACATCTAAACCTGTTGCTATATAGTACGAGAGACGAGAATTCAGTTCCAATGCAGGCAGAGGCCGGAAAATCGCGATTCGTTTGAAACCCCGGCGCTTCCTGCGGCATTGGTTCGTGTTGACACTCTTCGGTATCCTGACCGCCGCGTCGTCGGCTGCGGTGCATTCCGCCGAAGAGTCCGGCATCGAATATACGGTTGAGTTCGAAGGCCTGACGTCCGAAAGCGGTCTCGATGACGCGGTCAAGGACATATCGACCCTGAATACGATGACCGACAAGCGGCCTGCATCGCTGACAGGGCTTCGGCGGCGCGCGGATGAAGACGCCGAGCGTATCAAAAACCTCCTTAAATCGAAGGGATATTATGCCGCCGATGTGTCGGTGAAGCTGGAAACCGGGGCGAAACCCGTTCGCGTGTCGGTTGCCGTGGCATCCGGGCCGCTATATCGCATCGGCGCCGTGGAAATAGACAATGCAGCCGGTACCGGCCCCGCCGTCCCGGTGGACGTATCGCTTGAATATCTCGGCATCAAGGAGACCATGCCCGGCGAGGCGAAGGCGATCGCCGATGCAAAGCCGAAGCTCGTACGCACGCTCGAAGACAAGTCCTATGCCTATGCCAAGGTCGTGAAACAGCGGGTCGTCGTCAATCACGACAAGCCCGCCGTTTTCGTCTATCTGACCATCGATACCGGTCCCTCGGTCGCATTTGGCGAAACCGCTATCGAGGGCAACGATTCCGTCGATACCGCCTTTATCCGGCGCCGCATCGAATGGACGAAGGGCGAGCCGTTTTCCAATACGAAGGTCGAGGCGACCCGGCAGAAACTTTCGGAATCGGGTTTGTTTTCCGGAATCACGATCACCCGGGCGGAAAAACCCGGTGCGGCCGGCGACGTCGCCATGAAGATTTCCGTCGTTGAGCGAAAGAAACAGACGATCGGCGGAGGGGTCCGCTATTCCACGGGGGACGGTCCCGGCGCCAAGGCCTACTGGACGCACAGAAACCTGCTCGGCGCCGGGGAGCGCCTGTCGGTGACCGGCGAAGGGTCCTTCGACAGCAAGGTGGGGTCGGTCGACCTGGTGAAACCGGATATTTTCTCGGTCAACAATACCGGCGTGCTGACTTTCCGGGTTGCGGAAAAATCGCCGGACGGGTTCGAGAGTACCGAAGTCGAGGCGTCGGGGCGCCTGGAGCGCCAGTTCAATGCGAATTACAGGGGCTCCGTCGGTGCCGCGGTCGAGCGGTCGATCGTAACGGATGCCGGGTCCGAAAAGATTTTTACGCTTTTTTCGCTGCCGGTTTCCCTCCGCCGCGATACGTCGAACGATCTTCTGAATCCGACAAAGGGGGGAAGGACGACGCTGTCGGTCACACCGTTCCTCGATCAGTTCGGCGCCGATACGTCATTCACCGTCGTCCGTCTGCACGATGCCACATACATTCCCCTCGATTCGGAAAAACGGTACTCGCTGGCGGTCTGGGGACGGATCACGTCGCTTTTCGGTGAAGAAACGTCGAATGTACCTGCGAACAAGCGAATCTATGGCGGCGGTCCCGGTTCGGTGCGCGCCTTCGCCCTCAACCGCCTTGGCCCGGTGGACGGCGCGGGCGACCCGACCGGGGGACGATCCTCGACCGAGGCAGGCATCGAGGCGCGTATCCGCGTTTACGGAGACTTTGCCGTCGTGCCGTTCGTCGAGGCCGGGGCGGTCTATGACGATTCCACGCCGGGTTTCGGCGAGGATATCCAGTGGGGCGCCGGGCTCGGGCTTCGGTACCATACGGCGATTGGCCCTGTGCGTCTCGACGTTGCGTTTCCATTCGACCGCCGCAGCGGCGACGATGCCTTCCAGCTGCTGATCAGCCTCGGCCAGGCGTTCTGATGGCGATGGGACGGTCGTTACGCCGCCTGCGGGCCGGTCTGTATGGCGTCGTTTGTGTGTGCGTTGTGCTGCCGCTGGCTGCCTATGGCCTGGCGCAAACGGAAACCGGGCGGCAATGGATTGCGGACCGGATATCCCGGCTGGCCAGCGATGACGAAATGACGGTTCGCCTGTCGGGACTCGGCCGGAATTTCCCCTGGAACATTCATGTCGACAGCTTCACGGCGGTGCAGGGCGGGCAGCCCCTTGTCACGGTGACCGGTCTGAATATGGTGTGGAAACCGTGGTCGTTGCTGACCCGTAGGATCCATATCGAGACCTTGTCCGCCGCAACGGTCGAGACCGTATTGATTGGCGATACAGAAACTTCCGGCGCGCAGGTAAGCAGCCCCGCTAGCGGTCCGAATATTTTCGACCTGCCGGTGGATATCCGGATCGATCGGGCGCAGGTCGGTCGCGTAACGTTGGGCGGCGATACGGCCGTCCGGCCGGAATTCTCGCTGAAGGGAGCGTTCCGCCTGGAACGAAGCACCCGCCGGATCGAGGCGACCGTGGACCTGCAACGGCGGGACAAGGCGGGCCATTTCCGGGCGGCACTCAAACATGTCGGTTCTCCGGCAAGGTTCGATCTTGAGGCCGACCTTCTCGATGGTCCCGACGGACTGATCGGGAAACTTGCCGGCATGCCCGGATTGCCGGAAGCGAAGCTGCAGATCGACGGCGACGGCCCTGCCGACGACTGGCGCGGGAAGGCGAGCCTGACCCTGGGCGGGGCGCCCGCTTTCGCGGCCGATCTGACTGTTTCGGCAGGCCCGGAAACGCGGATCGGTCTGAAATCGTCGCTCGATACGGCGGCGACCCTGCCGCCAATGGCTGGGTCCCTGATCGGGCCGAAAGCGGCTTTGTCGGGCGTTCTGCGAATAGACGGGCAGTCCGGAGTGACGCTTGAAACCTTTTCTGCGGTTTCCGACCGGCTGAACCTGGAGGCATCGGGGCGCTATTCTCCTGAAAGCGGGACAATCGACGCGAACGGACGGCTGAGGGCGGCGGCAGTGCCGCCGGCTGTATTGCCCGGTGGCATGTCTGCGGGCGAGCTGGATATTGTCCTGCATGTATCCGGCGGAGTTCAGTCTCCGTCCGTTGAAATATCCGGCAGTGTCGCGGGGATATCGGTGCCGGAAGTGGCACGGATCGCAAAGCTGGACCTGACCGGAACATTGTCGGCGAAGACAGATCTGTCTCTGATCGGGTTCGACAATATGATTGCGGTGCAGGGCATCCGTTTTCTTTCCGAGGCCGCGAACGGACAACGGATAGAATCCGGCCAGCTGACGGTTGCCGGCGACATCAGAAATTTCGAGCTTGTCTCGATCAGGGCGGCGTCGTTGTCGTCACCGATACTGGCACTGACGGCGTCACGGGGCGAAATCGATCTCACTTCCGGTGCGTTGAAGCTTGTCGTCGATGCCCGGCTGCCCAGACTCGAAGCGATCGCCCTGTTGCGTCCGCATGTGCGCGCCGGCGCGTTTTCGGTCAACGCGGAGATCGGCGGCAACCTGAATTCAGGACGTCTCGAAACCGTCTCCGGCGGGCGGCTTACGGGGCTGGAGCCGGTGGCATTTTCTCTTCCCCCGGAACTCGCACAGATCGGTTTTTCAGGCCAGGTGCGGGTCGGTCCGGACGGCGGTGTCGAGATAACCGCGCTGCAGGTCGACAGCGCGCTGGGGCGCATTTCCGCCGACGTTTCGCAAAGCGCGGGATCGGGCAGATTAACCGGGCAGATGGGCGGCGAAATTTCCAGGCTCGACGCGCTCTCGGGCATGCTCGGCATGGCCGTTGGTGGGGCGGCGCGCCTTGATGCCGCCTATGCCGGCACGATGGGCGGGGACGGAAACGGCAAAATATCTTTGTCGCTGGATCGCCCGGTGCTGGGACCTGCTTCGTTCGATGCTGCGACCGCGACGGTTACCGGGGCAGTCCAGGCCGGCAAAGGTACGGGCACGATCGAATTCGACCTCAGCGGCAATCGAAAATCCGTCAGCCTGCGGACGCCGTTCCGGTCTACTGCCGAAACAGTCCGGCTGGATGCGCTCCGCATTGCTTCCGACATCCTGTCGGGCGAGGGCGATCTCGCCATCCCTTTGGGGGACGGCCGGTTTACGGGAAAAATGGCGCTGAAAATCCCCGAACTGCGGGATCTGACAGCAATGGCGGGCATGGCCGGCGCGGCCGACTTTCCGGCCGCGGGTGCATTGACCGCAACAGTTGAATCTACCGGGCGCGGCGCCGATCTCCTCGAATTTTCTGTCGATGGTCGGTCGATCGTCTGGACTCCGGGGGCGGACGAATTGAAGGCCGGCCGGATTACGGCCTCCGGCTCAATTGCGGGCATTGCCGGCAAACCGAACGGCAAAGTGCAGGCAGTCGCCGAAAACGCCAGCATGGCGGACAGAAAAATCCGCCGGATCACGGCGAAAGCAGATATTCGCTCCTCTGATTCGGTCGTATTCGACCTGTCGGCAAACGGCCTTGTGGACCCGGCGAATACCATTGCCGTTTCAGGTGCGCTTGAACATCGTTCCGGCGGGACGGCAATCCGGGTTTCGACGCTGGCCGGTTCGATCGGGTCGCAAAAGCTGGCGATAGACGAACCGGGCAGCATCGACATTACGCCCACCGGTACGGCGTTTAAATTTTCGGCGATGCGGATCGGGGCCGGCGAGATCGGGGTTTCTGGTACGGCCAGCGACACGGAATTGTCGGTCGACGCGACGGTCAGGGCGTTTCCGCTGGCACTCCTGAACGAACTTGGGCTGGCGCCCGTCTCGGCAGGGACGCTCGACCTGACGGCGCAACTACGCGGTGTGCCGGAAACGCCCGATGCCGAGCTCAAGATGAAAATTGCAGATCTCCGTCTTGTGCCGAATGGGGCAGGCGGTCTTCCGGTCATCGCCGCCGAGGCGAACGCATCCGTCGGGAAGGGAATCCTGTTCGCGAAAGCTGCGGTTTCCGCACCGGGCGCGCCGGTCCTCACGTTTTCCGGCCGCGTCGGTTCGGAGGCCCTCGGTATCTACCGTTTCGACGATCGCACCCCGGTCGATCTGCGCATAGACGGCACCGGGGCGCTGGGAGCCCTGATGATCGCGGTACTGCCGGACGGCGACCAGATGAGCGGCACGCTCGAGATCGCGCTTTCCGTCGGCGGTTCGCTTTCCGCGCCGGACCTGAACGGAACCGTCGACCTGTCCGACGTCAATTACGAAAGCGGGACGACCGGGATGACGGTAAAGGGGCTCGAGGCGCGTCTGGCAGCCAGCGGGCGCATGATCGAAATCGTGCGCCTGAGCGGTTCGGATGGCGGGGACGGGACACTCAGCGGCGGTGGGCGTTTCGATATATCGGCGCTGGACAGCCCTGACGGGAACGCCAGGCTCGAATTCACCCAATTCCGCGTCGCGCGGCGAGACGATGCCATCGTCGACGCATCCGGCAAATTCGGCCTGAAATCGTCCGGCGACGCGATCGAGGTTTCCGGACAGGCAAAAATCGAATCTGCGGACATACTGATACCCGAAAAACTGCCCGGGGCGGTTTACGAACTCGATGTCGAGGAAATTCGCGACGGCAAGCCGGTTCGCCGTCAGCTTTCCGAAACGGCGGAAAAAACCGTTATTCCGGTCAAACTCGATGTAACGCTTGAAATGCCGGGACAGGTTTTCGTCCGGGGGCGCGGTCTGCAATCCGAGTGGAAAGGCAGGATCCGGGCAACCGGGGATGCCGCCGCGCCGATGATCGACGGACGACTGGATATCGTGAACGGCAGTTTTTCGTTTGCCGGGAAAAAATTCGACATAGGCGAGGGGAATGTAAAGCTGCCCCCGGGAACGGACCCAGATCCGCGAATATACATGGCGGCGAATACCGAGGCGGGCGATATCGTGGCGAAGGTGACGGTCGAAGGGCCGGCGTCCCTCCCCAGGATTACGCTTTCGTCCGACCCTCCGCTGCCGCGCGAAGAGATTCTCTCGCGCATTCTTTTCGGAAAGTCGTCGGCGAATCTCTCGCCCGTTCAGGCCGCACAACTGGCGGAAAGTGCCGCCACGATCAGCGGCGTCGGCGGCTCTGTCGGTATATTCGACCGTCTGCGCCGGGCGACCGGCCTGGACGTACTCGATGTCGAATCGAACGGGGACTCGCCGACCGGGTCGACCCTGAAAGCGGGTAAATACGTCGCGGACGGCGTGTTCGTATCAGCCGGCCAGGGGCTGACGCCCGGGTCCGGCAAGGTCGGGGTGGAGATCGAAGTGACGCCCTATCTGTCGATCGATACCGAAGCCGGCAGCAGCGCCGACAGCAGCGTCGGCATCAGCCTGAAACACGATTTCTGACCGGGCCCGTCGTTCGGGGTTTTCAGGTCAGCCGTGCCATAAACAGGGTCGCGAGGCTGAGGACAAGAAAAAAGCCCATCATATCCGTAATCGTTGTCAGCAGCGGGCCGGAGGCCACCGCCGGGTCCTGGTTGAAACGTTTGAGCAACAGGGGCACCACGCCGCCGATCGATACCGCGACCACGGTGTTGATTGCGAGGGCAAGTCCGATCACAACGCCGAGGAAGGCGTTGCCTTTCCAGATCCAGGCGACCATCCCGATCAGAATGCCGAGGACAATTCCGTTTGCAATGCCGACAAGGACTTCCTTGGTCCAGACCCTTGCGACGTCGACCGGTTTGACGAGACCCAGCGCCAGTTCTCGCAATGATACGGCAACGGCCTGATTTCCCGAGCAACCGCTCATGTCGGAAACCATCGGCAGGAAGATCGCGATCGCGATGACGGCGGTCAGCGTGTCCTCATACGCGGCGATAACGCTGGCCGCGATGATGTTCAGGACGATGTTCACCGACAGCCAGGACAGGCGGCGCCGCGAGCGGAGAAAAAACGGCATGGACCGAAGCTCGTCGCCCATGACCCCCTGCCGCTTGAGACTTTCGGATTCCATCCGTTCAAGCGATGCGTCCGAGATGTCGATCCGGGACACGACGCCGATCAGCTTGCCATCGTCATTCACGACCGGCAGCCCCAGAAAACCGTGTTCTTCGATAATCTCGATCAGATTGTCGAGCGTTTCTGCCGGCGCGACGGAGATCGGCGAACTCATGATATCGACAAGCGGCGAGGACCGGCGGGCGGTCAACAGGTTCCTGAGCGACGCAACGCCGAGCAGCCGGCCCGCATCGTCGACAATATAAGGGTGCTGGCCGCGATAGGCCTCGAATTCGTCGTCTTCCGACGCCAGGCGGACCAGAACATTCCCGACAGTGGCATCCGCCGGGAAGCTGAATGCCTCTGTGATCATCAGTCCGCCCGCGGAATCTTCCGGATACGACATCAACTGCCGGATCTGTGCCGCGCTTTCAGCGTCCAGTTCCGCGAGCAGGGCGCCGGCGTCGGCGTCGCCCATTTCCGCGATGACGTCGGCTTTTACATCGGAATCGAGCTCTTCGACGATGCTGGCAGCGGTATCGACGTCCAGTCCTTCCACCAGATCTGCGGCGGCTTCGCTTGGCGCTTCTTCGATGAAACCCGCGGCGAGTTCCGCCGGAATCTGTTCGAGAACTTCCGTGCGTTCGGCGGCCGACAACTGCAGCAATGCCCGAAGGCCGTCGACTGCACCGGCCTCTTCGAGCAGTTCGGCGAGCTGCGCGGTGTTTCCTTCTTCCAGCGCAGCCCGCAGCAGTTCCCATGGTCTGTCTGTCTGTGGGTCGTCCGCGAGGTCTTCTGGCTCGGTATTGGTCATTCTTCGGTCCGCCTGAAAGATGTCGGTATGTGCCGTCCCCGGTTTGTTCTGCGGGGCAGAAACGCTGCAATAGTATAGGGTGTCGGGTTTAAGCATTCCCTTTCTGCCGGATATGGCAATAGGATTGCGTCGAACGGCCCGCTAGATACGGCTTCTTCAAACCCGATCGCTGGAATTAATGGAACATCTCGCCCAAAATTTAACTATTATCGTTCTGCTGCTTGCCGCGAACGCCTTTTTCGTTGCCGCTGAATTCGCGCTGGTTAAAGCGAGTGGCTTTCGCATCGACAACCTGGCGACCGCAGGCCGGTTCGGTGCGAAACTGACCGCGGTGATTCACCGCAAACTGGAAGCTTATCTGGCCGCCTGCCAATTGGGTATCACGATGGCGTCGCTCGGTCTGGGCTGGGTCGGTGAGCCAACCGTTGCGGCAATGCTGGAACCGGTGTTGGAGCCTTTCGGAATCACCGGCAAGCTTCTGCATACGGTGTCGTTCATTGTCGGTTTCATCGTTTTCTCGTCGCTTCACATCGTGATAGGCGAACAGGTGCCTAAAACCTATGCGATCCGGAAACCGGAACCCGTTTCGCTGGCCCTCGCCTATCCACTTTACGGATTCTACATTCTTCTGTTCCCCCTGAACTGGCTGCTGAACAAGGCGTCCGGCGGGATTCTGCGCCTGATGGGGATCGCCGAGGCGTCTCACGCCGAAGTCCTGACCGGTCAGGAAATCCGCTCGCTGGTATCGACGTCCGCCGAGCACGGCGAAATGACATCGGAACACGCGGATCTGATCCACAATATTTTCAGTTTCGACGAGCGCCATGTCGAACGCGTGATGATCTCGCGGATGGAGTGTCATGTGCTGCGTCTGGATGCGTCGCCGGAAGAAAATATCGAAATCGTGCGGAATACCCGCCACTCCCGGTTTCCGGTAATAAATGGAGGGTTCGACAACCTGGTGGGTGTCGTCATCATCAAGGACCTGTTCGACGCTATGCTGTCCGGCAAAAAGGATCCCTGGTCCGATCTGAAATCCTATTGCCGCGAGCCGATGGTCGTGCCGGAAACGATGCCGGTCGGCGGATTGTTCGAGACGATGCGGTCGGAACGCGCGCATATGGCCTGCGTGATCGACGAATACGGCGCGTTTTCAGGCCTGGTGACGCTCGAAGACCTTCTCGAGGAAATCGTCGGCGAAATTGCCGATGAAACCGACACGGACGAAACCGAGTTCGTGATCGTCGAAGAGGGCGATCACTGGGTAGCCGACGGGCTTGCCGCGTTTTCCGATATCGCGCGCATGACCGGCTTTGTGGTCGACGACGAAGTGGACGCGAACACGCTTTCAGGTCTCTTCATGGTCCGTCTCGGCCGCGTTCCCGAAGTGGGCGACGAGACCATCGAGGGCGAATTCCGGTTTACGGTGCAGGAACTGAAAGACAGGCGCGTTGCGCGCGTGAAAATCGAGAAATGCTGATCGCGGTCATGTGATGGATATGTCCGACTTCCGGCAGCTCGACCCGATGACACGCCTCGGGCTTATCCTGGGGGCAGTGATTGTCGTCCATTGCGCCGTCATCGTTATCCGCATGGTGACTCGGCGGGTTTTGGCCGCGAAACTCGACCGGCGCCTCTCGAAAGCCAGGACGATAACGACACTGGTTTCCAGCGTAACTGTGTTCCTGCTGTATTTCGGCGCCGTGGGCTTCGCGCTGAATGAACTCGGCATTTCCGTAACGGCCTATGTCGCGAGTGCGTCGATTATCGGGCTCGCCGTGGCATTCGGCTCGCAGGGAATGGTGCAGGACATCGTGATGGGGCTTACGATCATCTTTTCCGACCTGTTCGACGTCGGCGATATGGTCGAGGTCGGCGGTCAGACGGGGATCGTCCGTCGTCTGGGCATGCGGTTCACCGTGCTCGTGAACGCGTTCGGCTCGCGGGTGTACATTCCGAACCGGTCTATCGGCAATGTCATCAACTATGCGCGCGGGTATGTCCGCTGTATCGCCGATATCACGTTGTCGTCCGACGAAGGCCTTGCCGAAAAGATGGAGGAACGCATCCGGCGGATCGCGACCGGGTTCGGCGAACAGTTCCCCGGCATTCTGATCACGCCGCCGGACTATGAAGGCCGGCATGCCACCGCTTCGGGGCGGCGGTTCCTGCGGGTCAAGTTCCGCATCTGGCCCGGACGCGGCGCTGCCATCGAGAACGAATTCCGCAAGGAAGTGCTCGATAGCCTTAAAAGGCTTGATGAAAGCTATGCCGACTGGATGATCGCCGTGAATTACGAAGTCGAAAACCGACCGTCTCGGTGATCGGTACACAGAAAACGAAAGAGCGAAAATGAAATACGCGCGCCTGTTGAGTGTTGCCGCCATTGCCATCTGGAGCCCGGCCGCTGCTGCCAACGACCTTCTGGTCCTCGGGTATCTCGAGAATGCCCAGGTCGGCCCGACCGACCTGCAGATGCGGGCGAAGCTCGATACCGGGGCGGACACATCGTCGCTCGGCTACAACAGGATTCATCATTTCGAGAAAGACGGCGCGAAATGGGTCAGGGTCCAGGCAAGGAATGTCGAGGGCAAGATCGCTGTTGTCGAACGCCGGATCGTTCGAATCTCGACCGTCAAACGGCATGGTGCGCCGAGCGTCGACCGGCCGGTGGTGCTGATCGGTCTCTGTGTGGGTAATATATACCGGATCACGGAAGTATCTCTGGCTGACCGCAGCGATTTTTCGGTACCCTTGCTCATCGGTCGAAGCTTCCTGGCCGGCACGGCGATCGTGGATTCGTCCCGGACCTACACGACCAGACCCAATTGCAACAAGGGGCAGGCGCAGTGAGCAAGAAACACCTCTATATCCTCTGCGGCCTGCTGATTCTGATCGGTGTCGCCCTGACGGCCTATCGCGCGATCGTGCTCGAATTTCCAACGTCTCCGCAGGAGACGACGGCTACCTGGCGGATCGAAACCCGGCTGGAATTCGAGGCCAGGAATGCTCCCGTGCGCATGGTGTTGATGCTGCCACGGTCGGAGCCCGGACTGACCCTGTTTAACGAAAGCTTTGTGTCTCCCGGCTACGGGGTGGTGACGTCGTCGCCGACCGACAACCGCCAGGCGATCTTTTCGAAGCGCTCGGCGGCGGGCAAACAGGTGATTTATTACAGTGCGGTCGTTCACCGGTCGCTCACCCGCGACGACCTGCCAAAATCGCCAGCCCCCAGGGTGAGGCCGAGCGGGTTTTCGGAAATCCAGAACGCGGCGGCGCGCCAGATTATTCGCACGATAGAATCCCAATCGTTCGATATCGAAACGTTTTCCCGGTTGCTTTTTTCCCGGCTGAAGACAGCCGCGGAGGGCAGCCCGGAATACCTGCTCCTATTGTCCGGCGGTACGCGGGCGGAGATCGGCGTCAGGATCATGGCTGCGGCCGCGATCCCGGCACGGCTGGTCAACGGTCTTGCGCTTGGTCCGGACCGGCGCAAAGCCAAGTTTTCGCGTTGGATTGAAATTTACGACGACAATGTCTGGCGTCCCTTCGATCCGGAGACAAACGAATTCGGCAAGCCGCAAAATCATCTTGCGTGGTGGCGCGGAAAGGCCTCTCTCGCGGCGCTGACGGGCGGCCGGATGACCGACACAGATATCGCTGTCCGCCAGGTGTTCGTCCATTCGCTGCAATCCGCGATCGAGGCGCAGAAGCGGGCGCAGAACAAGCTGGTCGAATTTTCGGTGTTCGGCCTGCCGCTCCAGACGCAGGAGGTATATCGCCTGCTGCTGACCGTGCCGATCGGCATTTTTCTGCTCGTTATTCTGCGCAACGTTGTCGGCATGCGGACATTCGGAACCTTCATGCCGGTGCTGATTGCCCTGGCATTCCGCGAAACGCAGCTCCTGTGGGGGGCGATTCTGTTCAGCTCCGTCGTCGCGGTCGGTCTGCTGATCCGCTTTTATCTCGAACAACTTAAACTGCTGCTGGTGCCGCGCCTCGCCAGCGTGGTCATTGTCGTTATCCTGGTCATGACAGCGATCAGCGTGATCAGCTACAAGCTCGGCTTCGACCGCGGGCTTTCCGTCGCCCTGTTCCCGATTGTCATCCTTGCGATGACGATAGAACGAATGACCGTCATCTGGGACGAAAAGGGCCCCAAGGAGGCGCTTACCCAGGCGGCCGGCAGCTTCTTCGTGGCGGTCCTGTGCTACCTGGTGATGAACCTCGGTATCGTGCGCCACTGGGTGTTTGTCTTCCCCGAATCCCTGTTGGTGGTCCTGGCGGCGACCCTGGCGCTGGGACGCTATTCCGGCTACCGGCTGGTTGAACTGCCCCGGTTCCGCGTGCTGGCAGGGAAAAAATAATGTTCGGTCTTGCCAGGGCGTTGAAGCGCAACGGTGTTCTTGGCATCAATGCACGGAACGCCGATTACATCCTCGAATACAACGAGCGGCGCAATTACCCTTTGGTCGACGACAAGGCGCTGACCAAGCAGGTGGCCCTGAAGCACAAGGTCGCAGTGCCGGACCTGTACGGCATGATCGAGATACAGCAGCAGGTCGCGACCCTTCCCGATATTCTCGCGCCGCATTCAGACTTCGTCATCAAGCCGGCCAATGGCAGCCAGGGCGAAGGTATTCTGGTCATCACCGGCAAGGTCGAGGGGATGTACCGGAAAGTGGACGGTGCGCTTGTCGGCATCGAGGACCTGAAATTTCTGGTGTCGAATATCCTCAGCGGCATCTACAGCCTTGGCGGGCAGCCCGACAAGGCGCTGATCGAATACCGCGTGAAGTTCGATCCCGTGTTCGAGGAAATCGCCTATCGCGGGGTGCCGGATGTTCGGATTATCATTTTCAAGGGCGTGCCGGTGATGGCGATGGTGCGGCTGCCGACTCGGATGTCGGACGGCAAGGCCAACCTGCATCGCGGCTGTATCGGCGCGGGAATCGATATTTCAACCGGCCGCACTCTGACCGCGGTCTGGAAAAACAGCATCGTCACGGAGCACCCCGATACCGGAAACCCCGTGTCGGGGGTCGAAATTCCCCAATGGCCTTTGCTGCTTGAAATCGCATCGGGCGCATATGAAATGACCAATCTCGGATATCAGGGAATCGATCTGGTTCTCGACAAGGAACGTGGGCCGCTGCTGCTGGAACTTAACGCACGGCCGGGCCTGAACATCCAGATCGCCAACCGCGAGGGCCTCCAGGCGCGGCTGGAAAAGATTGAAGCCTATGGCGGCCCGCTGGAAACCATCGCCGAACGCGTCGCGTTTGCGCGGGAAAACTTTGCCAGCAGGCCGATATCATAGAAACATGCGGCTTTGCAGCGGACACAGGCCGGCACAGGGAAAATCAAATTGACCATCGACCAGATAAATCAGGCGCTTGTGGAACAGGATCTCGACCAGATCGCGAAAATCCGGGAAATAGCCTGGCAGCGCAGCCCGGAAAACCTTCTGGCTCTTATGGAACGGCTTCAGGTGAAATTGTTGACCGACGATATGCCGCGCCGCCGCCGGCGCGTCTACCGGTCGATTATCGACTATTTCGAAGACGTGTTGGAAGAACGCATCGAAAAGGATGAGTCCAAAGATCGCGCCAAGGTGCGTCGCACCGGTGCGTCTTATTTGCGCGGGTTCCTGAAATCAATGGACGATGATTAGGCGTTGACCGGCGTGGCCGGCGTCTATCCCGGATACTGAATCGTCGGTCGGAGCCGACGTGCAATGCAGACCCGGGAGGTCGGCCGGTCCTGTGCCAATCCGGGCGAGACATTTCTGTCCCGGTCTGCCATTTTCCGCCGATGAAAATTCTCTTCCTGACTGAAAATTTTCCACCGGAAACCAACGCCGCGGCCAACCGGGTCTATGAGCGCGCGAAGTTCTGGATCGCCTGGGGGCACGAGGTCACGGTGATCACCTGTGCGCCCAATTTTCCGGCGGGCAGAATTCATGACGGGTACAGGAACCGGTGGTACCAGGTCGAGCGCATGGACGGCATCAAGGTTGTCCGGGTAAAGACGTTTATCAGTGCGAATGAAGGCATTGTGATGCGTATGCTCGATTTTCTGAGTTTTATGGTCACGGGTTTTTTCGCGAGTCTGTTCCAGCCGCGTCCTGACGTGGTTTGCGCAACGTCGCCGCAGTTTTTTACCGCCGTTGCCGGTTGGCTCGTCGGCATGTGCCGCCGCAGACCGTTTGTCCTTGAACTCGGCGATATCTGGCCTGCGTCCATCGTAGCCGTCGGCGCAATGCGGGAGAGCATACTGATCCGCCTGCTCGAACGGCTCGAACTGTTCCTCTACCGCCGGTCTGACGCGATTGTCGCGCTCACGCCCAGTTTCAAGGAAAACCTGGTTGACCGGGGGATCGACGGCGACAAGATCTCCATCGTGATCAATGGCGTCGACACTGCCCGGTTTCAGAAAATTCCGCGAGACGATGCCCTCGCTGCGGAATGGGGGCTGCGCGATAAATTCGTCGTCGGCTATATCGGTACCCATGGGATGGCCCATGGCCTGTCCAACGTCCTCGAGGCGGCAAAGATCATGCGGGACAACGATAAATGCACGTTCCTGTTCGTCGGCAACGGCGCCGAACGCGACAGCCTGATCGAAAAGGCGTCGGCGGAAAATCTCGACAATGTCCGGTTCATCGGATCGCAACCCCGGGAGGCGGTTCCGGCCATCTGGAGCGTCTGCGACCTTGCGCTGGTACACCTGCGCGATTCCGACGTTTTCCGCGAAGTCATTCCGTCCAAGATATTCGAGGCCATGGCCATGGAACTGCCGATTCTGCTGGTAACACCTGAAGGTACGGCGAGCGAGCTGGTTCTGGCAGCGCGCGCCGGCGTATGGGCGCCGCCGGAAAAGCCGGAGGAACTGGCAGGCATTGTCGCCAGCCTGTCGGTCCGACAGCGCCTGCTTGCGTTACTGGGGAAAAAGGGTTCTGCGGCGTCCGGCCGGTTCAGCCGTGAGCGTCAGGCCAGCGAAATGCTGAAGATACTCGAAGCTGCTGCCGCGGGCGACGGGCCCAGGACGGGTGTCGGCACCGATGCACGGCGCTATCTGTCGTGACCGATATTGTCCTCATTCACGGTGCGTGGCAGGGAGGCTGGGTCTGGACGGAAATAACGTCCGGCCTGTCGGCTTACGGATACCCGTGCCACGCGGTCGATTTGCCGGGAAGCGCGCCGGACGTCGCGGACCGTGCTTCGATCACGTTTGCCGATCAGGTCGCGTTTCTGAAAGACCTGCTGAGCGGGATCGATGGGCCGGTGATCGTCGTCGGCCATAGCGGCGGAGGGCTTGCGGCGTCGCAGATTGCCGAAGAGATGCCGGGTCGCGTTGCCGGTGTGGTCTATATTGCGGGAATGATGCTGCCCGACGGTACCCGTTTTACCGAAATCGTTGACGACTGCAGGGCGCAGGAACCATCGGCAGTCGGCATCTGGCCCCGGCTCGATCATCTGGAGGGCATGTCGGCGGTGCCGGCAGCAGCGGCCATCGATATTTTCTACCATGACTGCGACCCTGGTGCGGCGGCAGCGGCGGCGGCGAAATTGACGCCGCAGAGCAACGCGGCGCGGGATGTATCGCCGCATGTCACGGCGGCGCGTTTCGGCACCGTCCCCCGCGTATATATAGAAGCTTTGTATGACAGATCGGTCGTGCCGGCGGTTCAGCGGCGGATGCAGGATTTGGTTCCGGGCGCGGCAGTGCGCCGGATCGAAACCGGTCACGCGCCAATGCTGGCAAATCCTGAGCGGTTGACCGAATTGCTCCTGGAGGCGATCGCGGAACTCGAAAGCCGGGCTGCATAATCGCGCGGGGCGCCGCAGAATCTCCGCACCCGGGTTACCAGAAATCCTTGTGAACGACGGCGGATTCTTCCGACAGCAGCGGGCCTATCACTTCGACAGGTCTCTGACCCGCTTCGAAAACCGTTTTGCAGGGCAGGTCCAGTGTCAGGTTTTCCGGGTGCGGCCCGATAAGATCCTTCAGCGCCCGTTCCGACATGCCGTGAACCACGCGCCCGACCCCTGCCCAATAGACCGATCCTGCACACATCGCGCAGGGTTCGGCGCTTGTATACATCGTGCACCCGCGCAGAAATTCCGGCGGGAAGGTTGTTGATGCGCGGGTCATGAGGACGCGTTCGGCATGGCCCGTGCTGTCGCCGGCGGCGCCGAAATCGTTCATCTGTTCCATCAGGACTTCGCCGTCGGGTCCGACGAGCAGGGCGGCGAAGGGGTGGTTTCCCGCCTCCCGCGACTTGACGGCGAGGTCGATGGACTGGCGCAGATATTTTTCGTGATCGAGGTCGGGGAGAGTGGCGTCGGTCATCGGGCGCTTTCAATATAAGGAGGGGGAAAGACGGTCGGAAGGCTAAACATAGGTGCGGGCATACATGTCGCGCATGTGCGCTTCGACCGTTGTCGGCGGGTATTTGGCGGTCTGGCCGTCTGGAAGGCAGCCCGGCAGGGCAGCGACTTCATGGCTGAGACGGCCGCTGTAAAAGAACGGAATCGAATACCGTTCGCGGCCCGAAAAATTGACGACACGGTGAAGGGTCGACCGGTACGTGTCGTTGGTCCAGCGGGCGACCATGTCGCCCAGATTGACGATATATGAATCCGCCATCGGCGGCGCATGTAACCATTCGCCGTCGGCACCCATGACCTGCAGCCCGCCGTTATCGTCCTGCATCAGCATGGTGATGCCGCCGAAATCGGTGTGGGCGCCGCAGCCTTTTTCGTCCGGGTGGGCATTGGCCGGCTGCGGCGGATAATGCAGCAGGCGAAGTCCGGCGAGAGGCTCCGTACAGAAATCCGCAAAGAAATCCTCCTCAAGCCTGAGCGATAGCGCGACACCGCGCATCAGCAACTCGCCGAGCACCAGCATTTCGTCGTAATAGTCGCTCATCACATTGCGGAATTCAGGAACGTCTTCGGGCCACTGATTGGGGCCGAGGTTGAACCCGCCGGCAAGAACCCTCGGGTGATCGAGCGACAGTTCCTCGCCGATATAAAAGCCTTCCTTCAGGTCGGGCGGCGCGCCGGTTTCCAGGGTCTGGGCGCGCATCGGCTCGTACCCGGCATTGCCGACCGAATTCTTCATGTCCAGCGCAAGTTTGCGCTCTTCCGGCAGGGCGAAAAAGGCGGCAGTTTCCGCGAACACGGCACTGCGGGTTTCTGCCGAAACGCCGTGCCCGACGATATACATGAATCCGAGGTCGAGGCAGGCGGCTCGAATCTCGTCGCCGACGCTTTTACGAACAGCTGAATCCGCGCTTCTGAGCCCTGAAATATCGATAACCGGCAGGGCGTTCTCCGGAACGTGGCGTGCTTCAAGCTTTCCCATTTTGCGCTGGCCTCCTTGAATTCCCCGTCAGCTAAGCGCGAATGAAAACAGGCGTCCACCCAATTGTGATTAATTCTGCGCCAAAAAATATGGCTGCTGGTTTTTTATGCAGAACGGTTGGCGTTGTTGAAAAGATAAGCATGGATTTTCCGGTTTCCGTATCGATTCCGACACGAACCGGCGGTTTCGTGTGTGGCATGCGGTTTGCAACAAGTTTTCCAAGAACGGGACGTAAACCCAAACACGAAAGGATCGTTTCATGACAGGGAAGTATCTGGGATTGCTGGCGGTGGCAGCCGTATTCGTGGCCGCAGGCACGCCGGCAGCGGCTGCCGACAAGGTGACGTTTCAACTGGACTGGTTGCCGGGCGGCGACAAGGCGCCGATCTATATTTGCGTTTCAAAGGGCTTCTGCGCCAAAGAGGGTCTGGATGTGACCATTGCGCCGGGACGAGGGTCTTCGGACGCCATCACGAAAATGGCTGCAGGGGTATCCGATATCGGAACCGCGGGGCTCAGTTCGCTTATGGCGGCAGCAGCGCGCGAAAGCGTGCCGGTCACGGCGGTGATGTCCTACATGACCAAGGGGCCGCATGCATTCCTGACGACCAAGGATACGGGCATCAAGGTCTTCGCCGATATCAAAGCGAAGAGCGTCGCAACCGCGCCGTTCTCGTCGTCGAACGTATTCCTGCCGCTGGTGCTTGTCGCCAATGGCGTCCCGGTTGAATCCGTCAAGCTGACCAAGACGGAGCCTGGCGCGATGGGCCCGATGCTGATGACCGGGCGGGTTCAGGCGATTATCGCCTGGCAAACCAACGTGACGCGATATGGTGCCCAGGCGAAGGCCGCCGGCAAGGAACTGGTGGTGTTGCCGTGGTCCGATGTGGGGCTGACGATGTATGCCGCGAGCCTGATGGCAAGCGATAAGTTCCTGAAGGAGCGTCCGGCGGTCGCGAAACGTTTCGTGAAGGCGTACCGGGCGAGCGCGTTGTTCATGCGCGATAACCCGAAAATGGCGGCCGAGGCCGTTGCCGCTGTCGTGCCGGAGGTAAAGGCGTCCACGGCGATTGGTTCGGTAACGGATACGATTCCTCTGCTGTTTAACGAGGTCACGGAGAAGGATGGCCAGGGCGTGTTCGAGCCCAGGCGGCTGGCGACCACGTGGAAATGGGTGGCGAAGGCACAGAAACTGAAAGAGAATTCGCTCGATCCGGAGAAAATCGTAAACCGTTCGTTCCTGAACTAGGAACGGGGAATGCCGGGTACCCAGACCGCTGCCCTGGATTTTCGGGCTGTCGGCCACACATTCCGTACGCGGGCCGGCGCAGGCGTTCAGGCATTGTCCGGGGTGGACCTCGCAATCCACCGCCACGAATTCGTGGCAGTGGTGGGGCCGTCCGGGTGCGGAAAATCGACACTGCTGCGTCTGGCGGCGGGGCTTATCCTGCCTACGGACGGGGTGGTTGAAATGTTCGGACGTGCGATCACCGAACCGCCCGACGGGGTCGGGATCGTGTTCCAGAAACCGACGCTCCTGCCATGGCTGAATGTGACGGACAATGTTCTTTTCCCGCTCCGGCACAAGTTTGGCCGCGCCAAATCCAGCGATGTCGACCGCGCCCGCGAACTGGTCGAAATGGTTGGGCTTGGCGGGTTCGCCGACCGGATGCCGGAGGAACTTTCGGGCGGGATGCAGCAGCGCGCGGCGATTGCGCGTGCCCTCCTGCTCGATCCCGATATCCTGTTGATGGATGAGCCGTTTTCCGCTCTCGATGCCCTGACCCGCGAGGAAATGGGGTTTGAGCTTCAGAAAATTTGGGCGCAGCGCCCAAAGACCGTGTTGTTCATTACCCATTCCGTCAGTGAGGCGGTTTTGCTGTCTGACAGGGTGTTTGTCATGAGCGCGCGGCCGGGCCGGATCGTTGAGACCCTTGATATCGACCTGCCGAGGCCGCGCGATATCGACACCACCACGCATCCGAAAATGACGGAAATGTCCGCCCATTTGCGGGGTTTGCTTCTGAGCCGCGAAGAGGCCATCGCGTGACCGATGAGAGGCCGTTTGCCGCCAGGCTGATCGATAGCCGCCTGTTTATGCCCGTGGCTGCGATCGTGTTGCTGATTGCCGTCTGGGAAGCAGGCTGCCGGGTTTTCGATGTGCCGGCATTTCTGTTGCCTGCCCCGAGCCGGGTCGTTGACGGATTCGGCGATGTCACGGTCTATCGGTGGGGCGAACATGTATGGGCGACATTGCGGGTTGCGCTGCTCGGGTATTTTTTTTCGATTGTGGTGTCGATTCCCGTCGCGGTAACCTTGGCGCGCTCGGCGCTTCTGTCGCGGACGCTTTACCCGCTGCTGGTCGTGATCCAGTCGACCCCGGTTGTTGCCGTCGCCCCGATCATTATCGTCGTGCTCGGCGCCGGCGATACGCCCCGCGTCGTGATCACGTTCCTGATTACCTTTTTTCCGATTGTCGTGTCGACGACGACCGGCATGATGGCGACGCCGCCGGAACTGGTTGAACTGTCGCGCTCCCTGCGCGCGCCTGCTGTGCGGGAAATTACGCAGGTCCGGTTGCCCTTCGCGGTGCCGTATATTTTTTCGGCGCTGAAGATCTCCGTCACCCTTGCCGTGATAGGCGCGGTGGTTGCGGAATTCGTCGCCGCCGATAAAGGCATCGGGTATTTCATCCAGTTTTCGACCTCGTTCTTCAAAGTGCCGCAGGCCTTTGCAGGGTTGTTTGTGCTCGCGGCGCTCAGCATCACCCTGTTTCAGGCCGTTACCCTCGTCCAGCGCCTGTTTTTTGCGTGGAGCCTGCCAAAGGAAGGAGCCTAGAGATGCTTGTTACCCAACAGAAAGTTTTGCGGAAATTCTGGTATGCGATCGTGCCGATCGGCAAATTGGACGACGGGCCGTTTCCGTTCACGCTGCTCGGCGAGAAGATCGTGCTGTGGAAGGACGAAAATGGCGACCCGTGCGCTATCCGCGACCGTTGCTGTCACCGGACAGCGAGGCTGTCGAAGGGGTTTGTCGACGACGGCAATATCGTGTGCGGCTATCACGGCTGGACATATGACAAAACCGGTGCCTGCGTGCGCATTCCGCAAATGGAAGACGATCACGCCAAGCTGAACGGTATTCGCATCGAATCCTTTCGGTGCAAGGAGGCGTGCGGCTACGCCTGGGTTGCGCTGGAAGAGCCGTTACAGGATATCCCTGCGATTCCGGAAGAATCCATGCCGGGCGTCCGGCGGATCGATCAGTTTTACGAGATATGGAACACCAGCAGCGTTCGTTTTCTCGAGAACGCATTCGACAATTCGCATTTCAGCTACGTCCACCGCAAAACGTTCGGGCAGTTCGAAAGTCCGAAACCGTCGCGCTATGAAATAAACGAACATGATTGGGGGTTCGATGCGCAAACCGAAGTGCCGATCCAGAATCCGCCGGAAAGCCATGTTCTGACCGGGACCACCGACCCCGAAACGATCCGGTATCTCAGCAACAATTATTACGTGCCGTTTACGCGGCGGTTCGGGAGCTCGTATCCGGGCGGCCTGATACACACCATCATCAATTGCGCGACTCCGATCGACGACGATCACATCGCGCTGACCCAATGGCTGTATCGTAACGATACCGAAGAGGATGCGCCCGCGGCGGATCTTAATGCGTTCGATCGTAAGGTGACGGATGAAGACCGGGACATTCTCGAAGCGACCGAGTCCGATGTCTGTATCGATGTTAGCCGCAAGGTTGAGGAGCATATGCCGTCGGACCGGCCGGGTCTAATCGTCCGGAAATTGTTAACGAATTTGCTGGCGCAGCATGGCGAGGTCGAAATATACCGCCAGGCGGGGAATAATTGATTATAAAACAGGCAAAAAACCGTCATTGCTATAAAAATAGGCGTTTTAGGTGGTCGCGATAACCCGCCGGCGCGTGACTGCGGATTGATCTACGTCGGATTCCATGGGGGATTCCAGAGGGATAGCCCAATTCAGCAGGCAGACGAATTCTTGGCACGCGACTTGCAGTGTATATCGCGTTGCACAATTCCGTGCCAAGGAGCGTCACAATGACAAAAGTAAGATCCGCAATTCGCTATGCAGGGGTAGCGGTACTAGCAGCGGGGATGGCAGTTACAGCGACAGTCGCGCAGGCGGCTGACACTATTAAGGTCGGTATCCTCCATTCCCTTTCCGGCACCATGGCGATCAGCGAAACCACGCTGAAAGACACCATGTTGATGCTGATAGACGAGCAAAACAAAAAAGGCGGTCTTCTGGGCAAGAAGCTCGAAGCCGTGGTTGTCGATCCCGCTTCGAACTGGCCGCTCTTCGCAGAGAAGGCGCGCGAGCTGATTCAGAAAAACAAGGTCGATGTCGTGTTCGGCTGCTGGACGTCGGTATCCCGCAAATCCGTGCTGCCGGTGTTTGAAGAGCTGAACAGCATGCTGTTCTACCCCGTCCAGTACGAGGGCGAGGAAAGTTCGCGCAATGTGTTCTATACCGGCGCTGCGCCGAACCAGCAGGCGATTCCTGCGGTCGAATACCTGATGAGCGAAGACGGCGGTTCCGCCAAGCGCTGGGTCCTCCTCGGCACCGATTACGTTTATCCGCGGACGACCAACAAGATTCTGCGCGCGTTCCTGAAAGCCAAGGGCGTTGCCGAATCCGACATCATGGAAAAATACACGCCGTTCGGTCATTCCGACTGGCAGACAATCGTGGCCGATGTGAAGAAATTCGCGTCCGCCGGCAAGAAAACGGCCGTCGTATCCACCATCAATGGCGATGCCAACGTTCCGTTCTACAAGGAACTGGGCAACCAGGGCATCAAGGCGGAAGACATTCCGGTCGTCGCGTTCTCTGTCGGTGAAGAGGAACTGTCGGGTATCGATACCGGCCCGCTCGTCGGTCATCTGGCGGCATGGAACTATTTCATGAGCGCCGAATCCAAGGAAAACGCCGACTTCATCAAGAAGTGGAAGACGTTCATCAAAAACCCCAAGCGGGTCACGAACGATCCGATGGAAGCGCATTATATTGGCTTCAACATGTGGGTGCAGGCGGTCGAACAGGCCGGCACGACCAGCGTCGACGCCGTCCGTCAGGCGATGTACGGCCAGAAGGTAACCTCGCTGACCGGCTCGGTGGCCGAAATGCTGACGAACCATCACCTGACCAAGCCGGTGCTGATCGGCGAAATCCAGAAGGACGGCCAGTTTGAAACCGTCTGGAAAACCGAAGGCCCCGTGGCCGGCGATGCCTGGAGCGATTTCATCCCCGAAAGCAAGAAGCTGACGGCGGACTGGACCTATCCGTGGGTCTGCGGCAACTGCGAAAAACCGAAATACAACTAAGTCGGTATTTTCTCTGACGACCAAGCGCCGGGCGGCATGGCAAACACAAACGCCGCCCGGCGATCACTTCAAACCGGTCCATTCGGACAGGCGGTACTGATGGCAGAACGAACACTGAAAAGCGTATGCGCGGCGCTGATGGCACTCGCGTTTCTCATGACGGCCTTTCCCCCGGCACAGGCAGCCGACGATTTCGCGGCCCTGGTTCAGAACCTCGGCGCGAAAGGCTACAGCGCCAAGATCAGAGCGGTTAATGCACTGGCCGCGACCGGCGACGAACGGGCTGCCCCTGTCCTTCAGGCAATGCTGACCCGCGAACTGTATTCCCGCAACTCGGACGATCTCATCGTGATCGGCCGGCAAAAGGGCGAGAAATATGAAATCACCGATCCTCTCTCGGGAAAGGTTCTCGGCCTCATAGCGGAAATCGACCTGTCGTCGCTCCGGAGTAATAATCGATTACGCCGCACGATCCGGACAGCGCTCGGCGGCCTTACCCTCGCCAGCAAGGATCCGGCGAAACGGATCACCGCGGCACAATCGATCTTCAAAGCGCCGAAGGCGGACCAGATCGAAATTCTCAGGGCGGCGCTCAAACGGGAAACCGACGGCGATGTACAGACCGAACTCGTCCGGGCGCTCGGCGCGGCGGAACTGATCCACGGCGAAACACCTGAAATTCGTATCGCGGCGATCAAGGCTTTGGGCGTTTACACCGACCGCGGCGTCAGCGCGATGCTCAAAGGCGTCGTTTCATCGAAATCCGACGAAACTGTCCGGGCGGCCGCGACAGAAGCGCTCAAGGGGATCGAGGAACGGGTCTTCGTCTGGGATCTCCTCGGCCAGCTGTTCACCGGTCTCAGCCTCGCCTCGGTACTGCTGCTTGCGGCCATCGGACTTGCGATCACGTTCGGCGTGATGGGTGTCATCAATATGGCCCATGGCGAAATGGTGATGATCGGCGCCTATACGACCTTTGTCGTGCAGGAAGTATTCCGGTCCACGTTTCCCCAGAGTTTCGATCTGTCGCTCGCGGTGGCGATCCCGATGGCGTTTATCGTCGCCGGCGCGTTCGGCGTGGCGATCGAACGCGGCATCATCCGCTTTCTCTACGGACGGCCGCTCGAAACCCTTCTTGCGACTTGGGGAATCAGTCTGATCCTGCAACAGCTTGTGCGGACCGTCTTCGGGCCGACCAACAAGGAAGTCGGCAACCCGTCCTGGATGAGCGGCGCGATCGAGCTCGATGGCGGGGTGCTGCTGACCTATAACCGGATATGGATCATCGTGTTCAGCCTGCTGGTGGTGGCGTTGATCGCGATTATCCTGAAAAAAACGGCGTTCGGCCTGGAAATGCGCGCGGTAACGCAAAACCGACGGATGGCGAGCTCGATGGGTATCCGGACCGGCCGCGTCGATGCAATGACGTTCGGTCTCGGGTCCGGCATCGCCGGCATGGGCGGGGTCGCGCTCAGCCAGATCGACAATGTCAGTCCGAACCTCGGGCAGGCCTATATCGTCGATTCATTCATGGTGGTCGTTTTCGGGGGGGTCGGCAATCTGCTCGGAACCCTGCTCGGTGCGACATCCCTCGGGATCGCCAATAAGTTCCTCGAAGCATGGTCGGGGGCGGTACTCGCCAAAATCCTGATCCTGGTCGCGGTCATTCTGTTCATTCAGAAAAGACCGAGCGGGCTGTTTGCGCTCAAAGGCCGGGCGGCGGAAGCATGAACAAGCGCGCGCCATTTGCCTTCCTGTATGCCGATCGCGGCGGACAGATATTTCTCGGCGTTCTTCTGCTGCTGGCGGTTTTCATACCGCTGCTGAATCTGGGGGTGCCCGCCGGCTCCACATGGTATGTGCCGACCTGGGTGATGTCGCTTCTCGGCAAATATCTCTGTTTCGCGCTGCTCGCCCTCAGCGTCGACCTGATCTGGGGGTTCTGCGGAATCCTCAGCCTCGGGCACGGCGCCTTCTTTGCACTCGGCGGATATGCCATGGGCATGTACCTGATGCGCCAGATCGGCGATCGCGGCGTATACGGAAACCCGGACCTGCCGGACTTCATGGTGTTTCTGAACTGGAAGGAACTGCCGTGGTACTGGCACGGCTTCGACAATTTCGGGTTTGCCATGCTTATGGTGCTGCTGGTCCCCGGCGCGCTGGGGTTCCTGTTCGGCTGGCTGACTTTCCGGTCGCGGGTGACGGGCGTGTATCTGTCGATCATCAGCCAGGCGATGACCTATGCCCTGCTGCTCGCTTTCTTCCGCAACGATATGGGCTTCGGCGGCAATAACGGTCTGACCGATTTCAAGGACATCATCGGTTTCGACCTTCAGGCCGGGGAGACCCGCGCCGGGTTGTTCGTGGCGTCCGTCCTGGCGCTGGGGATGGGATATATCCTGTGCCGGTATATCGTGTCGTCCAAGCTCGGCCGGGTTCTGATCGGTATCCGGGATGCGGAAAACCGGATCCGGTTCCTCGGGTACCGGGTCGAATACTACAAGCTGTTCGTGTTCACCGTCTCGTCGGTGCTGGCGGGAATCGCGGGTGCCCTCTACGTCCCGCAGGTCGGCATCATCAATCCAAGCGAATTCGCGCCCGCGGTATCCATCGAAATCGTGATCTGGGTCGCCATCGGAGGCCGGGGCTCGCTTTACGGCGCGGCACTCGGCGCGGTCCTGGTG
>TARA_R110000868_G_scaffold400484_1_pt1 | contig 30632 bp, 23 predicted proteins | sample TARA_R110000868 | Tara Oceans TARA_R110000868 (sample SAMEA4397489) | marine metagenome | biome: Polar Biome; feature: [SRF] surface water layer (ENVO:00010504); material: water (ENVO:00002006), including particulate matter (ENVO:01000060) such as... | depth 5 m | reverse complement strand
AATGCCGCTGAGTTATAAGGTTACAACTCAACGGCAATCAAATAAACGGAGAGGGGGGGAATCTCACCCCCCTCTCTGCAAGAAAGTGCTGGTAAAACGGCACTTACGCATATCCCTTTTACTGATCAGGATTTAGACCAGTCTGGTTGGTCCCGTTTAGTTCCCTTTGTTCCCGGTTATTCAGGTGCGGTACAGGGACAAAACCGGGACAAAAATTTAATCGCGCATCAAGCTGCGTTTGTGACTGATTCAACTGATGGCAATAAGTCAATAATGCTGTCTGTGTTACTCACGCTGCTTCTCATTTCGGCGGTTGTTTCTCTAGAAACAAAACAACAGAACCGAAGTTTGAGTCTGGAAGAAACTGAAGCTGAAATCAATAAGCTGGTAGAGCAACACCAGCAACAGCTGTCACGCAGAGAGGCCCGGCAAATCGGAGCTATCTACGCACGTTACAGTTCCAAGGATCAGAATAGTATTCTAGATCAGGTGCGGGAAGGATTGGATGCAGCACTGGATAATTCGATCTATATTCCTCGGGAAAATGTCTTTTTTGACATGGCGACAAGTGGCAGAAGAAGCCGACGGAAGGGACTGCAACTTCTGGAAAAATGTATCGCAGAAAAAAGAACGCAAGCCGTACTTGTTTTTACAACAAATCGCTTATACCGAAAAGCAAGAAAGGCTTTGGAGTTTATAGAGAAGCTGGTTGATGAACTGAATATTCGCTGTATTTTCGTGCGGAATTACATCGATTCAGAAAGGAATGAACAGTGGAAACGGTATTTACAGTTTTTATGTTTGTTCGATGAATTTGCTTCAGAGATGAATGTCGAAAACATTCGCGCGTCTCACGTAGGCAAGCTGCTCAACAGAATGGTTCATGGTACATTAACTTATGGCTATCAAGGAGATGCAATTCTCGACTCCATGAATCACAATGGTAAGCCGAACAGAAAGATAAATATCAATCCGGATGAAGCGAAAGTCGTCAGACAAATCTTTGAGTGGTTTACTGTCGAATCGCTGTCAATCAATAGTATAGTCCAGCGTCTAAATTCAGACCATGAAATCCCACCTCCACGAAAAAATAAAAATCGGAAGTGGACCCGACAGACTGTAATAAGAATACTCAGTAACGAGCGTTATGTTGGGTTGTGGGCCTATGGGAGGACAAAAGCGGTTCTCATTTCGTCCAAGGACTATATAAGACAAAAAAAGCGAGACAAACCGCTGAAGGAAGTTCATTTTGAAGAACTCAGGATTATTCCGGACGACATGTTTTGTGCAGCTCAGAAAAAGCTTAGCGAAAATTCTAATGGGCGGGGACGAGGTCCAGTTGATGGTAACCGCATAACACGCCCCAAAGTCTTGAATGGGTATTTCAGGTGCCCTGAGCATGACCGTGCACTTATGGTTAGCGGAAGTAATGGGCAGTACATGAGCTGTCCGGATTGTCAAAATGAAACCCGGAGCGAGAGGTCGCTTTATTCACAACTCAATCGAAAGGTTGCGTTGGAATTACTTTGTAAACGTTTTACCGCTCTGATCCAGGCTGATCCGGAACTGATAGATCAGATCGTAAAAGCATGTCAGGTAGAGGCAGACAGTCTGCAACGCCCTGACCCAGATCAGATCAGCAAGCTCGAGAATCGTCAGAAGATGCTGCTTCGATCAATTCGCCATCTGATGCGACAGGAGCCCGAAACTGACGAGGAAGAACGGGAACTGGACACTGTCCTGGGAGAAAAGAGGGGGGAATTACTGGATGTAAAACATCAATTGTCATTCCTCACAAAGGCCGAAGCTACTAACATCCAGATCCCGACGCCCGAAGCAGTGACTTCTCTCTTAGATGGGCTCACTGAGACAATGTTGGAGGTGTCAGAGTCTGGGCTACCTGATGATATAGATTACCTCAGGGAGCTTTTGAATCGGCTCACAGGAGGGAAAATCGAACTGTTTCAGATGGGCGATAAAAGTCCTCGAAAGGGATGGTTACAGGGACGTTTCCAATGTCCTCTGAAGTCAGTTCTGGTTCAACAACTGACGGGGGTTCCCTCCATCGCTCCCACAGAGCATCAAGATGTTGTGGTTGATTTTCATATTCCTGATCGAGATGAAGAAATGCTCAAGCGAGCCTGGGAACTAAAACAGCAGGGGAAAATGAATTTAGAGATGGTTTCTATCTTAGGTTGCAGTCGTGGTAATGTAACCCGCCTCATCAAAAAGGCTTCTGAAATTCATGGTGTGCCATTCGAAGACGGCCGTAAGCGTCGTGCTAAACTGGAGAAGAAGCAGCTTAAGACTCCCCAGTATCAGCAGATTGCTGATGAAGCTGTAAAGCTGTGGAACGAGGACCCTTGCTACCTGAAAATCGCAGAGGAATTGGATTGCAGTGATGTTACTGTCGAGAAGGCTATTCGTTTCTGGTATGAGTCTCGGGACTTACCGGTGCCGACCAAGTCTGCAATAAGAGCCCAGAAACAGACTGAGGCTCGTACGTTATTAGACCAAAGAGTTCCCCTCCAGGAGATTGCAAGGAGTCTTCATGTGAATCCAGCGACGATTCGAAACTGGATGAAAAAGCAATATGAGGCAGAAGGGAAACCTATGCCGGACTTGAGGTCGCAGCGTCATCAGACCTCTGATGACTCAGAGTCAGACTCTTAAATTTAATCATTGATTTAATGGTTGCCCCAATCGGTGAACACTCTCCGGTTGGGGCCTTTTTTATGCGCGGGTATCAGGCATGAGATTCGCGTTTTCTCTTTTAGGGAGGATTAAATATGCATCAACCTACACCACTTAAATACGAATCAGGGCAAGCCATCAATGTTGCTCATGCACAAAAAGGCTTTCTTTGTAGTCTGCCATGACGAGTTAGCGGTTTCTGACAACCTTTAGATCCAGACAGTCAACTGTGACTGTACTCGGTAATTTCGCCACATACTCCCCGTGGCAACGGGGTGGTTGTGTTTCTCACACGACCGCCCCACAGGGCGGTCCCATTAATTAAAAGGACGTCCCGATGATCACACCAGAGAAAAGCAAAGAACATCTATCAGGTCTATCGAATAAGCAAAATCCATTTATCAGAATGTTACCTGAAATCCGACGACATGCCCTCTTCGCGTTTCGTGCTTTACGAACTGAGGCAAAAGAAGAAGCTGTTGCTGAGGCGATTGCAAATGCCTTCGTCGCATATAATCGGCTTATTGAGCAGGGAAAGGGCTCGAAGATATATCCTTCAGTACTGACTCGATATGCTGTCGCACAAATTCGGTCCGGCAGAAAGGTTGGAACGAGCCTGAATTCCAACTGCGTTCTTTCTGACGCTGCCAGGCAGAAACATAGTTTGCATATTGATCGACTGGATTATTGTGCAAAGTGTGGAGAGTGGTTTGATTTCGTTGTGGAAGATCGACGGACTCCTGTCCCGGAACAGGCAGCTTTCCGCTGTGATTTCCCAGGTTGGCTGGATACGCTTTCTCCTCAGAAACGTCAAATTGCTGAAAAACTGGCAGTGGGGGATACGACCAGTGAGATTGCCCAGGAATGCAAAGTCTCCCCGGGAAGGATCAGTCAGATCCGTCGTGAACTGGAAAATTCCTGGCGGGAATTTCATGGGGAACTGAAAGATTGTCCTCAAACGACTGGGGAGCAACCGGATGACAATTCTGCTTACCTATTATAGTGGGCGAACAAGTATTTTACCCTGTCTTTGGCTTCTTCGAAAACCAAAGACAGGGGCAACTTTCAAAATCCCGCTTTTCCCGGTTCGACTTATTAAACATGGTCTCTTTGTTCATAGGAACTTATATAATTTTCTCTTGACAACTATCCTTTGTTACACAGAATGTCATCATGTATGGCTTATTGCGCCCAGGTGATTCAATCGATTATTAGGTAACTGGGAACACAAAATTACAACGAAATGATCGGTTATGAAACTCTGTGGAGAGCGAGGTCACTCAAATGGAACGTCTTCAACGGCTTTACAAATTATCCGCGGCTGACCGGATTGCGTAACTAAAATGGAAAGTAACATAATGGATTCAATTAATCAGGTCATTGATGAATGGTTGGTTTTACGCGACCCTTCCAGCGACGATGACAAATTCATCGATCCTAAAGGCAATGACACGAATGATATTGGCGAAGTAAAGCTTTACACATCGGAAAAGGATACGAAGGACAATGGTCCGTTGTATGAACCAAGACCTCTTAAAGATTTCTGGCCACTCAAGAATTAAGCATCTAACGTCAGATGAAAATGAAATTAACGTGTAGCTCCCGAGAGCGCGTTTTCGATTGAAGTTTAAATATAGTGGATAGTCATACCAGGCGTCCTATGAATACTATGGAACCGAAATCAGTGCACACGTATCTTGAATCTCAAGCTGCTGACGTTTGTGCATATGACGTAGATGTACGTATTACGGACTTTCCTGTATCCCCCAACCGCGAGTGGCTTTATTTCTTCGCTTTACAAGTGAACTTTGCTCATCACGAGGAGTGGGCTCATGGAGGATTTCAGTGGTCCGGTACCCACGAATTTAAAGGCAATAATAAAGGAGTTAACTGGGGTGGCGGATCTGACTGGGCCGGTTATGGGGGAATTGGGGTAAACAACACACCGTTTATATGGGAGCGCGATCGTTGGTATCGTTATCGAGTTTGGCGAGTTGATAAGGATGCGGAGGGATATCATCGTTGGATCTTCGCGGTGATGGACTACGCCGCGAACGTTGAGAATCAATTTGGAACGGTACGTACGAAATCTCAAAGCATTGCTGGCGCAATGGTCTTCACAGAAACCGGATACGGCGTTCAGTGCGATTCACCTACTGCACGCGTGGAATGGAGGTCACCATGTCTACATTCATTAAACGGCCAATCAACACCGCACCGGATTATCGCAAACTACAATGGTACTTGTTCAAATCCCAGTAATACCAACCAGGGATCATTGTCCTCTTCACCAATCATCTGGTTTCATGAAACGAATGCCAAACGGCTCGTTAATCCGGATACTTGCATTTGGGCAAAGTCCGCGGGCTGATATTATGGCCTAATCACCAGACAAAACAATGCTTAGGAGCGTTTATCATCAGAGTTGAAAATTCACGGCCTCATAGCACTGAACTTGCAACTTTAAGTTGTGATTTCCCCGGCTGGCTGGATACGCTTTCGCCTCAGAAGCGACAAATTGCAGAGAGACTGGCAGTGGGGGATGCTACCAGTGAGGTTGCCCAAGCATGTAGAATGAAGTTCCCCAAGGATGGCAGTCAGATCCGCCGTGAACTGGTTGACTCCTGGTGGGAGTATTATAGGGAACAGGAAGGATGTACTCAGGAGACTGGTGCAGCAACTGGATGATAATTCTGCGTACATCTCGGAGTGACCCTACCCACACTCTATAAGTCAAAAAAATCAGAACATCTGGTATTGTCAGGTATATGTTTCTGCATCGAACCATCCGATATTGTGCGGTGTCCTTTAACTTTGGATAAGCCAAAGGTGATAATAAATCTACGTGTGATGGAGAAGTCTCATGATGGGCTAGTCAAATGACGAGACCACACCTGTCGAGAAAGTCTATCAACAGATGCTCTCGCAGTATTACCTAAACCAGTTCTCCCTGATGTCCGCAATCAGTCCGAATGGATAATTTCATGCTACTACTGCTTGACAACAATGTGTTCCGGTCGCTTACCCATCGCAATAGCCAGGGTGAGCCCACCCGTTTTCTTAAGGAGATAAAGGAGCAAGGTCTCGTCGCGCACGAAAGCCGGATTTCTTTCGCTCTCACTCCGTTTTCAATGTTGGAGGCAATAGGCATTGTCGCGCCAACACCGGCTCTCGTATACCCTTCCGCGTCGCTCGGCTGCGGAGAACAGGATCAGGCCGAATTGATTGAAGATGCAGTCAACGACCTGCTCGGTCAAGCACTCAATTTCTACTCGCAATCCCCCGAAATCTCGCAGGCAAACCTTGAGGAACGAGCAGTCGAACAGCGGGGCTTTACCAAGCAAAATGCCTTGCATTTCTTTGATCAGTGTGTCACAGAGGTGCTGGCGGACTCAAACGCTCGTCACCATATGATTGCCTGCTTAGCTGCCGACGCGGTCTTCAAATTTAACTTTCCAATCGACCTGCTCCCCTATTTTCACACCCGGTTCCTCCGCATGCTCTTTTCAGAAGACGAGATTGATAACTCAGCAGGACTATTTCGCGTGATGAAGAGGATCTGGGACGTGCTTTATAATAAGATGTACGCCGATCCGCAAAACTTCAATCGCGTACGTCTTAGGCAGGCTCAGCGAAGGATGGCGATCTCCAATGATCATGATTTTCTCGATTGTGACTTGATTCATTACTTGTGCGTAGGCTACGTGGTTGGCCAGAATCGTTTTCCAGTTATCGGCTTCACGACAGACAATTTCAAGACGATCGCAACGCGAATAGCTGTCTTCAAGGCCATTAGCGAACAGTACCTACAATCAGCGTTGCAACTCAGTAAGCACCCTGAAGATGCAAAGGTGCGCCACGAGCAAGGTACTCTCGTCTATTGCGGACCTGACGCGCAATTGCTGAACTTTGCCCACGTTGAGGATATTCAGCCCATGGACAGCGATGCCCAGCGCTTCGATTGAGGGCATTTGATTCTAGGACCCCAAAATCCACAAAGTAGTGATTTCTGGAAGATGGGCGGACTTTACTTGCGATCAGCGAAGGCGTCAGTTTTTGCTGGGGCTTGGAAAAAGACGTTCTAATAGAATTTGCGTACTCAATAGTAAATTAAAATCTTCCAGGTAGAGTGTGGAGCGAAATGTTTCCCGGTAAGCAATATCAGCGGATCATCAGGACTAAGCTTGGCAAACCAAACATACTTATCAAAAATCGATACAACTAAACCTTGTATGTTTTAAAGTGTAGACTCAATGGTCGCTCCGACCGGTGAAACACTCACCGGTCGGAGCTTTTTTTATGCGCGGGTCTCAGAGATGAGATTCGCATTTTTCTTTTATAGGAAGGGTGAAATATGCATCAACCAACAGCACCTAAATTTGAAGCCGGGCAGGCTGTGATTACTGCCAATGCCCAAAGAGTTCTTCCGGGCGAAGAAGTCCTGCAGGCGTATTCTCGTCATCTGCAGGGTGACTGGGGGGACTGTGATCCGGCTGACGCGGAGGAGAATGAACGAGCGTTACAGAATGGAGATCGTCTCTTTTCAGTCTACCACACAAAAGGGGGAACCAAGTTCTGGATTATTACGGAAGCTGATCGATCGGCGACGACGGTCCTGTTACCGGAAGACTATTGACCAGGATTGTCCCTGAATTCCCAGTGAAAGGAAAACTGAGTTGAACTGGATACTAACCATATTTTTAACACTGACATTACTACTGGCCTGTCTGGTGATCCTGCGTGAACGTCGGTTGCGCATGGCTCTGCAGCAGGTTCTGAAACACATCCTCAAGCACTGGAGGCCCCATGAGCCGGGAAAGAAAAATAGTAAGCCTGATTATCCTGCTGATGCAGGCCATGATCGGGACAGCTTGCGAAAGTGAAGACCAGCGTCTGGCGCGTCTGGCGACGGAATATGCAGACCGGCAGGCGGAGCAAGGGAGCCAGGTGATTGATTTGCAGCAGGAACTGATGACCGGTTCCCGACAGCTGATTGAAGCCGATTCCAGGGCCCGTACTGAAATGATGGATCTGCATCGGGAGATTCAGGAAGAACGCAGGAGCCTCGATCTGCGCCATGAACAACTGGAGGCAGAGCGGCGATCGATTGAGAGGAACCGTTTCTGGGCACCTTATCTCATCGACCTGTCGCGGCAGCTTTTCCTGCTGGTCGCATGCTTGCTTCCGTTAATGCTTTGCCGTCACCTGTTGACTCTGGCGTTAAAACAGGGGGAGGAAGCTCTCATTGGCGAGCAGCTTCTCGAAGACATCGTCTCGGACGATCCTGTCCTGATCCCTTCTAAAGCAACGCCTCTTATATTGGAAGATCCAACAGAGTTGAATCCGTCCCAGGAAGAAGATGCGGAGAAATAATCAGGAATAACATACACAATATTAAAGCCCGGCTGGAGACAAAGACCTGTTTCCAGCCGGGTTCTTTTTTTCAGTAAGGAAAACCATCATGAAACAGAATGAATTGAACCGTGTTGTTGCCAGAATGACTGGGGAAACCATAGCCACGATCAAACGGCTTGGTTTTTTACTGGAAACAGCATCTTTATCAAATGAAGTCAACATGCTGGAAGATTGGGAAACCAGATGCATCGACTGGGATGATCTTAACGAACAGTATTTTCGGGAAGGGGTCTACTGTGAAACGATCTGATTTACAGGACGGCCAGAATCGAGTTGGCCCACAGATGACTGTTCCCAAATACTGTTACGTCTTCTGTCATTCGGGCAAAGGGAGAGGAAGAAGAGAACGCCGTAGAAGAAGGAGAAAACGATCTGTTCGTAGAAAGCTGAACTGAAGATTTGATCGAGAAACGAAGTATTTTACACAAACAACATTTTATCAGGAGACATTGAATGAGAGTTTTATTTATCAATAACAACGGAGCCGGTTTTGCAGATTACATTGAACTGCCTGAAGAGATGACAGTTCAGGAATTATTTACACAAAAAGTGCCCCATGGTTCTCCCGCCGATTATCTGATCCGGGTGAACCGTCAGCCTGTTGCTGCTCGGCAGATACTGCTGGAAGGGGATCGTATCAGTATAACTCCAACCAAAATAGAAGGGGCCGCCATTTCGTAAACGCCACGCATGGCGTCCATCATTGAATTACCTGCAGCCTGGTCGATGCATTTGTCGGCCAGGCTCATTTTATTGGGAGGTCAAAATGCCAGAATTCAATCGGTCTGCCTGGCAGGCCGCATGTTTCATATATTCGGAGTTGATCCGGAATCAACAGCCGGTTCCCAGTCTTCCCGAATTGACCTGGGCGAGCCTGGAAACTGTTCTCCGAAAAATACGGAAAGCAGACATGGCAGGATGGGAAGCCGCAGGAAGAATGTTGCGAACGCAGTTCATTCGAATGCTGCCATTGGTCCGAAAGCAGTTGTCAGAATCTGAAGCAGAACTGGAAGCATCACTCAAGCCGATGATGCATAGTTCGGTTAAAGAGATCTATATTGATCTCTGTTCTCTGTCTGATGAATTTGAAAGTCCTGAAATCAACCTGGAGGGCCTTGAGATCTCAGTGATTACAGAGGCGATCTGCCTGGAAGGAGTTGAACTGGGACGGTTCCAGATCCGCCTGAACTGGAACCAGCTCAAATCAACGCAGTCTTACGAGATCGAATCTCTCGATCCGAATCCGGCAGCAGGTTCAGACGATGTTGTACATCCTCACATACAGGATCAACGCCTGTGTGAAGGAGACGGCCATCTTGCGATACAGATTGCCTTGGAACAGGGACGGCTGCTCGATTTTTTCGTGATGGTTCGACAGATACTGGAGACGTATAACGACAGTTCCCCCTATGTTTCACTGGAAAAGTGGTACGGCGCGAACTGTCAGGACTGTGGCTACTGTGTCTGTCGGGAAGACAGTTGCAGATGCGACCACTGTGAGGTTGACCTGTGCCACGACTGTTCCCGTTCTTGTGAGGACTGCTGCAGAACCTGTTGCAACAACTGCAGTCAGTCCTGTGACGGATGTGGCAAGAACTACTGCGCCAGATGTATTAACCATTGTATTTATTGTGCCAATGTTTTCTGTAAGGAGTGTTTAAGCGATGAAACATGTGAAAACTGTATCGAGGAACAGGAAATTCCCGAAGAGGACGGAGAAGAGCCCACTCTGGTCCGTGAATGCTCCCAATCCGTCAGTACTGAAGTTCACTCCCTACGCTTGGGCGAAGCTGCTGTTCCTGAGAGATCTGGGGGGGAGTGAAGTCGGTGGGTTCGGAATCTCTGCTCCGGATCAGCTCCTGCTGATTGAAGATATCAGGCTGGTCAAACAGCAATGCACTGTCGTTTCAGTGAAGTTCGACGATGCTTCTGTCGCCGATTTGTTTGACGAACAGGTCGACCAGGGACGCAGGCCGGAAGAATTCAGCCGAATCTGGATTCATACCCACCCGGGATCGTCAGCAGAGCCGAGTCATGTTGATGAGGCCACCTTTGCCCAATGTTTTGGCGTTTCAGACTGGGCTCTGATGTTCATTCTGTCAAAATCCGGGACCACGTACGCCCGTCTCCGGTTCCATGTGGGACCGGGAGGGGAATCAAAGTTACCTGTTGAGATCGATTATGGGACTTCTTTCCCGGCAGCGAATAAGTCGGCCTGGGAGCAAGAGTATCAGGAGATGGTAACGATTGCCCATGGCGGCCCTGGTTTCGGTATTCCACGAGGATCGGATTTTCACCTCTACGATCTGAATGACTATTTCGATGATGGTGCGTTCTTTCCGGAACTGGAGGGAGACCTCATCTGCGAAAGTCTTAATTCAGGTGAATGTATAAACGATGATTTTAATAACGAAGAGGAGGACGAACTTTGAATATGAATCAAACAAACCGTTTTATTCGCCAGGAATCTCTGGTGCCGTCAGACCGCTTACGGGATCTGATGGTGACTGTCATTGGAGTGGGAGCCATCGGCCGTCAGGTAGCCCTGCAACTGGCTGCGATCGGGGTTCAACGTCTGCAATTGATCGATTTTGATCAGGTTGAAAGGACTAACATCACCACTCAGGGATATTTACAAACAGATCTGGGTAAGTTTAAGACGACTGCAACCCGTGAAACCGCTGAAAGGCTGGCTTCTGAAATCGACATCACAGAACTGCAGGACCGTTTTCGTCCCCGTCACGAAACGGGCAGTGTCATCTTCTGTTGCGTGGACTCAATTTCGGTCAGGGAAGCCATCTGGCGAGCTGTATCAACCAGATGTGAGTTCTTTGTGGATGGTCGCATGCTGGGAGAAGTGATCCGAGTACTGGCCGTCACTCCAGAGATACGGGGGTATTACGAGTCTACGTTGTTCGACCAGTCTGAGTCCCAAACCGGTGCCTGTACTGCCCAGAGCACGATCTACACGGCTAATATTGCCGCGGGATTGATGTTGCATCAGTTCAGCCGATTTCTTCGCCGTCTGCCGGTTGACAGGGATCTGAACCTGAATCTGCTGGCAAGTGAGTTGACCGTGATGTAACGGCCGCTTTCTTACAAGAAGTGAGGAGGGATCTAAGAGAAAGGTTAAAGGCCACCCAATACAGGGTGGCCTTTTTTTTAGATATTGGGGCAGGAACATATAGTCAAAAGCTTATTTTGGTTCTTGTACAATCACAATGCATATTTGCAAAACAGGCAGCAGCAAACAACGCAGCATGCACAGCCAGTGATTGCTTTAGGTCAGCAGGGGCAGAAGTTTTTCCGCTCCAACCCGTTTCCGAAACGACGAATATCAACGGGAGCATTTTCAGAACAGGCCTACCCCAACCAATTGTCCCAGCCTGTACTGCTTTTCTGTTGAATGAATGTTTGAAATTCATGGATCAGTTGTGTCGCTTGAAAAATCATCGGTGTCCGCAATAGTTTTTTCACCAGTTATTTCTCGTTACGCGCCAGCTCATCAACGGGTTTCCAAAGTAACCAGAAAAGACACATTCAAGAGGGCTGTGGCACCGGCTGCGCATGGTGTAGTATGCTTTTACCATCTCCCGAAACCTGCAGTATTTTTCTTCAGAACGCAAACTTTCGATTCACAACAGAATAAGAACCTTCGAATCCCAACTCTTACAACCGTTTCCACAAAGCGGTCGCCTTGGTCACTCCTGTATCCCACATTGATTTCAATTCATCCAGGTAAGGATCATGGCAACTTGTCCCGGATCGTTTGACCGTTTTGGAAAAGAGTCAGCGCGTAAATAACGTCGGACAGTTCTCCGACCGATTCGAAGCTGACTGGCGATTTTACGAATGGACATCCCACTCTGGTGGAGTTCACAAATCTGTTCATACATCATCCGTATTTTATTGCGACTGATATTCTCAGTGTTGGGTGTCGTGGAAGAAATTTTGAGTAGCATAGAATCATGTGGCTGATTTGAAGATAAATGAGATTCACGCTCAGCTACAAGGTTGACACTCTCAGGGACCTGCTTCTGATATCGGTCAATGACTTTCTGTAAAGATTCGCGGGCGTTTTTTAAACAAATGCCAGCGGTCTGAGAACTGGATTGCCTGTGGAGCGCCTTGAGCCACTTCTTTGGTATATTCTCCCCCACGATCACGGCTGATAACTTCCACGTCAGGATGGGAAACCAGCCAGTCTGTCAGGGAATCTGAAGTACGATCTGGAAGCAAATCAATGACCTGAGGTTTTTCCAGATCACACAAAATCGTTCCATACCATTGTCCTCGTCGCAAGGCCCAGTCATTTACTCCCAGCACCCGAACGGATGAATCATCAGGCCGGGAACTGGCATGAGTCCGACGCAAGAGATTATCTGCACTGCAGGGCATTCCTAAAAAACTAGAAAGTTATTTCCACGGCTCTGCTCCCAGCAGTAAACCGATCTGTCGCTGAACGTTAGAAAGCCGAATTGTTGTTCTTGCATAAGGCTGAATCAGTTCAGTTTGACGTTCTGTAAAGATTTTACGTTTACAGCTTTTATTAATGCAGACGAACCGAGCTGAGCTTGCTTCAACTCTGTACCGGTTGGAAGGCGAGTGAACAAAGATTTTCAGACCAGGTATGCTTAGTCTAAAAATTTGCAAATTCCTACGGTGTATCCTTAACCGTCTCCAGAACGTGATTTACTTATCAGGATTCTGGCCTTGCGCGAAGAATTATACCACTTGATAAGAATAGGAAACGGCCCGAGAGATCACCGAAAAATAAGATCGGAATTCGGCCCCCTTTTTTCTTTAAAAAAATAACTCTATTTGAATCATATAGCGTATTTATTCAACAAGACTTAATGCATTATTTTTAAAGGTATATTTTGAACAATCAGCGCTAACTGCAGACAAGAACACTGACGGGCCATTCTGTGCCATTATGTGATAAGAAAGAAATAGTCGATCACGTGCTCGAGTCATTCCAACATAAAGTCTCGCCGCCTCACGTTGCCATTCATCTTCTGGCACACGAAAGTTAGGCATAGCTCCTTGAGATACGCCCATTATGAATACCGCATAAAATTCATGTCCTTTCGCTGATTCAAGCGTACTTACTTTGATGGTGTTGTTGCTCCAAGACACATCTTCCTTAAGTTCAGATGTTTTTATCCCCTGAGCTTCTAAGGCATTCGTTATCCTGTCTCGATCATTTTGATTAAAGCCGATTACACAGATCGGTAATTCTGTCTGTATCTCGTTTTCTTCTGCCTCATCTACAGAATCACGCACTTCAATCAATTCTGCAATATGAGTAGAGATAAAATCACATTCGTCTAAGTTAGAATTGCATTTCACAATCCATGGCTTTTCACCATGACGGGACGACCAATGTGGGGTGGTTGGAGATTGAATGTTTTCTTCATCTACATCAGCAAATTTATAGGAAGCAATTAATCCATAAGCGGCTTCAAGAATTTCTCGTGTATTGCGGTAATTTTTTTGTAAAACAAAACTTCGATTTGCCACGGAAATGCCACATGCTTTGAATGAAAATCCACGTTGATAAATTGTTTGTGCTCCGTCGCCAACCAGAAACATTCCATCAACTGAATTGACTACGCGTGAACCATCAGATTGTGGTAAATTCGAAAGAATTTGCATCTCTATTTGCGACAAATCCTGCACTTCATCGACAAGAACGCAACGACAAACATATTTTGCATTTTCTGGAGAATGCTCTTGCCTTAGGAGTGTTAGCGCGGATTGAGAAGCAGATTCAAAATCGTGAGTATGAGATTGTGCAAGAGAGTGATTCCACGAATTAACAGCTGATAGGACGATCTGCCTTGCTTTGTCCGCAAGTGGTATCTTTCGTCCATGGCGTCTCATCGTCAAATAATCATTGTACTCTTCAGGTAAAAAACGTGTTCTGACGTATCCTACCTCATCTTCCAGAAAAGACTTTAATTCGACTTCTTCATAATTTGAAAATACAGTCTCGGTAAAAGAAGCATGATGACACACGTTTCGATATGCATCATTTAAAAGATCTTTTTGTTGTAAGTCCCCCACGAAATGAAACTGCTTTGCAGCTCTTGGTGTAAGTGTACTGATTATTTCACGGGTTAGAGATGTCATTGTAAAAATACGAATTAAAGCTGCTTCTGTATGGCATAATTGGTCAACTAATAGATCAAGTAGCTTTCTCATACTTTCAGTTAGTGTTACCAATATCACTGGCTGTTTATATCTTCTGGCTAGTCGTCTCGCACGATGGATCATGACACAAGTCTTACCACTTCCAGAAACTCCCCTTAAACGAGTAGGACCGTTATATTTTTTTTCTACAAATTCTTTTTGTTCAGGATGAAGAAACAACATCCAGTCAGCCCAATCTGAATTTTCTGGGAGTTGAGCTAGATCTGCCCATGTCACAAAACGCTCGCTATTCTGAGGTTCGACCATTACATCTGCTGCATCCGGCTCATTAAGCACTTCTGCATTTCCAATCTTAATTTCTAAACGCCTATGAACAGAATCCCATTCTCCACGATGCGCGTGCTCCAGCAAATCTACTGCTAAACAGGCAATTTCTATATCACATAACTCCTCAAGATGCTCAATAACCCCATTTGGATCTTGAGTCCATTCATTTGCTGTTAAGGGCTTCAAATAAATAATAGCTTTTACAGGAATATTTGACCTATTCCACTCTTGCTCCGTAATGTTACGGAGCAAGGGAAGGTCAAGCAGCGACTCAGGGCTATCAAGATCAAATTTAGGAATTACTGACGGTTTCCCATCCGGTACTGTTACTTGAATAAACTCGAGAGTCTTATCATCTTTTTTTTGCACCCACCGATAATCTTTGTGATTATCGAGCCACTGATCTGTATCTTCATGATCTCCAACAAAGAGAAAGGCACGTTCTTTTTTAGCTGAATTTACAACTTGTACCACTAAACGATAACCATCTCCCAATTCAAATTTTTCAATATTGGGGAGCCGTGATTCACCGTGATTTGTTGGCTTCAACTCAATCTCTCCATGCATACCCGCTTGCGCAATTGCTGCCTGAGTCTTAGTAATAGCATCCTTTCCCTTTTTCCCCTTTTTCTTTAATTGCGATAGACACTTGCTAAACTGCTTAGTTGTTACAGTGCGAAACATTACAGGCCCTTTAATAGATGATTTATTGTCGTAATATTTTATGTATGTTTGCAATTTTAGTATGAGAGATGATCTGCATAAATCCGGTTCGGTAGGTATGTCAAGCACCGTTCTAAATGTTAATCATAGTGACCAGATCTTGACCGCTTTTTGCGCGAGACAGTTTTGGCGTTTCGAGATTTCATCCGTAGTCCATACGCCGTAGTTAGCCACCTTGTAAATCGAATCGGCAAGGTTGGATTGTTTTACTTTTGCAAAATCCTCATTGCTATTCTTGATATTAAGCTTCTTTTCAAGGAAAGTCAGATTCCCTATTCTATTCACCCAATGTTTATGTTCTTCCCCCTTATCGGAGAGCATTTCTTTCCATGCCGTGTTTGGCTTCTGCGGCATGATGTGCTCGATGTGGCATTGACTCGGCTTGTGAGTTTCCGGCGGCACGCCGTTCTTCCAAGCTTCACTCTCTAACTCGCGAAGTAAGAGACGCGTTGCTGAGGCTCGTGGAGAAATCCAACGACGGGAGAACTCAGAGACAAAAACTTCGTCCGAAGGGGCTTTTTCGCGCAAGCCACTACGAATATCGTCGGGCATATAAGATTCCTCACGGACTTTCTTGGATAGCGAAGTATATAGATCCTCAAGATCGTTGGGATTTCGGTCCCCGATCGTTGAATATCGTATCGTGAAAGACACGACATCCTTCGCAACACTGGCTAAACGACCTTCATCGCCTTGTCGAGCAACCGCTAGCAGTAATGGATAGCACTGTTTAGCATTAAGTTCGTTAAGACGTGAAAGCTGCTCAAGAAGGTCTTCTGACTCCCAGATGCTGTCCTTCGGGTCAAGGAACCCTTTATAAATTTCAGCATCCTTCTTGAGTTTGTCGACAAAAGCAGCAGGAGAAGTTTTAGGGGAGTCGACGCGGGCTTTAATTCTACCGAATAGGTTTCTGGTTGACACCTTTCCTACGTCGGCTATGTACTGATGACGCAGCATTTGTGGAATCTTGTCCGGATCAATAGCATCCTCTACCTGATTCCAAGAATTCTCCACGTCCTTTTGATTAGCGCCTGCGTTCGAAAAGAGATGATTCTTAAGTAAATCCGAGACACTTAGGCCAAGCCCTCGTTCGTTCAGAGTTTCGAAAACAGCGTATGCCATCTCATCAGTGGGGACTGAAATTGAGATGAGTTTCAGTTTCAGGGAGAGGAACTCTGCATACGCAGTGAGCGTGCCAGAGGCGTCCTTCTGACTACCGAGCTTTTCGGTGAGCCGATCACTGATCGTTCGATACGCTTCGATGAGGCGCCATTGACTGCTCCTTGTGAAACACTTGGCATTGGCCGATTTTGGTAAGGAGTGCGGATCGATCCAACCGTCCGAGTCTGGCGGCAGCGTTACAGTCGCCTTGAACCTGTCTCGGTCCGCTTCACTCAGAATGAGGCTGGGCGTATATTCCCCATGCGCATCCTTCGTGCTCAAGTGATTCTGAATCCATTCAGCGGCATGAGCGGTGGTTTCAGGATGGTCGCGAATTACAGCTAGAATTATGGACAATGTTGAGAATCGTTGTTGACCATCAACGACTAGCGTAACTTGGTCCGATCCGTCCTTAAGTACCATTGCACCAATGAAATAGTCAGAAGCATTGTCAGCGAAACCATCCCAAGTATCGTCGAAAAGTTGTTGAACTTGTGGTCTCTTCCAACTGTACGCACGTTGAAAGCGGGGGACTTGAAGGCCTCCTACTTGGAGTAACGATCCTACTGTCTTTGTTTCTGGGACTATTTTCTTTGAAATTGGACACCTCACAAACTAGCCTCGATCTTGTGCAAGCAAAATGCATGAATAATGGTTTTCTGGACTCACAGACCTTAGTTTGAGCACAATAAGCAAACTTTGGGTTCGAAGTTCTCAAACCGAACACTCCTTAAAGAATCTGCCGAATTTGAGATTCGCATGCACGGCCCTGTTCATACATTGTACAGACAGGAACAAAAATCCACAATTGATCGGTATATGGTCAGGTGCAATGCCACAGATCTGTCACATCTATTTATTAATCATTGTATTTTATTTTCCAGGCTATTTTTTCGACGATATAAGGCTTCAATGGGGCCGTCCAATGTTAGGACGGAAAACGCGAGGATGGAGCAGACCAAGTAGCTCGGTTCGCAGCTTCAATGGGGCCGTCCAATGTTAGGACGGAAAACCCCGGTCAGATCCAAGCAGGAAGCCGTCAACTTTCTCGCTTCAATGGGGCCGTCCAATGTTAGGACGGAAAACTGCCCTGGCCCGCTACTGCAGCCGGGCCGTGAAGATTGCTTCAATGGGGCCGTCCAATGTTAGGACGGAAAACAAGAAAAGGGTTTCACTTCCTCCACCTGAATTTTTAAGCTTCAATGGGGCCGTCCAATGTTAGGACGGAAAACGGCAGAGAAGCCACAGGTAAAAACAACAACGAAAACAGCTTCAATGGGGCCGTCCAATGTTAGGACGGAAAACATCCGCCAACTGGAGATTCGTGTTTTTGAACAGCGCCTGCTTCAATGGGGCCGTCCAATGTTAGGACGGAAAACTCACGGATAGATACCTACATGAACAATAACATCATCGCTTCAATGGGGCCGTCCAATGTTAGGACGGAAAACGAACGCGAATTCACAATCCGCTTCTGGCATAAGCACACGCTTCAATGGGGCCGTCCAATGTTAGGACGGAAAACCGCCAGCACGGGAACGGTTGTGATGACTCCCAGTTCTGCTTCAATGGGGCCGTCCAATGTTAGGACGGAAAACTGACCTGAAACGCTGGTTGGGAATTGTCACCGCTGATGCTTCAATGGGGCCGTCCAATGTTAGGACGGAAAACCGGGTCCTCTGCAGCGTCATAGCTGAATGACGATACATGCTTCAATGGGGCCGTCCAATGTTAGGACGGAAAACCCCGGAAAGTGGGAGAGACCGCCGAATTTTACCGCGCGGCTTCAATGGGGCCGTCCAATGTTAGGACGGAAAACCCTGCATTAAAGTGATTTAAAAATAATGTTGGTTTATGCTTCAATGGGGCCGTCCAATGTTAGGACGGAAAACCAGAAACACGAGATCCCCCGGACCAGCTTCATTGAGCTTCAATGGGGCCGTCCAATGTTAGGACGGAAAACGCGAGGATGGAGCAGACCAAGTAGCTCGGTTCGCAGCTTCAATGGGGCCGTCCAATGTTAGGACGGAAAACGGGATCGTTGTCGAACAATCCGCCGCATGATCCGCAGCGGCTTCAATGGGGCCGTCCAATGTTAGGACGGAAAACCTCCCCGTTTAAAAAGTGTTTGCTCAATGCTCTAGGCTAGCTTCAATGGGGCCGTCCAATGTTAGGACGGAAAACGGTACGGTGCGCGGGCGTACTGGCAGAAGCATGTTTTGCTTCAATGGGGCCGTCCAATGTTAGGACGGAAAACGAAGTTCTTCCAGACACCAAGAAAGGTTCCCATTGCTTCAATGGGGCCGTCCAATGTTAGGACGGAAAACACAACAAACAGGAGATTCACAGATGCTTTTCAAACTCGCTTCAATGGGGCCGTCCAATGTTAGGACGGAAAACACCAGGTGCTTGTGATTGGCTCCGTTTTTGTGCGGGATAGCTTCAATGGGGCCGTCCAATGTTAGGACGGAAAACCCTATTTCGAGTTTCAGGCCACTGGAGTCGCTGATAAGCTTCAATGGGGCCGTCCAATGTTAGGACGGAAAACATGTGTAAATTCTTACAAGCAGTATAGTGTTTTATCTGCTTCAATGGGGCCGTCCAATGTTAGGACGGAAAACAGATTTGGCCGCACAACATATGCAGTATTCCAAGGCGCGCTTCAATGGGGCCGTCCAATGTTAGGACGGAAAACACGAAAAGGGAGAAATGCAAATGGTAACGATCGCTCCATGCTTCAATGGGGCCGTCCAATGTTAGGACGGAAAACCGAATTTACAGGGGGCAGATTCCTGGGTTTCGCTGGAAGCTTCAATGGGGCCGTCCAATGTTAGGACGGAAAACGTGATGCGCGGGGTCCGTATTGCGTTCGCAGAAGACGGCTTCAATGGGGCCGTCCAATGTTAGGACGGAAAACGACTGAATGCGAATCCAGCCAGCGTGCGGAATCGATCTGCTTCAATGGGGCCGTCCAATGTTAGGACGGAAAACGTCAGCATACTCTAATCTCTCTAATTCTTGCTAATGAAGCTTCAATGGGGCCGTCCAATGTTAGGACGGAAAACCGCCCGGGTTCGAACTTATTGTCAGAACACGAGTTATAAGGTGAATTTCGCGGGGTCGGGAAATTTGCATGGGCTTGGCCGTTCGTTTTACAATGATAAATCGTTACCTTTTGCCAAAGAACAAGTTATGACTGCGAGGACTGCCGGGGGTTTTTACGGCACTCGACTCCTCGCGACTACAAAATGATAGCAGATCGCTCTTGAGAAGTCACCTTTGAATCACCCCAGAATTCGATGCAATTATCGCCCCGTCCTTCTATCGGTCCCAGGTTGACGATCATGATGCGATCCTCATTGTGATTGAGAAGTGGCCAGAGCAATTCTTTTAATGAATGCAATTCCAATTCAGTGAGTTCAGCCTTGAACACCGAATATTGAACCGCATCTCCATGACCGCACATGATCGGATAGATCTTTCGATAGCGTTTTGGAGAAGAAATATCGTAGGAGATAAGGTAAACGCTGCGCATGGTAATGATCCTGTATTGTTTATTGCATTTCCAGTTGTCTCATAATCACCAGGATTATCGCGTCACAAAACTTGGGTATTCCGGAATTTCTCCTGACAGATAACGTGCCAGAAGTCGGGACTGTACTTCCAGAATTCGGCGATAGCTGACTTTGTACCCGAAAATGGGGTGAGTGATCTCCGTTTCCATCCGACGTTCATAGGCCCCTATCACGCTGTTGCGACCAGCGGAGGTCATTGTGATGGCACCTGCGCGTTGAATAAAGGAATCGGCATTCACTTCGCCGTTATTGAAAACCATGAGCGCGGTTGAGTCAGCAATCAGTGGACGGAACTCTTCTGCCAGGTCAAGCGCCAGTGAAGGTCTTCCATAACGGGGAGTATGAAATAACCCTAACATCGGGTCGAAGCCAACCGCTTGCAGAACCACCGTGAGCTCTTTTGTCAGCAGGCTATAAAGAAATGAAAGAACCGCGTTCACGGGATCGCGCGGCGGTCTGCGGTTGCGTCCGTCGATGGCAAGTTCAGGATGGTCCGGAAAGAATGTGAAGAACTCACCAAAATATTCTTTCGCGGCCATGCCTTCGATTCCCAGCAGCGATTGTGCCGAATCAATGTCCGCAAGCCGTTTATGATAATCTGCCAGCTTTGCTAAAACCGGGGCCTGTTTATTTTCGATATGCCTCCGTAGCAGTGTGCGACAGTTCTTGATTTTGCCGGCGATCAGCTGACGGGCAACGATTAGTGCACGTTGGCTGTCCTGGGCGGCAGCGTACTGTTGAATGCGCAGTTCGACATTTTTGTGAACGAAACCAGAGGTGATGCTGTGAAACCACCCCCCATAGGAAAAATGGCAGATCGGAATTCCTCTTCGCGAAAGTTCACTGATCGCCTGAGCCGACATGGTGATACTTCCGAAAAGGCACACTTGTGAAATATCGATGAGTCTTACACTGGCTAATTCCTCTTTTTTCAGTTTGATGGTGATTCGCTCCCCCGACTTTCCCACAAAGGCACCTTGCTCTGAAATATAGAGGGGCAAAGCATTGTCTTTCGTGGGGAGCAGACGACGGGGTTGAGTGGGTTTGTCAGTTAACTGAGACTGACCAAGTGTATCACTCTGATTGAGATCCTTCTGATTTGTCAGGGGATCGACCTGTAACAGGTTCATTTCGTCAGGCAGGCAGATTCCAACAAGCGAACAGCGAGGGCATTTCGGACTATCCTCCAATGGCGGGGGGATAATGCCGGCATCCGCCGTCTCCTTAAACGCTTTAATCAGTTGTCGGGTGCGCGTGACCAACGCTTCATCAAACGGGATGACAACGCGGCGTTTCGAGGAAATAAAATAAAGAATCCCTGAATCACATTGATAACCCTGGTCGCGAAGAATTAAACCTTGTGCGCATAACTGGACTCGCTCCGGTTCGTAGGCCCCTTCTGGAATATCAGGTGCTTTCCCTCGTTTATAATCAACGGGTGTCGCCACTGACCCGTCCAGTTCAACAAGATCTAGCTTGCCGATCAGTCCTTCCTGATCGGAGGAGAGCATGATCGAACGCGCATGGATTTGATCGGAATCTTCCTCTTCATGCTCAGGTACATCAGCTTGCTTATTTTTCGGTGGATTGATTTTCTTTCGATCCGGTTTATCGACAACGCGATGCCCAAAAGAGCCCTGGCGAGTCTCCAGGTTATCAGCCCATTCACCTTGAACCCATTCGAGATATCCTAACCGTGGGCAGTATGTGAACTCGTTTAGCATCCGTACCGGAAGCAGCGCATCATCTGCTGTTTTACTAAGGGAGTGCAGGGAAACATTTGTCTGTGAGGGTTGCAATGGAACCGTTGCAGGTGGATTGAGCCCGTGATTCATCTGTGATCCTTTGATCGCAGTCGGGTTCAACCCTCCCGCGAAATTGATCGGCGTTTTTCTAATCTGCGGGGAACAGTTGGAAATCGTTCCCAGTCTGGTAGAGCAGAAAACCGACCATCGATTACAGAACCCCGGGATCTTCCGGTGGCCATCGTCTGTAATCATGTCAGGGATCATCCATGCGTGAATAGGAAGTCCATAAAGAGCAGAACGATTACTGTACATGCAAGGGCAGCGTAACACAAGAAGTTTTACAGAGAGTCAGTTAAAATCAATAATCTTCTATAATATGAGGGTATACTGCTTTGTTTCCGCTGGAAATGATACTTTAGAATACGTGTGAACTAACTTGTGATGAAATAAGACTTTAAACGTGAAGCGATCATGATCGCTGATCTAAGAATCCCGTGCGCTATGATGGGCATTATGAAGATCCTTTCGTGGATATTTTCGAGGGATGGAAAATCAATTCGGATCAAAAATCTGCCAGCTCGTAGATTCAGAAGAATTTGTTTTCAACATTCCGGGATTCAAATGAGAGACCAATTTCCATTCGATGACTTTCCGATAAAAGATAATTTTTCAAATGAATGTGATCAGGTTGGACATGATCTGTCCTGGTGTCAGAGTAACCTCTCACTATTGCGGTTCAATTTGAGATGGGTAGGATGGTTTGAGAAAGGGCCAATGCAGTATGGGGGAAACGATTCATTTTGTTAGACAGTGGCAACTGCTGCGAAAACTAACCGCATCCGGAGTGCCCCGGTCAGTGAAAGAGCTCGCTGATGAGTTTGAAGTTTCCACAAAAACCATTCGACGTGATTTGGATTCACTGGCCTCAGTCGGCTTTCGGCATAAAGAATCCATAGTCCCACATGGTGAGAAAAGTTGATATATCCGCACTCACGAAATATTAAACGGTCTAATGGTTAAGCTACAGGCAGTTGTATTGCAATTTGAACAGTCAAGAAGGAAATATTTGTGGACATAGAAACGTTTTATCGTCAAGCGACGAATTATGCCCCCTACCCTTATCAAAAGAGACTGGCTGAAGTGGCAACGCTACCACAGGTTTTAAATGTTCCGACGGGGGTTGGAAAAACGGCAGCTGCTGTGTTGTCGTGGTTGTATCGTCGGCGTATAGCGGCCGATCATATTCGCTCGACTACACCCCGTCGACTCGCTTACTGCCTGCCGATGAGAACGCTTGTTGAACAGACTCAGGCCACTGTCAAAAACTGGTTGACTCAACTCAGAATGGACGATGCAGACGATGGTGGAGTCGGAGTTCATTTACTCATGGGAGGAGCAGACGATGGTAGGTGGTATGAGCATCCGGAACGTGATGCCATTTTAATCGGGACTCAGGATATGTTGCTGTCACGTGCTCTGAATCGCGGATATGGAATGAGCCGTTACGCGTGGCCAGTACAATACGCATTGCTCAATAACGATTGTCTATGGGTTTTGGACGAAACACAGTTAATGGGCGTTGGTTTAACGACTTCAGCTCAGTTGTCCGGCCTCAGAGAAAAACTCGGAGTCTATTCAGATTGCCCGACAATGTGGATGTCAGCGACTTTAAACGAAAATTCATTACATACGATTGATCATCCACTTCCAGAATCAGGAAAATGGTTGACTGAAACAATACAAAAAGATGACCAGGCCGATCCGTCGGTGAAGAAGCTTTTATTAGCTCCCAAGCCATGTAAACAAGCTACGGTCTCATTTACACCAGCTACAAAAAATACTTATAAAACACTATTAGCTGAGTTGATTCTTGGAGCTCATCAGTCAAATACGCTGACGTTGGTAGTCTTGAATCGTGTTCAACGGGTACAAGAGACTTTTAAAGCGATTCAAAAGCAGATCGCTAAAAAAGAAGACGCTCCTGAAATACGAATTATTCATTCGCGGTTTCGTCCCCATGAGCGTCAGGAAATTCAAAAAATCTCCCTGGATGATAAAAATATTCCAGAAGCCGGACGGATTTTGATTGCGTCTCAGGCGATTGAAGCTGGTGTGGATATTTCTTCAACAACACTTATTACAGAACTGGCACCGTGGTCATCTCTCGTACAACGGTTTGGGCGTTGTAATCGCCGTGGTTTGTGTGGTGATGAGGGAAATCCAGTCGCACAGGTGCTATGGATCGATATCGATACTTCAGATTCAAAGAAGGCAGTTGAAGCCGCTTTACCGTATTTGCCGGACGAACTGGACAGGGCGCGTGAAACAATCAGCAACTGTGAGGATGTAGGGCCCGCTTCTCTAAGAGAGATTATTGTAGAAGAGCCACAAACCCTGGTGCATGTCATTCGTCGCAAGGATCTGCTTGATCTATATGATACTACTCCCGATTTGAGTGGCAACGATCTCGATGTCTCGCGTTATATTCGTGATTCGGAAGAAAACAACGTGCAGGTTTACTGGCGCGACTGGGAGCTAATTTCTTCCAGAAAAACATCTCCACCAATTCCGGATCGTATGATGTTCCCGGCTCCAATACGGCAGGAATTATGTTCTGTTTCTGTGAAACAGTTTAGAACGTTTCATGGTCAACTCCAAAAAAAAGACAAAACGAAGTTTCTGTGCTGGATCTGGAATTCACTCGATAGAATCTGGGAAGCTTGCACTTCAAATTCGATTCGGCCTGGTCAAACAATCTTACTGCATGTCTCTGCTGGAGGTTATGACCCTGAACAGGGGTGGACTGGAGATCCTACACAGGGTCCTGTAACGGTTTGTCCGCTTTCTGGAAATGTAGAGATCAATGCTGCCATGGATCAGGATAACCAGGGTGATAACCCGTTAACTGTCAAGGATCATTTAAAAGACGTGGGCAAGTCTGCAGAAGAACTAATGGTTGTGAAGGCTAAAGATTGGGACAGGGACATTCCCTGGGACTGTATCATCCGAGCGGCATGGTGGCATGATGTCGGGAAATCACATCCTGCATTTCAGGGAGCGATGCACAGAGCCAATGTGGAACTGAATCCGGAACAATTATGGGCGAAGTCCGGCGCAACAGGATATTTGGATTTTCAGATTCTGCCAGAAGATGAAGAAGAGGAACCACAGAAACGTCCCGGTTTTCGACATGAACTGGCGAGTGCCCTGGCGTGGCTACAACAACATGATGGAGAAGACGACGCCGATCTGGTGGCGTATTTGATCGCTTCTCATCACGGCAAGGTGCGTCTCAGTATTCGCAGCATGCCCAATGAAGTAAAACCTGATGAAGCGGATCAACTTTTCGCAAGAGGCATCTGGCAACACGACGAATTACCACATGTGGAAATAGGAAATGAAGCAGGTGAAGTTTCTGAAGCACTCTCACTGGATCTTAGTTTGATGCAACTTGGTGAATACATTGACCAACAGGGCCGGCCGCGAGCAAGCTGGCTTGCCCGAGCATTACAACTCCGCGAAGCCTATGGCCCGTTCAAACTGGCTTATCTGGAAACCCTCGTCCGTGTCGCCGACTGGCGTGGAAGTAATACAGGGAGAACATCATGAGCGATTTGAATAATATTATCACACTGAAAGGGTGCAATTCTCATTCTTTAATGAGCTACATGAAATCACTCGGCGTTTCAAATGTACTAAATAAAATATTGCCGCAAACATTAGTAAAATGGCGAGGTAACACATTACAAATAAAGAATGAAGAGCTTTCAACCATACATTCTTTGGTTCAAACCATTGCGGAAAATTATAAACCATCACCAGTACTGGCACCATGGAATGGTGGTTCCGGCTTCTACAAGAAGTGGGAACCTAAGAACAACTCATTCAGGAGCCGAGATGCTGTTGATACATTGGAAAGTATCAGACACTCAACATCGGTTAGGTTTGAAGCGTATCGTCATTCGATACAGACAACGATTGAAGCATTGACGAAATTTTCGGAAGCGATAGATATCGAAGATCAGATAGATTCCTTCAAGAAAATCGGCAAAAACGAAGGATGGTCAGAAAAGCAAACATCTGAGGCTATAGAACATTTTTTGGATTCATCATTTTTCTTTGAATCTGATGATACAACGCGAACGATCTCAAAGGCGAACAAAGATGAATGGCTGCTTCTGCTTCGCAGTTATGTCTTAGACGACACTACTTTGAAATGGCTTGATTCTGCAATTGTTTTAGCAATAGGTGAAAAGAAAAATCGAATGGAAGCCCCATTGCTTGGTAGTGGAGGTAATATTTCGAATAGCGATTTTTCTTTTCGTTTTATGAAAATGTTAGTGACTGTTTTACCGCTCGCTGAAGTTGATCCACTTCCAGGCAAGTCTTTACAACATCTTACAACTGCTCTCTTTGATGAAAATTGTGATGAGCTTGAGCCTGTTGCAGTCGATCAATTCGACCCGGGACGCGCTGGTGGGTTCAATATGGGAGTGGGTTTTAAAGAAAGGCCGTTATTAAATCCTTGGGACTATATTTTTATGATTGAAGGAGCATTACTTCTGTCAGGAAGTGCAGCGAGGAGACTCAGGGATCGACGAACGGCTTCGGTATTCCCATTTTCTGTGAATAGCTCTACCGTTGGCAGTGGTACTAACACCTTAGACGAAACTCGTGGAGAAGTATGGCTTCCGATGTGGAGTAATTTCTCAACAGTTCAGGAAATTCAAGCAATATTAGGCGAAGGAAGATCACAAGTCGGAAGCAAAACAGCTAGGACTGGTATTGACTTCTTCACAGCAATTACCAATTTAGGAGTAGACAGGGGTATTTCACATTTTTCTCGTATTCAGTTTCAGAAACGTTTAGGAGACAATTATCTTGCAACCAATTTAGGTACTTATCGCGTTGGTGAAGTTCCCGCGGCTTCGATAATTTTTGACATTCTCGATTGGCTTGATCGCTTTCGTCGGGCAGCAACGGGGAAAAATGCGTCTGGGCGGTCGGCCCGGGTTTTACGGTTGATAGAAACTGTAATACTTAAATTATGCCAGCGCGGGACGACGGCAGAAGTTCAGTCATTATTAATTGCATTAGGAGAAGCGGAAGCAACTGTGGCTATCTCCAAATCGCTAAAGGAAGGTGAGAAAGGGAACGGTATCAGACCGGTACCATTACTTTCAGCGGACTGGCTCAAGAAGGCATATGATGGTTCCATAGAGTTTCGTCTAGCAGCCGCTTTAGCCAGCATCAGTCATACAAAGGTGGGACCTTTTCGCAGGCATTTGGAGCCCTTGGACCATGCAACTTGGAAAACAGCATTTCTAAAGTGGGCAGACGAAGACAATGACCCCAGTTTGGTCTGGGGATGTGGAGACCTGATCCACAACCTGTCAGTTGTGCTTCAGCGCCGCATTGTCGATATCATGAAATCTGGCAAAGAAGGAAACCAGAGTAATTTACTGGCGCCGTTGTCAGGGAGACTCAATGCATCTCTGGGAGATATCTCTCAGTTTATCGCAGGTACGGTTGACGACCAACGTATTGAGTCGCTGTTAAAAGGCTTGATCCTGGTGGACTGGTCTAATCTTTCCACTGATAACAGAACCGTACTGCGAGGGCCACACACACCTGTGCCCAATGCTGCCTATTCATTATTAAAACTTTGTCATCTGAGTAGTTTATCCAAGAATACATCAATACGTCTTGACCCTCGGATTAGTCGTTTGGCGATTGCAGGCAAGATCTCTGAAGCCACACAATTAGCCTCCCGGCGGTTACGCGCGTCCGGCTTTCAGCCTGCTCTGGATGAAGTGTATCTCACTGGTGAAGTTGCCAGACGTACAACAGCGGCTCTCGTTTTTCCTGTTAACCAGCAGGCTTCTGAGCAATTGTTTAAGCATGTCATCCGACGGGACAAGCTTGGAGTAACATTGCATGAATAAACTGCGGCTTCGGCACCGCTGTCAACGCACTTTCAACAAAATCCCTTTTAAGGAAATGTATGATGTCTCTTGATTTTATCTCACTTGAAAAACAACCGCGCTTGTTAATGGAAGTCCCACTTAAACCGGTACAGGGTGCACGTTTTCAACCCACGGGCTTTCCTGACTTAGGACCTGCCACATTCAAAGGCTTTGATGACGAGGGAAACTCGGTCGATTGTTTACTCGTTGAGTCTGCACAGTCGATGGCGAATCGTCTGGAGAGCGTTTGCTGGGATGAGGCTGCTGGTGATCTGGTCGGAGTATTGTCCGGTCTTCCCTACGTGCAAGTGTTAGAACAGGATCAGGTAATTACCAACTCGATTCTGGAATCGCATCGAATTAACAGCCCCTATATTCTGGAAAGTAAAGACAAAACGTTTTTTGATACACTCAAAAAAGAGCTGGGAGCATTGGAGAAAGGGCGAGTCGATATTCGGTTGTTGGCGAAAACATTACTGAAGTACGATCCGAACACACTCATACATGGTGTTTTCTTAGCCAAAAAAGATCTTGCAGGAGGCAGGCTCCGTTTGCCACGCGTAGTGTCAGCATTCATTGAAGCACAAAGAATTGAAGTCGTTACAAGTGGTGGGGTGAAGAACGACTCCTATGATCCTCAAGGCGACACAGCTAAAGGTTTCGGAAATGTTCCATTTCATAGAGAAGAGTATTCTGCACCATCGATTACTGCCTTTTTCAATCTCGACCTGGCTCAACTTCGCGGCTACGGACTTGGGTCCGCTGTGGAAACGTTACTGATCGCTCTAAGCCTGTTCAAGATTCAAAAATTTCTGCACGAAGGGCTTCGACTGCGAACTGCTTGCGATTTGGAGATCAATGGGGAAATCCTTGTGAAACGCCCCGATGGGTTCACTCTTCCCACTCTTGAAACATTAGAGATCGAAATCCCCAAGCTGATTAAATCTGCTTCTGAATCGTTCGCTAAACCTGCTATCACTCAAGTTGTCTATAAGAAATAAGCACCATGATTGCTATTGAAATGAAATTTCCCACAGGGAAACTGCACGCAACGCCGTGGGGACGACATGTGAACGAAGGGGCTGTCGAATGGCCTCCTTCCCCCTGGCGATTTCTTCGCGCGTTGTTGGCTGTCTGGCATCATAAGTTCCATGACGTGACAGAAGAAGAGATGCGCGCGTTGATCTTGACTCTATCTACCACGCCTTCGTATCAATTACCTGTCACATCAAATGGTCACACCCGACACTACATGCCCGCCGAGCATGACAAGAAAACAAAGATATTCGACACGTTTATCGCTGTTAGCCCCGATGATCCGCTGGTGATCTACTGGCCCGACGTAGAACTGAGTGACACACAAAAAACACTGCTGACACAGCTTGTTGAAGCGTTGTCCTACTTTGGTCGTGCTGAGTCCTGGGTTATTGCCAGACTGTTGCCAGAGTATGATGGGACCATTAATTCCACTCCCTTAAACGGGCACGGTGTGGAGAAGCATCAAGAGTTGGTTCGTCTGCTTGCTCCCACTACACAATCGGAGCACGAACAGTGGAGAGCGAAGATGCTGGAAGACATGCAGCAAAGAGAGTTGAAAGCGAAGCAGGACACTGAACTCAAGAAGAAAGAAAATGGTAAAAAGTTTATTCCGCTTGATAAGGTCAAGCTTACTTCTAAAGACATCAAAATACTGGAAAGCACCCTGCCAGAGACAGTCTTCGATGCTTTACACGCAGAAACAAACGACCTGAGAAAAGCGGGTTGGAACCGTCCCCCTGCCAGTGAGTGGATTGACTACGTCTGTGATAAGCGAATGACCAGTTCTTCAAAACCAAAACGATTGATTCAAAAAAAAGAACTCCCCACAGTGGCTCGCTATGCCATCGCAGGTACTGTGCGTCCCCGCCTCACTGAAGCATTATGGATTGGGGAACGGGTCAGAACCTCGCTACTGAAAATATCTGATGCTGCACCCGTTTTTCTCGGTCGTCAGAAAGGCTCTGATGAAAAGGCACTGGCTCAAGGTCATTTCCATGCTCACTACCTCTGTGAATCGAACAAAGACCCTCAAGGTCGCATCACTCATATAATCGTCTATGCTCCACACGGCTTTAGTGAATCTGATGAAAATACCCTCAACCAGTTTAATCGTACTTGGGGAAGTGGTGGGCACGATTTGCAATATGTATTACTGGGGCTGGGGCAACCTGAGGATTTTGGAGGCTTGGACGAAAAGAAAGGGCACTCTCCCATTCTGGCATGCAGCGATACCTGGATCTCTCGAACTCCGTTTGTACCGGCTGATCGACTCCGTAGAGCTTACCAATTAATAGACCCGAAAGAACGGCATCGTTGTGAACTTGATCTTGCACGTATGATTCGTAAAGAGCTGCAACGTCGTAACTGGATGAGCGAGCATCTCCGGAATCTAGTCAGAATCGAAGCAATCTTAAATCCAGATATAGCGGGAACGCGGCTTGGGGGAACTCATACGACATGGCTCAAGTTCAAAAGAAATCGACAAAAAGGAGGTGGTCGACAAGGTAACTCCAGCGGTTTCGGTCTCAAACTTACTTTCAGCGAACCTGTACGAGGCCCGATCATTCTCGGCTATGGCTGCCATTTCGGGTTGGGACAATTTCTGCCTGAATAAAAGGAGAGGAAATAGTTGGCACTACTATAGTAGGTGTTCTTAACTCAATTGGTAGGATAGATCAGCCTGTATTAGCGGCTGTTAAGCGGTAGATCAAGGCTAATACGAATCCCATTCTCCAACAGGACAATCATTCAGTGAATGGCCGAAGAACTCAGTCATAGGAAAAATCTCCCAAGGAATAAGAGTCGATCATCAGATCCAGTTCCTCGCG
>TARA_R110000868_G_scaffold13584_2_pt1 | contig 30652 bp, 30 predicted proteins | sample TARA_R110000868 | Tara Oceans TARA_R110000868 (sample SAMEA4397489) | marine metagenome | biome: Polar Biome; feature: [SRF] surface water layer (ENVO:00010504); material: water (ENVO:00002006), including particulate matter (ENVO:01000060) such as... | depth 5 m | reverse complement strand
AGAAGGCAAGATCTACAAGGGCAAGGTCGTCAAGGTCATGGATTTTGGTGCCTTCGTGAATTTCTTCGGCCCGAAAGACGGCCTGGTCCATGTCTCCCAGCTTCGTGCCGAGCGCGTGAACCATCCGTCCGACCTGCTGAAGGAAGGCGATGAAGTCTACGTCAAGCTCCTGGGCTTTGACGATCGCGGCAAGGTTCGCCTGTCGATGAAAGTCGTCGACCAGGAAACCGGTCTCGAAATCGCCAAGGATGCCGCAGAGGCGTAAGCCCCGCGCAATCCTGACGATAACGAACTGACTGAAGAGCCCGCCGGAGCCATCCGGCGGGTTTTTCTATGCCGCCTCAAGCCGGTCGCGATAGCGGCGGCTGCCCGGCACGCGCTGGCCATCGGCGAGGGTGAGCGTGACATCGCCTTCACCCGTCGGGGTGATCTCGGCGAGGCAGGCGTGATTGATCAGCCAGGAGCGGTGCACGCGGCGCGCATCGATGCCCGCCTCGGTGAGGAGTTTTTCCAGATCGGTGAGGGTGGTGCGGGCCAGGTGCTGGCCGTTCCCGAAGCGCACCTCGACATAATTACCCGCCGCCCGGGCGCTGGTGAACTCGACCGCCGGCAGGCGCATGACACGACCACCGCAGCGCAAAGTGACGCGATGGCTGGTGCGGGCGTCGCTGTGGGCCGCGGCCGCTTCCAGCTTCAATTGTTCAATACCCAGTGAGGCCGCGACGATCAGCTGGAAGCCGAGATAGGTCGAGGCCTGCTTGCGGAACTCATAGATGAACATCTCCACGGCCGAGCCATCATAGCTATAGGCATGACCATAGATTCCCTCCCAGATGGCGAAGCGCAGGGTCATCATGAGATTGACCTGGATCAGGCCGTAAAGGAGCACGCCGCCGCAATGGATCAGCAGGTTGGTGCGCCAGCGGCCCGGCTCCAGCGGAAAGCGCACGCCGAGCCAGATGGCCAAGGGCAAGCCGGCCAGCATGGCAAGGATCGCGGTCCCTTCCTGGATCCAGGGCAGCGAGGCCGGCTCCGAGCCATGATTCCATTCGATCTCGCTGCCGAGCGACAGGGCGTTGACGATATAGGCGACGAGAACCATGCCTACGCAGACCGCCGCAGCATAGAGGATCGCGGTGTGTTCGGCCTTGTGCTGGGCAGCCTGTTCAGATTTGAGCGTGGGTGTCGGGCTGGTCATGGCGCGATCATGCACCGGCGCGGCGTTGCAAGGGAAGGCACATTCATCCCCGCCCGCCGCCGCTTGTCCCCGCAGTGCAGCCACTCATCACACGGGGCCGGTTGCCATACCCTGGCCATGGCGCCCGGTGGCGGGACGAGAGACGAGACGGTCATCGCACCTTCTACCGGAGTCCCCCAGAATGACCCCCGCAACCCCGCGCTTGGCCGCAAATACCCGCCGCTTTGACCTCGACTGGCTCCGGATCGGCGCCTTTGGCCTCTTGATTTTTTATCATATCGGCATGTTCTTCAACACGGAGGGCTGGCACGCCAAGAGCTCGCACATGAACGACGCCATGGAGCCGCTGATGTGGCTCTCCAGTCCCTGGCGCCTGCCCCTGCTCTTTTTCATTTCCGGCGTCGCGATCCGTTTCCTGTCCGACAAGCTGGGCGCGGCCCGTTTCGCCGGGGACCGCTTCTGGCGGCTCTTCCCGGTCATCCTGTTCGGCATGTATGTGATCGTCGCGCCGCAGACCTGGGTGCAATTGCAACAGGCCGGCGTGATCGGTCCGGATTTCTGGACCTTCTATCAGGGCTATGCCTTCACCTGGGACGGTCCCTGGTCGATCCAGACGCCGACCTGGAACCATATCTGGTATGTCGTCTATCTCTTCGTCTATTGCATGCTGCTGGCGCCCGTCATCCCGGCGCTGCGTGCGATGGCGGACAGCAAGCCGATGCAGGCCGTCGGGAAGCTGTTCGAGCGTCCGGTTCTGGGCCCGATCCTGATGATCATCCTGCCGATCCTGCCCTTCGTCCTGATCCGCTTCACCCTGGTGGAGCATTTCGAGACCACCCATAACCTCATCTGGGACTGGGCCAATCACGCCAACAGCTTCCTGATCCTGCTCTACGGCTATTTCTTCGCCAAGAATGCCGCGCTCTGGCGCGCCATTGACCGGGCCCTGCCCTGGGTCGGTGCGCTCACTCTGGCGTCCTTCGTATTCCTCTATGTCTGCTATTCCGACTGGTCGGCGATCGAGGACAATATGCTGATCGTGTGGACCGCCCGCATCGACCGCATCTTCTTCGCCTGGTCGATCATCCTCACCCTGCTGGGTCTCGCCCGCCGCTATGGCAATCACGACAATGCCGCGCGCCGCTACCTCACCGAAGCTGTCTTCCCGTATTACATCCTGCATCAGACCATCATCGTGGTCTGGGGCTTCTTCATCGGCTCCATGGGGTTTGGCGTCTGGACCGAGTTCTGGATCCTTTTCGCGGTGACCGTGGTCGGATGCGGTCTCGGTTATGAGCTGGTGAGGCGCGTTCCGCTTCTGCGGCCGGTCATGGGGCTGAAGTGGCGGGCCACCCCGCGCAGCGGCCGGGCGGTGAGCGCGACGGTGTGATCCGGCGCAATATTACAAACTTGTCAGACTCGGCGACGGCAATCTGATCTACCCTTTTGGGCACAAACCGGAGCCGCCCTTGCGGCCTGCGCGCAAGGGGAGCGAAAGATGAGGACAGTCCAGGCATGGTGGAGAGCAGGGGCCTGCGTAGCAGCCGCCGTGCTGACGGGATTGGGCGCGACGGTACTGGCGCAGGAGCCCTACCGGCTGCCGCCCCAGGAGATCGTCGATATTGTCGATGCCCAGCCGACGCCCTGGACCTCGGCCTCCCCGGCCCGCGACACGATCGCGCTGCTGCAGCGCGAGAGCCTGCCGCCCGTCTCCGAACTGGCCCGCCCGATGGAGCGGCTGGCCGGGCTGCGGCTGGATGCCGAGACCAATGGCCGCCATGAGCCGCGCTCGATCATCGGGCTGAGCTTGCTGGATATCGCGACCGGCCGCGAAAGGCCGGTAGCCCTGCCTGACGATGTCGGGCTCTCATCTATCAGCTGGTCTCATGACGGATCGAAAATCGCCATGGTGATGACCCGGGACGGCGTGTTGAGCCTGTGGGTGGTCGATGTCGCCCGCGCGCGCGCCCGCCAGATCATCGCTTCGGGCATCAACGCCGTCTTCTCGCCGGTCAGCTGGATGCCGGATGGCGACACGCTGCTGGTCAGCCTCGTCTCGCCGGATCGCGGCTCCCGGCCCGAACGGTCGCGCGTGCCCGCGGGCCCGGTGATCCAGGAAGCCAGTGGCCAGGAATCACCGGTCCGCACCTATCAGGACCTGCTGCAGGATGCCGATGATGCGGAGCTGTTCGCCTGGCTGGCAAGCAGTCAGCTTGTGCTGATCGATGCCGATGGCCGCAATCAGCGCCGAATTGGCGAGCCCGGCCTCTATTACGGGGCCAGCCCGGCGCCCGGGGGCGAGTATATCCTCGTCGAATCTCTGCAGCGGCCCTTCTCTTTCCTGCAACCTTGGTATCGGCTGGCGGATCGCTCTGAAGTGCTCGACCTGCGTGGCCGCGTGGTTGCGCGCATCGCCGAACAGCCGATTGCTGACGCCATTCCCATCGGCGGCGTCATCACGGGGCGCCGCAATATTGGCTGGCAGGCTTCGCATCCGGCACGGCTCATCTGGGCCGAGGCCCTGGATGGCGGCGATCCACGGGTGGAGATCGATCAGCGTGACAGCGTCTGGGCACTGGAAGCCCCCTTTGATGGCGAACCCAGCGAAATCCTGCGCACGGAAGACCGCTATTACGGCACCCAGTTCACCAATATCGGCGAGACCGGTTTCGCGATGGAATATGATCGCGATACACGGGTCGTCCGGCGCTGGCTGGTCGACTTCGCCGACCCCGGGATTGCGCCGCGCCTGGCCGAGGAACGCAATTACCAGGACGCCTATGCCGATCCCGGTAATCCGCTGACCGTACGCAATGAATATGGTCAGACCGTCATCGGGGTCGAGGATGGCTTCATGTATTTCGCCGGCGATGGCGCCACGCCGGAAGGCAATCGCCCCTTCCTGCGCCGGGTCAGTTTCGAGACATTCGGCACCGAGGAGCTCTGGCGCAATAGCGGCGAGGTCTATGAGAGCGTGGTCAGTCTTGTCGCGCCTGATGCGTCCTCCTTCCTCACCTCACGCGAGGACCCGGTAACACCGGCCAATCTCTATCTCCATGCCGGCGACGCAGAGACGGCGCTGACCCATTTCGTCAGCCCGCATCCGCAACTCAATGCGATCTCGCGCCGCCTGATCACCTATGAACGCGCCGATGGGGTGCCGCTTTCGGCGACGCTCTACCTTCCGGCTGACTATCAGGAGGGCGATCAACTGCCCGTGCTCATCTGGGCCTATCCGCTGGAATACAACGATGCGGCCACTGCGGGTCAGGTGCGTGGTTCACCGTGGGAGTTTACCCGGATCAGCGGTACCAGTCCGCGCTTTCTCGTCACCCAGGGCTATGCCCTGCTCGAGAACGCCACCATGCCCGTGGTGGGCGATGACCCGCTGACCGTCAATGACACCTTCATCGAGCAATTGGTGCTCTCCGCCCGGGCCGCGATCGAGGAGACGGTGGCATTGGGCTTCGGCGATGGCGAGCGGGTCGCGATTGCCGGGCACAGCTATGGCGCCTTCATGACCGCCCACCTGCTCGCCGCGAGCGACCTGTTCCGCGCCGGCATTGCCCGCTCGGGCGCCTATAACCGGACCCTGACGCCTTTCGGTTTCCAGTCCGAACGGCGCACCTTCTGGGAAGCGCCCGAGGTCTATTTCGAGCTGAGTCCCTTCATGCATGCCGATACGATCAATGAGCCCTTGCTCATGATCCATGGCGAGCTCGACAATAATTCAGGTACTTTCCCGATCCAGTCCGAGCGCATGTTTGCCGCGATCAAGGGTAATGGCGGCACGGCGCGTCTGGTCATGCTGCCCTATGAAAGCCATGGCTATCGCGGCCGTGAGAGCGTTCTGCACGTGCTCGCCGAGAGCATTGACTGGCTCGACCGCTGGGTGAAACCGCTGGACGATCCGATGGGTGTGGAGGACGACGCCGAGACCGCCGACGATGGGGACGGCGTGGAGTAAACCGGCTGAGGAGCGGCGGCTGTTGAGCTGCCGCTCACCCGGCCTGGCGCGAGAAGCCCTCGCTCACCAGCCCCGTTCGGCGAACAGCCGATCCAGGTTCTGCTGATAAGCCCCGCTTGAGTCGCGCTCGTGCTCGCTGAGTGCAGCAACAAAGCGTGTCGCCTCAGCGAGATCATGGCCGCCGGCTTCGAGGGCTTCCACGAGCTCTACGGCAAACGCGGCAGCGCCCTCCGAATCACCGTAAGCTAGATTGCCAGCGATCTGGGCGACTTTCAGTTCGAACCAGACCTGTGCCCAACTGCCGGCTATACCGCCGGCTATTGTCGCGATGTCATCAAGCAGAGCCGCGCTGTAAGCATTGGCCTCATCCAGAATGCGCGTTGTGTTGACGAAGGGGCCTGATTGCTGCCTTGCTGCTCCAGCGTACTGGAAGTACCGCTGGCTCACGGTGATCCGGGCGCGCAAGGCGCCTTCTTCCTCATCCGGAAAGAAGCGCTCTATGCCCTCCACGACGAGTTGGGACAGCGCCATGGCCTTGGTGAGGCTTCCCAGGGCCTGGCGGTCGAGCCCAATACCGACATGCGGCAGGTCAGGGGAGCTGGCCCTTGCGCGGGCCGTGAGATGCGTGTGCCGCTCCCACAGGCACTCGGCCGCGCGCGTCGCATAGATCAGGTCTGTGGCGGCGTTGAGCGTTTCGTCGACAACCACGGACAGGTTGAGAATATTTTCCGCGCTTTGATAATATTCCGCATGACTCTGATCGAGGGCGCGGTTCGCAGCATCAATTTCAAGCGTAACCCCGCACCGCAAGCTGACCTCGAGATGCGTTCGCTCCTCGGGCGATAGCCGCGTTTCGTAAGCGAGCTGCCGGATGATCGCGGACCACTCGCCAAACCGCTCATCTGAACCCGCGAGCCGTTCATTGATGGCTCTGTACCTCTGGACATAGTCTTGCTGCACGGCATCGCTCGACGTCTGTGTCGCGGAAGCGGCGCTGCCGAGGGCGGCCCCCGCCAGCCCTGCTGCGACAATCGTCCTGGCCCATCTCATCATGCCTGTCCCCTTCGCCTGCGCCGCTCTTGCCTGGCAACACACTAGACGAAAGCCAATCTCTGGCAAACAAGAGCGCCGAAATTTCCTTCTCATGTCCAAGATGTCTGCCTCAGCGACAAGCTGGCAGGTGCCCAAAATAATCCCGCCGGATTGCTCCGGCGGGTTTTTTCATTCTTCAATCGGTCAGCGGTGACGGTCAGTCGTCCCCGTCCATGCTCGGCACGGCCACGGCGTGGAAGCCGGCATCGACGTGGAGTGTTTCACCGGTGCAGGAGAAGCCGAGATCGCTGAGCAGGTAGAGGGCGGCGCCGGCGACGCCTTCCATCTTGGTGTCTTCCTTCATCATCGACCATTCGCGGCCTGTGCGCATCAGCGCCTTGCCTCCGGATATGCCGGCCATGGCGAGGGTGCGCATCGGGCCAGCCGAGAGCGCGTTGACGCGGATGCCTGACGGGCCGAGATCGCGCGCCATATAGCGCGTCGAGGCTTCCAGGGCCGCCTTGGCGACGCCCATCACATTGTAGGACGGGACGACCCGTTCCGAGCCGAGATAGGTCAGGGTCACCATCGAGCCGCCATTGGGCATGATGTGCGAGGCGCGCTTGCCGGCATCGACAAAGGAGAAGGCGGAGATTTCCATCGCCCGGCGCCAGCCCTCGCGGGTGGTGTTCTCGGTGAAGGAGCCAACGAGCTCTTCCTTGCCGGCAAAGGCGATGGCGTGGACGAGAAAGTCGATCGTGCCCCACTTGTCCTCAATGGCCTTGAAACAGGCATCCATCGAGGCTTCGTCCGTGACGTCGGCGGAGACCATGAAGGGCTCACCGCCGAGGCTTTCGACCAGCGGCCGCACGCGGCGTTCGAGTTCCTGTCCCTGATAGGAGAAGGCGATCTCGGCACCCTGGGCGGCCAGTTGCTGGGCAATGCCCCAGGCGATGGAATTCTTGTTGGCGACGCCCATGATGAGGCCGCGCTTGCCCTTCATCAGGGTCCCGGCCGGGAAAACGGTATCACTCATGACTTAGCTCCTCGCCTGCACAGGCAGGCTCTGGGGTCAGATCTTCTGGAAAACGACGGTGCCATTGGTGCCACCAAAGCCGAAGGAGTTCGACATGGTGGTCTTCAGATCGGCATCGCGGGTCTCGCGGACGATAGGCAGGTTGAGGGCGGCAATATCCGGGTCCATCTCGAAGATATTGATCGAGGGGGCGACAAAGCCGTGCTTCATCATCAACAGCGTATAGATCGCCTCATGCACACCGGCCGCACCGAGCGAGTGGCCCGTCATGGATTTCGTGCCCGAGATCATCGGCGCGTTATCGCCGAAGACTTCCTTGACCGCGCCCATTTCCTTGATGTCGCCGACCGGCGTCGCCGTGGCGTGCGGGTTGAGATAGTCGATCTTGCCGTTGACGGTTTCCATCGCCAGCTTCATCGAGCGCACAGCCCCTTCGCCGGACGGGGCGACCATGTCAAACCCGTCAGATGTGGCGCCATAACCGACGATTTCCGCATAAATGGTCGCGCCGCGCTTCTTGGCGCGTTCGTATTCTTCCAGCACCACGACACCGGCACCGGCACCACCGACAAAACCGTCACGGTCCTTGTCGAAGGCGCGCGAGGCCTGTTCCGGCGTGTCGTTATACTTGGTCGACATGGCGCCCATGGCGTCGAACAGGTTGGAGAGGGCCCAGTGGATCTCCTCGCAACCGCCGGCGAACATGACGTCCTGCTTGTTCCACTGGATCTGCTCGGCGGCAGCGCCGATGCAGTGCAGCGAGGTCGTGCAGGCAGATGTGATCGAATAATTCACGCCGAGAATCTTGAAAGGCGTGGCCAGCGTCGCCGAAGCGGTCGAGCTCATCGCCTTGGGCACAGCAAAGGGCCCGATACGCTTGGGACCCTTCTCGCGGGTGATGTCGGCGGCGGCGACAATCGTGCCGGCCGACGGACCACCGGAGCCCATGATGATGCCCGTGCGGTGGTTGGAAATATCGGTTTCAGGCAGGCCGGCATCGGCAATCGCCTGCTCCATGGCCATATAATTCCAGCCAGCGCCTTCCGACATGAAGCGGTAGACGCGCTTGTCGACATGCTCGGACGGATCGACCGTTGGTTTGCCGCCGACCTGGCAGCGGAAATTATATTGGGCGAAGCTTTCCATGTGGCGGATGCCACTCTTGCCGTCGCGCAGGGATTGGGTGACGTCTGCAGCATTATTCCCGATGGGAGAAATGATGCCGAGACCGGTGATGACAACACGACGCATCGCAGACTCCTGGATCAGGCCATTTCGCCGGGCTGGAACAAGCCCACGCGCAGGTCTTTGGCGGTATAGATGATCTTGCCGTCGGCTTCGACATGGCCGTCGCCGATCGACATGATGAGGCGGCGCTGGATGACGCGCTTCAGATTGATCACATAACGCACGGTTTTGGTTTCCGGGGTGATCTGGCCGGTGAATTTCACCTCGCCGACGCCGAGGGCGCGGCCCTTGCCGGGATTGCCCTTCCAGCACAGGAAGAAGCCGACCAGCTGCCACAGGGCATCAAGACCCAGGCAGCCCGGCATGACCGGGTCACCCTTGAAATGGCAGGCGAAGAACCAGAGGTCCGGATTGATGTCGAGTTCGGCGATTATCTGGCCTTTGCCATGTTCGCCGCCATCGTCATCGATGTGGATGATACGATCCATCATCAGCATGGGCGGAGCGGGGAGCTGGGCATTCTCTGGCCCCCACATCAGGCCTTCACTGGATGCGATCAGGTCTTCGTAGCTAAAGGAGCTTTGGCGTTCAGTCATGGAGCCGATCGGTTGCGCCACGATTGCGGCAGCAGGAGCTGCCGGTCACCGGGCTGGGACATGGAACCCGATTATATCATAGAAACCGGGAGGATCAGCGCAAAGCGGTATCACGCGCCGAAGAGCCGCTCAAGGCGGGGTTGCCGTCGTTTTCGACCGGATTGTCGTCGCCCTGTTCACTGGCATAAACACCCCACAGCGCGTCCGCCCTTGCCCAGCCACGATATCCCTGTGCTTCCACACGGCACCAGCCGGTGCGGCACCGTTCGAGCATCAGGATGACGCCGGCCTCGGCGACGGCCTCGGCGGGGGCCTCGATCTCGGCCCGGGCGCGCAGGGGTGTTTCTTCCAGTGTGATGACCGAGCGGCGACCCGACAGGATGGAGCGGTGCATCCAGGTGACTTCACCCTCGGGGTCGCGGACGCGGCGCCAGTCGGGTGTTTCCGCGATGACTTCCATGGGCAGTCCGGCCCGGACATAGCGCCAGGCAACCGGGTGCCCGCGGCTGGGCCCCGAGCGGCCATTGGCGACGTCGAATTTCAGGCTGACGAATCGTGGAACCGCCTGACCCGAGGGCGTCGGCTCACCGGCCTCCTGTGCCTGGACGGGAGCCAGGCAGCACAGCATGAAAATCAGGGTTGCCAGGCGGCGCATGGGAAACTCCTCCGCCCTATCCCTGTGCCCGACACGGTGAATAGGTGGTAAAGATGCATGGGATTGAGGAGACAAATTGATGGCCGCAAAGCAACAACCACCCGGAACGATGATCGCTCTCGGCGTCGCTATCGGCACCGCGATCGGCGTTGCCATGAATCAAATCGCGATCGGGGTCGCGGTCGGCGTCGCCATTGGCGCCGCACTCGAAGCGGCAAATGCCAGGCGCCAGCCGCCCTCTACAGAGTCGGCAGACGATACGAGTGATCCGGGCGCAGGGGGTGCAAACGGAAAAAAACCTCCTATATCCCCAGACGACAGGCCGGACTGACAGGCCGGCGACTATCGAAAAGGGGATCTCATGCGCTTTCGTCTTGCCATCACCACGGCTGCAGCCCTTTTGGCCTGCAATACCCTGCCCGCCCAGGCGGCGACCGTCCTCACCCAGGAAGAGGCGCCTGATATCAGCGTCGCCTCCACGGATCTCGGTCACGGCATCTACATGCTGTCGACCGACATTGCCGGCAATCTGGGCCTGTTGAACGGCCCTGACGGCGTGGTGCTGGTCGATGATCAGCTGCCCGATACCGGCGCGCTGATCGAAGGCGCTGTCGTCGAGATTTCCGGCGGCGAAGCCCCGCGCTTTATCGTCAACACGCATTGGCATGGCGACCATACGGGCGGAAACTCGCATTTCGCCGCCGAGGGCAGCATCATTGCGGCACAGACCAATGTCCGTGCCCGCCTTGAGGCGTCAGATGCCGAATGGGCCAATATGCCGGGCACCCTGCCCATCCTGACCTTCGGCCAGGACCTGACTTTTCATATGAATGGCCAGACGGTCGAGATCACCCATATTCCCGCCGCTCACACAGATGGCGATGCGATCGTCTACTTCCAGGAAGCCAATGTGCTCCACATGGGCGATGTCTTCTTCTCCGGCCGCTTCCCCTATATCGATCTGTCGGCAGGTGGTTCTGTCGACGGCTATATCGCCGGGATGGAAAAAGGTCTGGCGATCGCCAATGACGAGACGCAGATCATTCCGGGCCATGGCCCCCTGTCGACCCGCGTTGAATTGCAGGCCTCGCTCGACATGTTGCGTGAAGCGGCCTTCCGCGTCCGCACCCTCGTCGAGGGCGGCGCTGATCTCGAGGCCGTCCGGGCTGCCGCGCCACTGGCCGATCTCGATGCCGACTGGAACTGGCGCTTCATCACCACGGACCGCATGGTCCAGACGCTCTATAATGACGCCGCCGGGAACGCTGTTTCCTACGAATAATCCCGGAACGGGCCGGCGATTCTGACCAAGAATTTAGCCGGCCATCAGCTTGCGGAGAGTCTGGTGCGCCCATAAGAGGGTGATGAAACGCCAGACCTCCGCCCCGGCCAATTCGCCGGTGACCCGTCCTCTCCCTTCCTGCCGCAGCAGGCTGCTTGGCCTTGCCATCGGCGTCGCGATGGGAATCGCTCTCTGGGCGATTATCTCCCTGACATTACAGAGTGCTGTTCTGGGATTGGTGTTTGGCCTCGCTCCCGGGATCGTCATCGGCCTCGGTCTGGCCCTGACGGCAGGGCGCGACGCCTGAGCCGGCGTCAGCCACACTCCACACAGGCCGGGTCGCGCTTCAGCCTCACTGTCCGGCTCTGCATTGATAGCCCGTCAAACATCAGGATGCGGCCATCGAGCGTCTCGCCGGCGCCGCAGACGTGCTTGATCGCTTCCAGCGCCATGACCGAGCCGATCACGCCGGTCAGGGCGCCGACCACGCCGACACGGGCACAGGTCTCCGCGTCGGGCGGAATTTCCGGCACCCAGCAGCGATAGCAGGGTGCAGCTTCCGAGCCGTTGAACAGCGAGACCTGACCGTCCCAACGGCCCACAGCACCTGAGATGAGTGGAATGCCGAGTTCCCGGCTGGCGGCATTGACCGCAAAGCGCGTTTCAAAATTATCGCAGCCATCCAGGATGAGGTCGGCGCCGGCGAGGAGGTCGGCGGCATTGTCATCGTCCAGCGCGGTCTGCACGACGGTGAGGCCGGTGGCCGGGTTGAGTGCTTGCAGGACGGCGGCGCTGGCGGTCACCTTGGCGGCGCCGACATCCTCGGTGCGGAACAGGATCTGGCGCTGGAGATTGTCCAGGCTGACCGTATCAGCATCGATCAGCGTGATATGGCCAATGCCCGCAGCCGTTAGATAAAGGCTCGCGGGAGCGCCCAGCCCGCCAGCGCCGACGATTGCGACCCGCGCGCGGCCCAGCGCCTGCTGGCCGGGGCCACCAACCTCACGCAACACAATGTGGCGCGCGAAGCGTTCGATATCGATAGGAGTGCTCATCTTCGCAGAGGTGGCTGAGAAGAGGCGGGCAATCAAGTGCAATCCGGTTGGCTTGAGCGGCAAACAGCGGCAGTTTGCCCCCATGTCTGACACCGCTCTCACCACCCGCGTCGAACCGAAGCTTTCCGAAATCCAGCAAAACCTGCTGGCCTGGCTGGGGCGGGACAAGCCGAATATTTTCCTGACCGGCCGTGCCGGTACCGGCAAGACGACGCTGATGCGAGAGCTTCTGCGTCAGGCCGGGAACAAGGCGGCCGTGCTGGCGCCGACGGGCGTTGCGGCGATGCAGGCGGGTGGGCAGACGATCCATAGTTTCTTCCATTTGCCGCCGCGCCTGATCACCGGCCGCGATATCCGCAAGGTGCGCCACAGCCGGGCGGTCAAGGCACTGGAAACGCTGGTGATTGACGAGATCTCCATGGTCCGCTCGGACATGATGTGGGCGATCGACCAGTCCTTGCGGCTTAACCGCGAATGCAATGAGCCTTTTGGTGGGGTTCAGATGGTAATCGTGGGCGATCTTGCGCAATTGCCGCCCGTGGTCCAGGGCGCCGAGGCCGAGTATCTCGAAACCACCCATGGCGGCCCTTTCTTTTTCAATCCCCAGGGTTTTCGCGATGCCGGTTTCTCGCTGGTCGAGCTGGAAGAGGTTTTCCGCCAGACCGATGAGGATTTCATCCAGCTGCTCAATTCCGTCCGCGAAGGCGATCTTCAGGCCGACGAGGCCGAGCGCCTGAATGAGCGCGTCACCGGTCGCGGCGGGCTCGAGGCGAGCCTCACCCATGTCGTGCTGACGGCGACAAACGAAACCGCCTTCCACATCAATCATGCCCGCCTCGAAGGCCTGCCGACGGCGCCGCACGCGTTTTCGGCCAAGGTCGAGGGCCAGTTCGACATGCGCCTCTTCCCGGCCGAGGAACCGCTCGTGCTCAAGATCGGCGCCCGCGTGATGATGACCCGCAATGATGCCCAGGGCCGCTGGGTCAATGGCACGCTGGGGGAGGTCGACGGGTTTGACGAGAAAGCCGTGCGCGTGCGCATTGGCGGTAATGTCTACCCGATCGAGCCGGTCAAATGGGAGCGCAATGCCTATGCCTTCGACGAGGCGACGCGCGCCCTGACCAAGACAACCGCCGGGGCCTGCACACAATACCCGCTGCGTCTGGCCTGGGCGATGACCATCCACAAGGCCCAGGGCCTCACACTCGACAAGGTCTATCTCGACCTCGCACGCCGCCTCTTCGCCCACGGTCAGGCCTATGTCGCGCTGTCGCGCGCCCGCACGCTGGAGGGCCTTGAACTCTCCCGAAAACTCACCCCGGGCGACATCATCTGCGACAGCCGGATTTTCGACGTGAAGAGCTTCTGCGATCCGGTGCCGATGAGCTTGCGCGGGTAGCGCCCCGTCAAGCGGCTGCAGACGGTTTGGAGGCGATGACCTCGTCGAGCAGATCGACGACACGGCGCGAGGCGGCATTCATCGCGTCGACCGCTTCGGCGGCCTCGGAGAGTTCGCCGCGTGCAAACCGGCGTGCAGCCTGCTTGCCGAGCCGATGCACTTCGCTATGCGGCTCCAGCAGATCTCTGAAGGCGGGCAGATCGCGCAGGGCGGGATCGGTGACATTTTCATACCATTTGCCGAGTCGGCAGGAATGATGGTCGGAGAGCTCATCCTCGGTGAGTGCCGTCCGGCCGACAAGCATTTCGGCGAGCCGCTTCTTCCAGATGTAATGGTCGGATTTGGCCCGGTGGAGCACATAATCGCGTATGCCCTGATCGCGCAGTTCGGCAAAGGCGGCGTCGATGATCTGCTCGCATCCGGAGACCTCGCCGATCACTTCCTCGGACAAGGCGATCGCCCGGCTTGACGCCTCGGCGATACCGGAGACGCCGGTCGCCAGCTCGCGGGTCGCGAGGGATTGTTCGACGAGCAGGGCCGATATCTGCTGGACCAGGCGATCATTCTCGTGAAGCTGCCCGACACTGTCCTGCACCCGTTCTGCAGCCTTTTCGGACGCGGATATCCCGGCAGCAACGGCGCCTTTTGACTGGTCGACCGTGCCGACAATCGCGGTCACCTGCTGCTGCAGATTCTCGATCCGCGTCCTGATATCCTCAGTGGCTTTCTGCGTCTGGCCCGAGAGCGTCTTTACTTCGCTGGCAACGACGGCAAATCCCCGGCCGGCATCGCCTGCCCGCGCCGCCTCGATCGTCGCATTGAGCGCGAGAAGATTGGTCTGGCTTGCGATATTCGCGATGGTTTCGACAATTTCGCCGATCTGGCCCGATGCGGCCTGCAGATCGTCAATTCGCCGCTCGATCACGTCATAGGATTCGTCAATTGCGGACATGCGTTCGGCTGCGCCGCGCACGGCATCTGCACCGGCCATGGATGTCTCGACACATTGGCCAAGCCCGGAGGATGCCTGCGCGCTGATCTGTGAGATCTGGCCGATTGACGCATCGAGCTGCTCAATTGCTGCTGCCATGCTCTGCGCCCGCGTATCGACATTGCGGGTCTCGCCCGTCGCCCGCGAGACGGCGGCCATGGCATTGCTGGCATGCAGGGAGAAATCGACGCTACGCCGCAAATCCTGTTCGCTGCGATGCGCTATTATCCGGGCGATCTCACCAATCAGTTCGGCAGTTTCTGGATCAAGCCCGCCCACGCAGATTTCCCGGCCGGCGATGAGGTCGCGCAGGGCACCCTTTGTGTCACCAGTCTCGCACGTCTCCGCTGGGGTGCTGGCCAACGCCATCTGACGGGTATTCCGAAACATGCCATTCTCCCACCTCTGATCGGGCCGATATCTCGCCCGGCAAGGGTGAAGAATTTGGAAATTCGGGGGATAAGCCGCAGCAGACCGTCAGCTTCCGGCGAACGCCCTACTCCTCAAACAGCGCCGTCGATAGATAGCGTTCCGCCGAGCTGGCCAGGATCACGACAATCGTCTTGCCGGCCATGTCGTCGCGGCGGGCGATTTCGAGCGCTGCCGCCAGCGCCGCGCCGGAGGAGATGCCGCCGGGGAGGCCTTCGAGGCGGGCAGCCTGACGGGCCATGGCGAAGGCCTGGTCATTGGTGACCTGGATGGTGGCGTCGATCAGGGACACGTCGAGATTATCGGGGATGAAGCCGGCGCCGATGCCCTGGATCTTGTGGGGGCCCGGCTTGCCGCCGGAGATGACCGGGCTGTCCGCGGGTTCGACCGCGACGACATGGAGGCCTGGCTTCTTCGCCTTGAGGATGGAGGCGACGCCGGTCAGCGTGCCGCCTGTGCCGACGCCGGCGATGAAGACGTCGACCTGCCCTTTGGTGTCATTCCAGATTTCAATCGCGGTGGTCTTGCGGTGAATGTCCGGATTGGCCGGGTTTGAGAACTGGCTCGGCATCACCGCGCCCGGCGTCGCCTCGACCAGTTCATTGGCCTTGGCGATAGCGCCATTCATGCCCTTGGCGGCTTCGGTGAGCACGAGTTCAGCGCCGAGATAGGTGAGGAGCTTGCGGCGTTCCAGCGACATGCTTTCCGGCATGGTCAGGATCAGGCGATGGCCGCGCGCGGCGGCGACGAAGGCGAGGCCGATGCCGGTATTGCCCGAGGTCGGCTCGATCATGACGCTGCTTTCGCCCAGCTTGCCGGCGGCTTCGAGCGCATCAATCATCGCCACGCCGATCCGGTCCTTGACGCTGGAGAGCGGGTTGAAGAATTCCAGCTTGGCCAGCACGCGCGCCTTGGCGCCGTGCGCGGCGGCCAGGCGTGACAGCTCGACCAGCGGCGTATTGCCGACAGTGTCGGCGATGGAGGCGTAGACGCGGCCGCGGCCCGGAATATCGGTCATGGGAAATCCTCGAATGATGGAGTGGTCTATGTAGGAGTTCAGGCGGCCGGTGTCAGCAGGCGCCGCGATCACGCTTTGTCGATCACACGCCGGTCGAGCCGAATCCGCCCGTGCCGCGCTCCGTCTCGCTCAGCTCGTCAGTGACCAGCCAGAGCGCCTGCATCACCGGCGCGATGACCATCTGGGCGATGCGGTCGCCGCGATTGATGACGAAATCCTCCGGTCCGTGATTGATCAGATTGACCCGGATCTCGCCGCGATAATCGGCGTCGACCGTTCCGGGAGAATTGACGCAGGAAATCCCCTTCTTGGCGGCCAGCCCGGAGCGCGGACGGACCTGGGCCTCAAAACCGTCCGGCAGGGCGATCGAGATCCCCACGGGGACGAGACGCCATTCGCCGTGCGGTATGGTGATCGGCTCGTCTTCGGGCACTGCCGCCCGCAGATCCATGCCCGCAGATTGCGGCGTCTCATAGGCCGGCAAAGCGAGGCCCTCATAATGCGGCAGCGGTTTGATCTGGACGTGAATGGTTTTCATGGGCGTGGGGTCCGGGACGAAGAAGGGTGGCTGATTGAAGCGCGGGCGCGGGGTCCTGACCAGTCCTGCCAGCATTGAGATGGGGAAAACTCGTGGGCCGCCGTCAGAGCGCGGCGGCGATCCGCGCCGCGAGGCTCGCGGCAATCTCGCCCTTGGGTGCGCGCTCCCAGTGCTCGGCACCTTCCGGCGTCACCAGGGTGACGGCATTCTCGGTCCCGCCCATCACATCGCCGGAGACGTCATTGGCGACGATCCAGTCGCAGCCCTTGCGCAAGCGCTTGGCCGTGGCAAGCGCCTCGACATCATGGGTTTCCGCGGCAAAACCGATCACCAGGCCGGGGCGGCCCGTCGTGCTCTGGCTGATGGTCTTGAGAATGTCGGGGTTTTCCACCAGTTGCAGCGAAGAGAAGGCTGATTTGTCGGCCTTGATCTTGGTGTCCGAGGGTGCCGCCGGGCGCCAGTCAGCGACGGCGGCGACGGCGATGAACACATCGGCCGGCAAGGCCGCCTCGACGGCAGCGAGCATGTCGAGCGCGGTTTCAACCTCGACCCGGCCCACGCCGTGCGGCGCGTCCAGGGCGGTGGGGCCGGAGACGAGCGTTACGCGAGCCCCCAGCGCGGCGCAGGCGGCGGCGATGGCATAGCCCTGCTTGCCGGAGGAGTGGTTGGAGATATAGCGAACCGGATCGATCGGCTCGCGCGTCGGGCCGGCGGTGATGAGGACATGCCGGCCGGCCAGCGGCTCAGACATTCAGCAGACCCTCAATGGCATCGGCAATGGTGGCCGGCTCGGCCATGCGGCCCGGTCCAAACTCGCCGCACGCCATCTCGCCCTCATCGGGTCCGACGAAATGCACGCCATCGCCCTTCAGGGTCGCGAGATTGCGCTGGGTCGCCGGATGTTGCCACATGCGCACATTCATCGCGGGCGCCATCAGAACGGGCTTGTCAGTCGCGAGCAGGGATGTGGAGGCAAGGTCATTGGCCAGACCGGTCGCCGCCTTGGCCATCAGGTCGGCGGTCGCGGGCGCGACCACCACGAGGTCCGCCGAGCGCGAGAGCTGGATATGGCCCATCTCGGCTTCGTCGGTGAGATCGAAGAGCTCAGAAAAGACCTTCTCGCCCGAGAGGCCGGAGACACTGAGGGGGGTGACGAATTCAGCCCCGGCCCGCGTGAGGATACAGCGCGAGGCGATCTCGCGCTTCTTCAACTCACGGATCAGCTCGAGGCTCTTATAGGCCGCGATGCCGCCGCCAATGATCAACAGAATACGCTTGTCAGCCACGTTCGCACTCCCGGTTTCTGCCGGGTGTAACTAACGGTTCGGGATGAAAACCCCAAGCCTCTTCTCTGTCAGCCCGGCCTCAGCCCGTGCGGCGTTCATTGCCGCTGCGGCGGTCACCCTCCAGCAAGTCGAGGACTTTGCGGGAATCAGCATTGAGGGCCTTCTGCTTTTCCATCTGGTGACGGAAGAAGGCGGCGATGGTCAATTCCATGTCATAGATCGAGACGCGGAACAGGGCCTCGATATCGTCCGGATCCAGCTTGCGCCGGTCGGTGAGGCCGAGGCGCACCATGCCTGACAGCAGGTTGGAATAGGCCGAGGAATAGGCGTGCGAGGGGTAGTCCAGCTTGCTGTGACGCAGGCCCATCTGATCGATCGCCTCATAATATTTGGCGTCAAACCGCGCTGAGAGCGAAAGGTCACAATGGGCCAGCATGCCGGCCTGCAGGTATTTTACATTCTCCGGCGTGTCGAAATAATCACCGACTTCAGGGTTCGACAGCAGGTGATCGAAGAGCGTTTCCAGCGTCTTGGCGGCATAGGCCATCAGCCGGGGCTTGAGCCGGCGCACGCGGTCCGCCGTCTCATCATCGATCCGGAAGAATTCGCGTTGCAGGGCAAACTGTTCGGGGGAAGGTTGTGTTGTGAGTGTCATGCTCACAGCTAACCACAAGTTTATTACCGGACCGTGTCCACCATCACGCGCAGTTTATTGGAATGCCCACATAATAGCCGCGCCTGCGGCTGCGGCCGCCGCCAACCAGGCCAGCCTCACTGCCCAAGGGCGCGGCTTCGGCGCAGGCACCAGTTCCAGCTCGCCGGATTTCAGACGGGCGCCGATCTCGGCCCAGTCCTCGATTGCATCCGGCAGACGGCGCAGGCCGTCATGCAGGCGCTGCAAGTCCTCACCCAGATCGCGGATGCGCCCTTCCGGACCCAGTTCGCGTTTCATCCAGGCTTCAACGACCGGTGCAGACGCGGCCCACATATTGTGCTGGGGATCGAGTGAGCGGGCGACACCCTCGCACTGGACCATGGTTTTTTGCAGCATCACGAGCTCCGGCCGCAGGCGCATGTCGAAAAGATCGGTGATCTCGAACAGCTGGATCAGGACGCGCGACATCGGCACTTCATCGGCCCGCTTGCCGAAGATCGGCTCTCCCACGGCGCGCAATGCGCTGGCGAAATCGGCCACCGCATGGTCGTCCGGTACGTAGCCCGCAGCGAAATGGGCCCGGGCGGCGGCGGTATAGTCGCGGGTCAGGAAGCCATGCAGGATGAGGGCGAGGAAGCGCCGCTCGGCGCGACCGATCCGCCCCATAATGCCGAAATCAACTGCCCAGAGATCGCCATTCGCGGCGGCGAAGAGATTGCCGGCATGCATGTCGGCGTGAAACACGCCGCGGTCCAGCGCGGTGGTGAGAAAGGCGCGCGTCAGCGTCGTGGCCAGTGCGGCCCGGTCGAGGCCCAGCGCATCGACAGCGTCCAGATTGCTGAGCGGTGCGCCCTCGACCCAGCGTGTTGTCAGAACGCGCTTGGAGGACAGGGTCCATTCAATTTCGGGAATCCGGTAATGCTCGGCCGCCTGGGCTGCTTCTGCCAGCTCCGAGCCGGCGGCGGCTTCCAGGCGCAAATCGGTCTCGAAACTCAGTGAACGGGCCACGGTCGCGACGAATTTGCGTGGTTCCATCCGGCGGCTGGCCGGGGCGAGCCATTCGGCCAGGGTCGCGCCGAGGGTCAGGGTCCGGATATCGCGGGCAATGCGGTGTTCCACGTCCGGGCGCAGGACCTTGACCGCAACCTCGACGCCGTCATGGGTCGTGGCGCGATGAACCTGGGCGATAGAGGCGGCCGCAATGGCCGGCCCGAAAGCCGCGAACAGGGTCTCGACGGGCATGCCCAGCTCGTCCGCGATAATGGCGCGTGCCTTCTCGTCACCGAAGGCGGGCATCTTGTCCTGCAGGCGCGACAGCCCGCGCGCGAAGCGCTCGCCGATGACATCGCCGCGTGTGGCGAGGATCTGGCCGAATTTGACGTAGGAGGGCCCGAGCCGCTCCAGTGCCCGCGCCAGCCGTTCGCCGGGATTATCGGCATTGTCGCGGCGGGCAAACAGGCGGGTCAGCTTGCCGAACAGCCGGGCCGGGGCCGGGTAGAGCGATTGATATTCAGCCGGCAGAATCGCGTCGTGCCGGACCAATGTCAGTACGGCACGGAGCAATCGGGCGAAGGAAGCGAGGGTCGAGAACATGGTTTCAGGGGTTTAGAGGCAGGCGGCGCGCTTGGCGAGGGCGGCGTGGAGTCGCGGCCTGCGTGTAAGCATGGCAGTCACCGGGTTTCAGCCCCATATTCGTGGCTTCAATTCGAATGGGCTTCCCCAATGTGGCATACCGTGGACTTCGATCCAGTCAATCAATTGGCCCTGACAACCTTTCGCGGTCCCTTGCTGATCGACGATGCGGCGACCTTGCTCCGTGAAGTCATCGCGCATCCGGAATGGACGCCGCAATGGTCCCGCATCATCAACTATGACGATGCCATGCTGGGCGAACTCAACCCGGAAGCCGTGCAGGGCGCCCAGCGCCAGCTCGGCGAGATCATCAAAAATGCCTATAAGGGTGCCCCGACATTCAGCGCCCAGGTCTGTTTCGACCCGCTCAAACGTCCCCTGCTGGAATACTGGATTGGCCTGAACGAAACCGGATATCCGGCCGAGATGAAGCTTTTCGCGACCGTGTCCGAAGCCCGATCCTGGATCCTCGCTGCGCGCGCGGGCGCATAGCCCTGTCGCGTCAGGCCCAGCCGGTGTGAAGCGCAGCGATGCCACCGGAAAAATTTGTATAGCTCACCTGCTGGAAGCCGGCCTCGCGCAACTCGCCGGCGAAATCGTCCTGGGTGGGGAAGCGGCGGATCGATTCTACCAGATACTGATAGCTCGCGCGGTCCTTGGCGACGTGCTCACCGAGCTCGGGCATCACATTGAATGACCAGGCATCATAGAGCTTCTCCCAGCCATGATTGGTCGGGCGGGAAAACTCCAGGCACAGGAAGCGGCCGCCCGGCTTGAGCACGCGGCGCATTTCCGACAGGGCGCTGGCCCGGTCAGTGACATTGCGGATCCCGGTCGAGATGGTGACACAGTCGACGCAATGATCCGGCAGGGGCAGGCATTCGGCATTGCCGGTGACCCACTGGATACGGCCCGACTGCTCCGCGCTGACGCCGCGCTTGATACCGGCGCGCAGCATTTGCTCATTGATATCCAGCACGATCGCCTCGGCGGCCGGTGCGGGAGCTGTGCGGCGGCGCGCAACGCGATCAGCCTTGGTCAGGAAGCTGCGTGCCAGATCACCCGTGCCGCCGGCAACGTCGAGCAGGCGCTCGCCCGGCTGGGGGTTGGCGCGGGTCATGACCATGTCTTTCCAGGCGCGGTGAACGCCGAGCGACATGAGGTCATTCATCAGATCATAGCGGCGGGCCGAGCGATCGAAGACGCCGCGCACGAGGCCGGCTTTCTGCTCGCGGTGCACGTCTTCAAAGCCGAAGGGCACGGTCTCGCCGGAGGGCTCGGTCTCGGTCGTGGATTGGGGCGTATCGATCATGGGGTCATGATAGGCCAAGGCGTTCGGGCCGCAAAGCTGTCAGGGCGGTATCGAGTGTCGCAGGCCGGGCGTGCCACCGACAAAACCGCTTGTCGTGCCGCGAGGCCCGTGGCGTGGTGGGCCGGGGCGGGATTGGCCCCGGTGCCGGAGGTGTCATGCCTGAATTGCCCGAAGTCGAGACCGTCCGCACCGGATTGCAGCCTGCCTTGCAGGGGCGGCGTATCCTGAAAGCGACCCTCAACCGGCCCAATCTCCGCTTCCCCTTCCCCGAGCGCATGGCCGACCGGCTGGCTGGCCGTGTGGTGGAGCGCATCGACCGCCGCGCCAAATACCTGCTGCTGCGTCTGTCCGGCGAAGAGACCCTGCTGGTGCATCTGGGCATGTCGGGCCGGTTTTCGATCGAGGCCGAGGCGGGGCAGAGCCAGCCCGGCGATTTCGTCCATGCAGCGCCTGCCAATCCGAAACATGATCATGTCGTGTTCGAGATCGAGGGCGGGGTGACCATCCGCTATAATGATCCGCGCCGTTTTGGCTTCATGCTCATGTTTGCCAATGCCGATGAGGCGCGTTTCCCGCATCTCGCCGGTCTCGGGCCGGAGCCGATCTCCAACGGGTTTTCCGGAGCCAGCCTCGGCGAGGCGCTGGCCGGCAAGCGGACGCCGGTGAAATCGGCCCTGCTCGACCAGCATGTGGTCGCCGGTCTGGGCAATATCTATGTCTGCGAGGCTCTGCACCGGTCCGGGATCAGCCCGATGCGGACAGCGTCCAGCATCCCCGGTGTGCGCGCCGAGCGGCTTGCCCAAGCGGTGCGGGATGTGATTTCCGAGGCGATCCTGGCGGGCGGCTCGACGCTGAAAGACTTTGCCGGCGCGAACGGGGCGCTGGGCTATTTCCAGCATCGCTTCCGGGTCTATGGCCGGGAGGCCGAGCCCTGTCCGACGCCGGACTGTACGGGGGTCATCAAGCGGATTGTCCAGGCGGGCCGGTCGAGTTTCTATTGTCCGGCCTGCCAGCGCTGACCCGGCAGGGATGCGCATGGCGACAATCCCGGGCGCGCAAAGGCGCGAAACCGTTTAGGTTGCGCGGGATGATTTGAACCCAGAGCGGAGCGTGCATATGAGCAGAACTGGCGAAACTTCCTGGAGCGCGGCCCGTCTGGCCGGAGCCGCGGCCTTTGCCGCGATGCTGGCCTTCACCGGTAGGGCCGCGATCGCGCAGGCGCCGCAGCCGGTTGATTATTCGGATGTCGAGGCCTCCCCGGCGATCTGGGAGATCTCGGACGAGGACTCACAGATCTATCTGCTTGGCACTTTCCACATCCTGCCCGCCAGCCTCGACTGGCAGAGCGACGCCATGCTCGCGGATCTCAGGGCGGCCGATAGCCTCTATCTGGAAGCCGATGTGCACAGTCCCGAGGCCGAGGCGCGTGTGCAGGCTATGGTGGTGCAGATGGGCCTCAACCCCGCTGGCGTAACCCTGACCTCCATGCTCGACGCAGAAACCGCGGCCCTGCTGGCCGAGGTGGCACCGACCGTCGGTGCGACGCCGGCCATGCTGGACCCCATGCGCCCCTGGCTGGCGGAGATTGTGCTCGCCGTTGCGCAGATGCAGGCGCTGGGGCTCGATCCCACGGCTGGCGTGGAACAGAGCCTGCTGGCGGCGGTCCAGGGCACATCGGTCGAAATGGGCTATTTCGAGACCGCCGAGGACCAGATGAATGCCATCGCCGGTCAGCCGGAGGAAATCCAGCTCAAATCCCTGGCCGAGGGCCTGCGCGAAATGGAGCGTATGCCGGACATGCTCGACCAGATGGTCCGCGCCTGGGCGACCGGCGATGTCGAGACCATCGACAGCCTGATCAATTCCGAGATGCGTGAGGATGCGCCGGAGGTCTATGAGGCCCTGATCGTCCAGCGAAACCGCAACTGGATGCCGCAAATCCTCGCCTTGCTTGATGGCGAAGGGACTGTGTTCATTGCTGTCGGCGCGGCGCATTTGACGGGCGATGACGGTGTCATAGCCCAATTGCGCGCCGCCGGTGTCGAGGTGACGCGTCAATAACCCTGCCGCGCCGCCTGACTCTCGACCCATGCCCGGTATCGACCGATGGGCCCGACTGGGTTATAGCGGCGCGGTTTTCAAGCGCGGGGCTTCCGCGCCGTCGAACGGAGCGCTGAAATGGCCTACAAGACTATTCAGGTAAAGACCGAGGGCCGCGTCGGGGTAATCACCTTTTCGCGCCCGGAATCGCTGAACGCATTGTGCGACGAGCTGACGACTGAACTCGCGGCAGTACTGGCCGCATTCGAGAAGGACGCCGATATCGGCTGCGTCATTCTCACCGGGTCCAAGAAGGCCTTCGCCGCCGGCGCGGACATCAAGGAATTGCAGTCGCGCGATTTTGTCGGCTTGTATATGCACGACCCCTTCGCCGAGACCTGGGAAGCGGTTGCACGCTTCCGCAAGCCGATCATCGCGGCCGTTTCCGGCTACGCGCTGGGCGGCGGCTGTGAAATTGCCATGATGTGCGATTTCATCATCGCCTCGCAGACCGCCAAATTCGGTCAGCCTGAAATCAATCTTGGCGTCATGCCGGGATCAGGCGGCACGCAGCGTCTGCCGCGCGCCATTGGCAAGGCCAAGGCCATGGACCTTTGCCTGACGGGCCGCATGATGGACGCCGAGGAAGCCGAGCGTTCTGGCCTGGTCTCCCGCGTCGTGCCCGCCGAGGATCTGCTGGACGTCGCCATGGAGGCCGCAGAGGCCATCGCGGTGAAGTCCCTCCCGGTCGCCATGATGACCAAGGAATCCATCAATCGGGCCTTTGAAATCGGCCTGACTGAGGGTGTGCGTTTCGAACGCCGGGTGTTCCAGTCGCAATTCGCGCTGGACGATCAAACCGAAGGCATGGCAGCCTTCGCCGAGAAACGTGCTGCTCATTTCAAGCATCGATAGTCAAACTCGCGGCAAGGGCAGTTGACGGCCTGGCATTCAGGGCCTATACGCCGCCGCTCACGGATTTAACCGGGCTTGTGCCCCGGTCGCATGAAGAGGTTATAACACATGGCCAATACAGCTTCGGCCGAGAAGATGGTCCGCAAGATTGCGCGCCGTACTGCCGTCAACAAGGCTCGCCGTTCGCGTGTCCGGACCTATGTGAAAAAGGTCGAGCTGGCGATTACGTCGGGCGATCAGGCTGCTGCACGTGCGGCACTGGTGACAGCCGAGTCAGAAATGATGCGTGCGGTCAGCAAGGGCGTGTTCCACAAGAACACCAGCTCGCGCAAAGTGTCGCGCCTCTCGGCTCGCATCAAGGCGATGGCTGCCTGATCAGGCACTGACATCGACGAAATTGGAATACGTCCGGAATTCGCGTTCCGGGCGTATTTTTTTGTTTGGGTGCCAGCCCCCTCTGTCCGGCACGCTTCGAACGGCTCCGCCTGCCGGCTCATAATATATTCCTGATACAGAAGTTTTTATTCGCCGGTTTCTATGCCAGCCGCCGGCCGCTCTGGCACCCAGTTTTGTGGCAAAAACGGACCAGGTGCGGACGGCCAGAATAATCACAATTGCCAAGTTTCGATCCGATCACGGATTTCTCGTGTCAAGCGAAGAATCTCAAAAATCAGGCGCTGAATCCTGTTGACCCTCCAGACTGAAAAGTTCACGTTTGGGCCTCTGAGGGCGATCACTCCCATGCGGAAACATTTCCGGGGGCGACACGGTTAAAATCCGTGTCGTGGAAAGCGGGATTGCGTCATTAAAACAAACACCTAGATCCCACCTCGACGTGGGACGAAGAAGAAATGTGGCGGCCGATGGCTTATAAGAAACTGGCTATTTCCGAGCCTAACCTGTCCAGTTTTGAGGCGCAGCGTACGACCGAAATCTCTTCGATCTGGCGTGATGTCCGGGCACGGTTAAGAGTCGAATTCGGCGCCGCGCTTTATGCCCAGGAGATTGCCAGACTCCGTGTGCGGATGACCGATCAGGGTGCGATCATCGTGGTTGCGCCAAGCACGTTCAATCGCGACTGGATCGAGGATCACGCCGGCGCCAGAATTCGGGCAATCTGGTCAGAACTTGATGCCGTTCGGCGCGACATTTTTGTCCTCGCCGACGGCCAGCCGGATCCACAAGTAGAAGTGGCAAGCCCGGTTGTGTCGCCTGTCTCTGCCGCAATTCCTGCGCCCGCACCCCAATCCCGCCCGGTTGACGCCAAATCGCGCGTCAATGAAACGGTAGAGCCGAGATTTACCTTCGATTCCTTCCGGGTCGGCCCGGCCAATGAAGTTGCCGCCGCGGCCGCGCGCAGCATCGTCCATGCCGCGACACCGCCCTTCAATCCTGTCTTCTTCTATGGCGATTACGGTGTCGGCAAGACGCACCTGATGCACGCTGTCGCCAGCGCCGTGACGCTCACCTCGAAGCGCCGCCGGTCGCTCTATCTGACAGCGGAAGAGTTTCTCTCCGGTTTCGTCACCGCGATGCGGGCCCGAGATACGCTGGCCTTCAAGGAAAGCGTCCGCAATGTCGACTTCCTGCTGATCGATGACGTCCACTTCATCGCCGGCAAGCCGAAGACGGAAGACGAATTCCTGCACACGATTGCGGCCCTGATCGCGGAGAACAAGCAGGTCGTTCTGGCCTCGCACCGTCCGCCATCAGAGCTGGCAATTGCCGATGATCGCCTGCGCTCCCTGCTGACCGGCGGCCTGGCCTGTCCGCTCAGCAAGCCTGATCTCGATCTGCGCCGCCAGATCCTCGACTGCAAGATCGCCCAGGCCAAATGCCACTACCCCGTTCTCAACGTCTCCGAGCCTGTGCGCGACTTCCTCGCCGCCCGCATCACCAGCGGTCCACGCGAACTGGAAGGCGTGCTCAATAATGTGATCTGCCGCACGGCCCTGCTCGGCCTGCCGGTCACGATGGAAGCTGTTTCGACCGCGCTCCGGGAATTGTCCCTCAGTGCCGAGAAGCGCCTGACGGTCGATGAAATCCAGAAGGCTGTCGCGACCCATTTCAGCGTCACGACCGCAGACATTTGTTCGAAGCGCCGGACACAGAGTGTTGTGCGCCCGCGCCATGTCGCGATGTATCTGGCCAAGGTTCTCACGACCCGCTCACTGCCGGATATTGGACGCCGTTTTGGTGGCCGCGATCACTCGACGGTCATCCATGCGGTCAACAAGATCATTGCGATGATTGAGGCGGGCGATCCGATCGGAAACGATATCGATTGCCTGACGCGCGAGCTGCGGGACTGAATTCGGCCCGAAATCGCCCGATTGCTGGATAAATCTCTTGCGGCGCGGCGTTTTCATGTATCCTCTTTTACCCACCCTTTTCGGTGCCGCCTGATTTGCCAGACGGTTGCCGGCTCAAGACGACGCTAAAGCGGAACGCGAGATATGAAGCTGACGATCGAGCGCGCTACGCTGCTCAAGGCCCTCGGCCACGTGCAGGCTGTGGTCGAAAAACGAAACACGATCCCGATTCTGTCGAATGTCCTCATTTCGGCGGGCCCAAATGGCGCGAGTTTCGCGGCCACGGACCTGGATATCGAGATTCTCGAGACAACCGATGCGCGCTGCGAGGGCGAGGGCATGGTGACCGCACCGGCCCACACGCTCTATGACATCACCCGCAAGCTCCCGGATGGCGCCGACGTCACGCTGGAGATGACAGGCGAGGATCCCCGCCTGATCCTCAAGGCGGGCCGGTCGAGCTTTTCGCTGCCTTCCCTGCCGCCGGGCGATTTCCCGGTCATGCCGACGGAAGACCTTGAACACAGCTTCCTGCTGCCATCCTCCACGATGGCGCGCCTGATCGACAAGACGCGCTTTGCGATATCGACGGAAGAGACGCGCTACTACCTCAACGGCATTCATCTGCATGCTTCCGACCAGAATGGCCGCAAGACCCTGCGCGCTGTTGCGACGGACGGTGTCCGTCTGGCGCTCGCCGAGGTGGATCTTCCCGATGGCGCGGCCGGCATGCCGGGCGTTATCGTGCCGCGCAAGACGGTGCAGGAAATCCGCCGTCTGCTCGAGGATTCCAGCGAGGATGTTGAAGTCTCGGTCTCGGAAGGCAAGATCCGCTTCCGGCTCGGCAAGGCGGTGCTGACCTCCAAGCTGATCGATGGCGCCTTCCCCGACTATGAGCGGGTCATCCCGCGCGGCAATACCCGTATGATGTCGGTCGAAAACAAGCGCTTCGCTGAAGCGGTCGACCGGGTCGCCACGATCTCGATGGAAAAATCGCGCTCGGTGAAGCTCTCGCTGGGCGATGACACGCTCACCCTGGCGGTCAATAATCCGGAAAGCGGCCAGGCCGAGGAAGAACTCGCCGTCAGCTATAGCGACGAAGCCTTCGCCATCGGCTTCAATGCTCGCTACATGCTGGATGTCGCCTCGCAGATCCAGGGCGACAACGCGCAATTCCACTTTGCCGACGCGGCCTCACCGGCGCTGGTTACCGACAGCGGTGATCCCGATGCGCTCTACGTCCTGATGCCGCTGCGGGTGTGAGCATTGCAGCGCGCAAGGACGGCATAAATTCACCGCCGCCGGTCATTCCGGCGGCGGTTCGTCGTTTGCGGTTGACCGATTTTCGCGGATACCACGAACTGGATCTCGAGATCGGGCCGGGACCGGTTGCTCTGTTTGGCGAAAACGGCTCGGGCAAGACCAATCTGCTTGAAGCCCTCTCCTTCCTGGCGCCCGGGCGCGGCTTGCGCTCGGCGGGCGCTGATGGCGTTGCCCGCAAGACGGCCGAAGGCCCTGCTGCGAGCTGGGGCGTCTCCGCTCATGTCGATACATGGTCGGGCAGCTACCGGCTTGGCGTTGGCGCCCGCGCGGGTGGCCGCCGGGAGACGCGTATCGATGGCGATCCGGCACAGCAGAGTGAGCTGCCCCGTCTGCTGCCAATGATCTGGCTGACCCCGGCGCAGGACCGCCTGTTTGCAGGCCCGCGCGCTGATCGTCTGAAATTCTTTGATCGTCTGGTCTACGCCGCAGATCCCGCCCATGCGGAGGCGGCCACGGCCTATGAAAAGACGCGCCAGCGCCGCCAACGCCTGCTCGATGAGGGCCGCGCCGATCCCGCCTGGCTCGATGCCATCGAGACCGAAATGGCCGGGCATGGCGTTGCCATTGCCGCGGCGCGCCTGCAGGCCCTGATCCGGCTGCAGGCAGAGATTGATGCGCGCCCGGAAGGCGCATTTCCGCAAGCCGATCTGGCGCTGGAGGGGGCTGTCGAGGCCGACCTGGCGGCGGGGGCCTCGGCCTCCGATGCCGAGGACAGTTTTGCCCGTGCCCTGCTGGAAGGCCGCCGCCGCGACGGCATGGTCGGACGCACGCTCACGCGCGGGCCGCACCGCACCGAGCTGATGACGCGCCATCGCGACAAGGACCAGGCTGCGGGGGATTGCTCCACCGGCGAGCAGAAGGCGCTCATCCTCACGCTCGCCCTGGCCCAGGCGCGCGTCCTCTCGGCCCGAAGTGCGACTGCGCCCCTGCTCCTGTTTGATGAGGCCTGCGCCCATCTCGACGCCCCCCGGCGCGAAGGCTTGGCGGAGGAAGTCCTGGCAACCGGATCGCAGGCCTGGCTGACCGGCGTTGAGCGGGTTCTGTTCGAGCCCTTCGGCGGGCGGGCGCAATTTTTCCGGGTGAGTGACGCCTGTGTCCGCGAGGGGGGCGTCGCCGGATGAGCGTCGAGAATCTGCTGATGTTTGCGGGCGCCCTGCTGCTGCTCTTCACCATTCCGGGGCCCGGAATAGCGGCGATGGTGGCGCGCACGCTCGATGCCGGTCCCTGGCATGCGGCGATCTACGGGGCGGGGATCCTGACAGGCGACATGTTCTGGTTCACCCTGGCGGTAACGGGCCTCTCCGCCGCCGCGCAGCATCTCGGCCCCGTCTGGCTGGCGGCCAAGCTGCTCGGGGCCGCCTACCTCCTCTGGATGGCCGGGACCGCTTATTGGAGCGCCTGGACCGGGGCGCGCCCGAAACCGGTCTTCGCGGCCGGCTCCAGGCGCGGCTGGGCCGCGACCTATATCGCCGGTATCGCCATGCCGCTCTCCAATCCGAAACCGATCGTCTTCTACCTCACCCTGGTGCCCGCCTTCATCCCGCTCGAGGCGATCACGCCGCCGGTCTATGTCCTGATGCTGCTGATCATGGTAGCGCTCGCCGTGCCGACCGCTGCGGCCTATATCGGCGCCGCCCATCATGCCCGGGAATGGCTGAAAGCGCCGGCCGTGCGGCGTGGCGCCGACATCGTCACAGGCACGGTCATGCTGGTCATTGCCGTGATATTGCTGACCCGGTAGGGGCCGTCTCACGCGTGCGCGCGCGTATGGCCACGGGAGTCGGCGTGCGGTACAATAACGCCATGACCGAACAACCGAATCAAGAATACGACGCGGAGTCGATCAAGGTCCTCAAGGGCCTCGATGCTGTCCGCAAACGTCCTGGCATGTATATCGGCGATACCGATGATGGATCAGGCCTGCACCACATGGTCTACGAGGTCGTCGATAACGCGATCGATGAGGCCCTTGCAGGTCATTGTACCGAGGTCTTCGTCTGTCTGCATGCGGACGGTTCGGCGAGCGTGCGCGATGATGGCCGCGGCATCCCGACGGACATGCACCATGGCGAGGGCATGTCGGCCGCGCAGGTGATCATGACCCAGCTGCATGCCGGCGGCAAGTTCGACCAGAATTCCTACAAGGTCTCCGGCGGTCTGCACGGCGTGGGCGTTTCGGTCGTCAATGCGCTCTCGGAATGGCTCGACCTGACGATCTGGCGCAAGGGCAAGATCCACCATATGCGCTTCCGTCACGGGGTTGCCGAGGCCGATCTCAAGGAGATGGGCGACGCGAAGCCCGGGCAGAAGGGCACGGAAGTGCGCTTCATGCCGTCCGAAGAAACCTTCACCATGATCGAGTTTGATCGCGACACGCTGCAGCACCGTCTGCGCGAGCTCGCCTTCCTCAATTCCGGCGTGAAGATCACCCTGCGCGATGAGCGCTCCGATGAGGTCTGGTCCGACACCATGGTCTATGAGGGCGGCGTTGCGGCCTTCGTCTCCCACCTCGATCGCACCAAGACCCCGCTCTTCCCCGCCCCTGTCCTGATCCAGGGCGAGCGCGATGGCGTGATGGTCGAGGCGGCGCTGGAGTGGAATGACAGCTATCACGAGAATGTTCTCTGCTTCACCAACAACATTCCGCAACGCGATGGCGGCACGCACCTCGCCGGTTTCCGCGGCGCGCTGACGCGCATCATCAATTCCTATGCGGCCTCATCTGGTCTTGCTGCCAAGGCCAAGGTCGCCATCACCGGCGATGATGCCCGCGAAGGCCTGACCTGCGTTCTG
>TARA_R110000868_G_scaffold378658_7_pt1 | contig 30662 bp, 22 predicted proteins | sample TARA_R110000868 | Tara Oceans TARA_R110000868 (sample SAMEA4397489) | marine metagenome | biome: Polar Biome; feature: [SRF] surface water layer (ENVO:00010504); material: water (ENVO:00002006), including particulate matter (ENVO:01000060) such as... | depth 5 m | reverse complement strand
GGGTACTTCTTTCGGTTCTTCATTTGAAACGGGAAGTTTTTTGAGGGAGGTAACTTCTTTTGATTCTGTATTAACTTCAAAAAGCTCATCGGTTGTTAATACAAACAAAATATCAGAATTGGGCTTTTTGTAGAGACCCGTGATTCTGTAATCCATTTCTAAAAGTAGCTCAAAGCTATTTCCATAATTTAAAGATTTAAAAATGGCGGTGTTATCTGAGACAAATAAAGATCCGTTGATTTCAGAGTCTGTAACAACATATTCAATTCGATTAAGATCTTCAGGTAGTGAAAGTGTTTCCCATGAACCTGCTGTACTAAAGTTGTCAGATTTTAGAAGTGCACGAATCTGCTGATTATTTTCTTTTCTAGTAGTCATCGCATATACAATGGATGAATCAGCATCAAAAGATAGATCTAAAAAGTTCCATTCATTATTTGAAAGAATATACTCTTCAAGTCTTTTTTCGCTCATATATAGATGACTATTCGCATTTAGAAAAAAGAATAAAGAATCAATTTTAGGATGAATAAAAGAGAGTTGTTTTTGTACGCTTACTGAGTCAAGGAAAAAGATAAATTTATCATAATCATATCCATATTTAGGCCATTGTTTAGCATCAATCGATAAAGAAACAGTATGATTATCCAGCTGTAAATAAATTGAATCACTAGTAATAAACGTTTCCTTAGGAAATCCATAATTATGATTTTGGGACTGTTTTATAATAATCGGATAAGGAAAACCTAAGGTAGAGTCTTGATAATTAGAAATAAAAGGTGGTTGCCAATCATATGCCCCTTCACCTTTAATCAAGACAAATTTTGAGAAGTCATTATTTAAGAAATTAAAGCTAATAATATTAGAATAAGAAATATAACCGGGAAGACACCAAGGTCCATAATAGTCTCTGAATTTGACTGTGTCAGATAGTGTCTTTGTATTAAAATGATTTACATTATTGTTGGTGTTCGTAATTAATTCCCCACCATTCAATTCACTACATTGGAAAGTAGTTTTCTCGTGCATCCGGTAAAACAAATGAGTATTCCCCGTAGAATCTTCCATTCCTTTTAACTCATGGAAGTATTTTTCTTGTGCAGAAAGTGAAATAGGTAGGAGAAAAAAAAGCAGTAATAGTTTTTTCATTGTTCCAATGGATTGGTTTCTATGAACATACAAAACGATATCTAATTAGTCATATTAACTTTAAGAACTGTCTCTTAAAGTTAATATCATAAGGCATGAGCCGATTTCATTCCTACTTAAATTCAGCAGTACAAATTCTTTCAGAATATGACGGTAATACCCCATTTTCTTTATTCATAAAACGGTTTTTCTCTAAACATAAGAAATATGGTTCCAGGGATCGAAGGCTCATTGCAGACTATTGTTATCAATACTTCAGAATAGGTAAAGCTTTCCAGAAACTTCCAGTGGAAGAAAGAATACTAACGGGGATTTTTCTTTGTTCATCTGGTCCAACTCGTATGATGGAAATCCATAATCCAGAATGGAATCAGATCACTAATAAGAGCTTGGAAGAAAAAATCATACAGATTGAAATTACTGAACAGCAATTACTTAACACTCTTTTTCCATGGGAACAGGAGTTAAGTGATGGAATAGAATTTGAGCGATTTGCGAAATCCTATTTTGCTAAGCCAAGCGTATTTATCAGAGTACGATCTCAAAAAAGAGAAACTGTACGACTTAAACTGAAAGGACATCATATCCCTTTTAAGGAGATTTCAGAACATACATTTTCGGTTGAGGCAAATTCCAAACTGGATCAGTTACTTAAATTGGACTCAGAAGTAGTTATCCAAGACTTAAGTTCACAAAAAATCCGGGAGTTTTTACCTGAGGTTTTAGGAAATAAAGAGCTAAAGGTTTGGGATTGTTGTGCCGCCAGTGGTGGGAAGTCGATATTAGCTTTCGATATCAATCCTATGATTAAACTTACCGTTTCTGATATACGAACATCAATCCTAAAAAATTTAGAAGAACGATTTCTGAGTGCAGGAATCAACAACTTTCAGAGTTATGAGATCGATTTAACTCAAGAACAAACTCAAATTCCAAATGCTCCGTTTGATGTTATAATCGCAGATGTACCTTGCTCTGGTAGCGGAACTTGGGGGCGCACTCCAGAACAATTGTTCTATTTTGAGGAATCTAAAATTGAAGAATATGCAAACTTGCAAAGGAGCATTATTTCAAATGCAGTGCTTCATCTTAATAATGGTGGATTTTTGGTGTACATAACTTGCTCAGTGTTTAAAAAGGAAAATGAAGCGAATATTGAGTTTTTAGTTACTGAATTTGGATTGAACGAAATTAGAACAGAAGTACTAAAAGGGTATAATCAAAAGGCAGATTCTATGTTTGTGTCAGTATTAAAAAAAGACTTTTAGCGCTTAGTTATTAGCTTTTAGTCTCAGCTTAAAGCTAATTGCTAAAAGCTAATAACTAAAATACTATCTCACCCTCAACTTTAATATCTTATCGCCCTTTAATGCATACGAAATGAAGATTGAATGAGCACAATTGCGCACGAACGATTTGAGGCAGTTATTGGCCTTGAAGTACACGCCCAGCTATTAACAAAAAGTAAAGCTTTTGCTTCGGTAGCACCCATTTATGGGGAAGCCCCTAACACACAAGTTACTCCGTTATGTTTAGGACATCCAGGAACGCTCCCTGTAGTAAACGAAAATTTAGTTCGCTACATCATCAAAATGGGGTTGGCGACTAATTGTGGTATTGCTCCAAGATCAATTTTTGCAAGGAAAAACTACTTTTATCCTGATTTGCCGAAAGGCTACCAAATTTCTCAGTTCGATACTCCTATTTGTCATGATGGATTTCTGGATATCGAATTAGAGGAATATGATAAGAGAATTGGAATTACACGTATTCACATGGAAGAGGATGCAGGAAAATCTATCCATGATCAGGATCCATATAATACCTTGGTTGATTTGAATCGTGCTGGAACTCCATTGATTGAAATCGTATCCGAGCCTGATTTACGAACACCACAAGAAGCATATGCTTACCTCACCAAGATCAAACAAATTGTTCAATATTTAGAGATTTGCGATGGGAATATGGAGGAGGGAAGTCTTCGTTGTGATGCTAACGTTTCTGTACGTCCTCGTGGCCAAGAAAAGCTTGGCACTAGAACTGAGCTTAAGAATATGAACTCGTTTCGCAATGTTGAGAAAGCGATTGAATATGAAATCTATCGCCAGATTGAATTGATTGAAGGTGGTGGAGAAGTAGTTCAACAAACTAGACTATGGGATACTTCTAAATTGCAATCTCGAGCTATGCGTTCTAAGGAAGAAGCACATGATTATCGGTATTTTCCTGAACCAGATTTACCTCCAATTATTGTAACTAGCGAGATGTTGAATGAAATAAAAGCGGAACTCCCTGAGTTGGCTGATGTTCGTCAAAAGCGTTTTGCGGAAGAATATGGAATGAGTGAAGTGGATGCAATTACGCTCACAGAAAACCGATATTTGGCCGATTATTTTGAGTCAGTTGCTGAATATTCTGGTAATCCTAAAGCCGCTTCCAATATGGTATTAAGTGAAGTACTTAGGGTATTAAATGAACGAAGTATCGATATAAGTGAGTTCTCATTAACTTCGCAACGCCTTGCAGAGCTTATCAAACTAAAAGAAGATGACAAGATAAACTCGTCTGCAATGCAAACCATTTTCAATGCTATGCTTGATGGGGATAAATCTCCTGAAGAATTCGCAAAAGAAATGAATCTGATTCAAGTTTCCGATACTGGATTCTTAGAAGAATTGGTAGATGAAATTATCGCAAATAATCCAGATGAAGTGCAACGCTATAGAGATGGCAAGAAGCAATTAATGGGATTTTTTGTCGGTCAAGCAATGAAGGCATCAAAAGGTAAGGCGAATCCTAAAATGGTTACCCAAATGGTTTCCAAAAAACTTGAAGGGTAGAAAAGAAATGAAGAAGATATTTTGGGCATTCACTATTTGTGTCATGTTTGGAACAGCCTGTTCCGCAGAGCAGGAAAAAGAAGTTAAACCGACATTATTTTCGGCAAAGATTTCAGTTGCTGATTCCATAGATCAAACAGGAGATTATTCAGGATTTCAGGTACTAATTTTTAGTAAAAAAAGTGCCTCAGCCTCAGCTGACACACTTTTTTGGGGGATTACTGATAGTACTGGATTTGTAAATGGAGTGATCGATTTAAAGGACGAAGGTGCTTTCCCTACTCAAATATCTCGTAATGGTGTGAATTTAGGAGCAATACGTTTGCTTCTAGCTTATGATGACACCGTGAAGGTAAGTGGTGAGTTTCCAGGTTTTCAGGAAACACTTGTGGTTGATTCACGCGAATCCAGAGCAATGAAATTGTATGATCGTGTTGATACAGGGTATAAGCGTACTAGTCAGTTTATTATTTCAGGTCAAATAGCAGATTCTTTAATCCCAGGAGAACTTCAAAAATGGGTGAATTTATATTGGGAAGTTTATCAGGATCATAAAGGGACTTTCGCTTCTAAGTTTGCACTAGAAGCAACCATTAATCTGCTTAGACAATATGATTCGCCACAAATGTTTTCAAAACTGAATCAAGCTTTTGATGAAGACTTGGCTTTTGGTCTAGCGATTACTAAAGGAAAGGAATATGTTGCAAAGAACTTTGGTCTAGAAAAGGCAATTACTTACTTAGATTCTGTTAAAGCACTTACTAAAGAAAAAGAAATTATCAGAGCGATAGATCAGTCTGTAATTAAAATAAATTATGACAGCTTAAGGGTAGAAGAAGCAAGGGAATTACTCGAAAAGTATAATAAAAAATACAATTTAGATGATTCGGAACTTTCCTTTTGGTATAAAAACATGCGGTTTGATCTCACATATCTAGCACCAGGTATGGACATTCCCGAATTTAGTTTTCGAACTAGTGATGGGGATACTATCACGAATTCAAGTATGATTGGGAAGTCTTATTTGTTAGAATTTACTTTGATGGCAAATCAGTTGTATCAGTCGCAGTACGAAGAGGCAACTGTGATTTATCAAATATACAATATCAATGGCTTGGAGTATTTTACTATTCCTTTTGATCAAAGTACCAATACCATTATTGCATTTTTTGAGGAAAGAGATAGATATTGGGAAATCGCTGATCCTCCCTCGTTTGACAGGAAAGCCTTTGTAGAAAATTTCAATATTCAATATTTCCCTACTCGTATTCTCGTAAATAAGCAGGGGAAAATTGTTAGGAAATATATTGGAGAAGAATTTGATGGGATTATTCCCGCAATTACAGAAACGCTAAAAAATAACTAAAGAACATACGTACTATGCGCCGATTTTTAATAGCAGGAAACTGGAAAATGAATTGTGGACCTTCAGATGCAGCCGAGCTTCTAGAAGGCCTAAAGAAAAAGAAAGCAGAAGTTTCGGAAGATGTAGATGTTTTGGTTTGTCCTCCATCTGTTTCGTTATCAATGTCTGTAAACTATCTACACGATACTGATATTCAGGTTGGCGCTCAGAATTTCCATTATGAAGAGAATGGAGCTTACACAGGGGAAGTAAGTGCATCAATGCTTACCGAAGCCGGTTGTTCTTATGTGTTAATTGGTCACTCAGAACGAAGAGAATATTTTGGGGAAACGGATGCTAGTGTAAACAAGAAAATCCATAAAGCTATTGATCATAATTTAGGGCCAGTTCTTTGTGTTGGAGAGTCTTTAGGGCAAAGAAAGGAAGGAATTCATTTTGACTTAGTTAAAGCTCAAATTAAGGCGGCATTCGAGGGAATTAATGAAATCGATGCTCTAGATGTTGTCATCGCATACGAGCCTATTTGGGCTATTGGAACTGGAGAGACTGCAAGCCCAGCACAAGCTCAAGAAATGCACGCTCATCTCAGGTCTGTAGTTGCAGATTTGTATGATGAAGATATTTCGGAAGGAGTTAGAATTCTTTATGGCGGAAGCATGAAGCCTGGCAACGCAGAAGAGCTTCTTAGCCAAAAAGATGTGGATGGTGGTTTGATTGGTGGTGCTAGCTTAGATGCCGCTAGCTTTGCACAAATCATAACTACTGCCGAAAAACTTTCCTGACTGTAATCATAAAAAAACTAAGTGTCACCCTGAACTTTATTCAGGGTCTGTAGAATAAGATAGGACAATTAATCAGGTCACTAAATCAAAGCACTACGGATTCTGAAATGAATTCCGAATTGTAGATATCAGTAATTTATTGACGAAATATCTGTTACTAGTTACGATACTTTGCGTCTTAACTTAGTGCTCCAACGCAGAGCATTGGAGCAAGGGCAAGATAGTTCTTTTTATGAAAGTGAGAATATTGATCGTGTATAATGTCAGTCCCTTATATCAAACTTTAGATCTCTGCCTTCGCAGAGATGACTTATGTGTATCCAAGAAAATTATGATGAGGTTAGAGAATCAATTTACCCCAAAGTTAGTCATTCCCACGAATGTGGGAATCTAGAACGTGAACAACGTCCGAAGCCCATACAAATTCTAGATATCTGTCAACGAATTATCTAACTTCTACAAGAATGACCAAAGTGATTTTTAAAAATATGTCCTTAAAAGTACTATTAATAGGAAGTGGTGGAAGAGAACATGCTTTGGCATGGGGAATTTCTAAGTCTGCTAAGCTTGATAAATTGTTCATTGCTCCAGGAAATCCAGGAACGGCTCAACTTGGAGAGAATGTGTCTCTGGAAGTTTCGAATCATGAAGCTGTTTGGGAGTTTATTCAATCCAATAAAATAAATTTAACGGTAGTTGGGCCCGAGCAACCTTTAGTAGAGGGGATTTCCGATTTTCTAGAATCAAAAAATCACGCTGTATTCGGACCCAAAAAACAAGCAGCGATGTTGGAGGGAAGTAAAGAGTTTGCAAAAGACTTTATGAAGCGACAATCTATTCCTACCGCTAAATATGAAGTCTTTAGTCAAAGCGAGTTTGATAAAGCCGCTGAATACATCAAAAAAGAAGGAAAATACCCCGTTGTTTTAAAAGCGGATGGATTAGCTGGTGGAAAGGGAGTGTTAATTCCCGAAACCGAACAAGAAGCTCTTGCCGCTCTTGAAGAATTAAAAAGTGGATCGTTAAGCGGAGCAGCATCACGATTAGTGATTGAAGAGTTTATGTTTGGCGAAGAAGCTTCGGTATTCGCAATTTGTGATGGTGATACCTTTAAAGTGATTGGTAATGCACAAGATCATAAGCGTGTTGGAGAAGGAGATGTCGGGCTTAATACGGGTGGAATGGGCGCATATTCCCCGGCACCAATTGCTACTTCAGAAATCATAGAGATTACAGAGCGAGATATTATCAAGCCAACTATTGATGGAATGAAAACGGAAGGATATCCTTACCAAGGAATTCTGTATATAGGATTGATGATTACCAATGATGGACCAAAAGTAGTAGAGTATAATTGTCGTTTTGGTGATCCTGAATGTCAGGTTATTGTTCCAAGGATGAAGTCAGATTTACTAGAAGTGATAGCATCTTGTACAGAAGGAAAGCTTAATACCACTGAGATTGAGTTTGATAACCAATATAGGTGTACGGTTGTAATGGCTTCAGGAGGATATCCAGAAGCATATGAAAAAGGCAAGGAAATTACTGGTATCCAAGAAGTCAAAAACGCGATAGTATTTCATGCTGGGACTAAAATAGAAAATGGCTCGTTGTTAACAAATGGCGGAAGAGTTTTGAATGTAGTAGGCTCTGGATATACTCTAAAAGAAGCTATTGAAAATTCTTATTCCGAGATTAAAAAAATTCACTTTGATAAAGCATTTTACCGAAGTGATATCGGAGCCAAAGGCTTAAAACATTTATCATAGATTATAAATTGAGAAAACAGGGGGCACAGTCAAGATTTTTAAGAAATCCCCTCTTGAGAGGGGATACAGGGGTGTGTTTAATTCTAATGCTCATTTTATTCTCAACTTCAATTTTTGCACAAAAGAAGTCTGTAAGTCCCGAAGCAATTTTCACAAATCTAAAGAAACCAACCTCTCTTTATGTTACTCAAGATCATATATTTGTAGTAGAATCGGGCAGAAATAGAGTAATCAAACTTAATCATCTTGGTGAAATTGTAAATACAGTTGGTTTTCTGGGGAGTGGCAACTACGAGTTTGATACGCCTATTGATATTGATGCCACCAATGGACTTAAAATCTACGTTTCAGATAATCGAAATAATAGAATTCAGATTTTCGATAGACGATTTCAATATCTTACATCACTTCGAAGATATCCAAGAGCGCGTTCAAGTCGACCAATTCGTCCAACTCATTTAAGTGTGAATAGTTTTAATGAGTTGTTTTTTTATGATCAGGATTCGAATTCAATAATTAGCGTTGACGATTTAGGAAATAAACTAGATGAGTTTCAAATTCCAAATGTAATTAGAGAGGTAAGCGACTTACAATTGGTTGGTAAAGACCTCTACATTTTAGATTTAAAATCAAAACAATATCACCTTTTAACATATAATGGAGTTGAGATTCGGAGCTATCCGCTAGAAGGTGCCATTCAAATATATGTAGATAAAAAAGGGGAAGAATGGTTGATTAGTTCTTCATCCATCCGAAATTCCAGAGAAACAAAAGACGAGATTTTATTCCCTGAGGACATAGTAATTGTAGATGTGACAAAGTTAAATGGAGTATTCTATATACTCACAAATAAGTCGGTGTTAATTGTACAAGCTGATTAATTATGGAATTCAATTCAAAAATCATTTTTGATGGATCAATCTCTTTTGAAGAAAAGGCACGTAGAGTTTTTGATTTTCAGAAAATGCATAATCTGGTGTATAATAAATTCTGCAAAGCTATAGGGATTCAGGCAGTTCAAGAAGTACATGAGATCCCATTGTTTCCAATTCAAGCTTTTAAAGACGTAACGGTTGTTTCTCAACCGAATTCAAAATTCAAAATTCAAAATTTAGAATTTTTTGAATCAAGTGGAACAAGTGGGATGAGTAGAAGTCGGCATTATATCACGGATCCTGAACTTTATAAGCAATCCATTCTTCAGGGAATGAATCAGTTTTATGAACTTGATGACTTTGTTATTTTGGCATACACCCCAGGTTATAACTCCAATCCTAATTCTTCTTTAGTTTGGATGCTAAACGTGCTTATTGAGCAAGATAAAACGAGAAGAAGTCGGTTCTTAGAGTTAGGCGAAGCTATAAACAAAAATTTAATTCAAGAAATTAAATCAACTGGAAAAAAAGTAATGTTATTTGGAGCAGCTTTTGGTTTACTGGATTTGATCGAACTTGGTGGTGTCGATCTACCGAAAGATTCTATCATTATGGAAACGGGAGGGATGAAAACCCATCGGCGGGAAATGACTAAAGCTCAATTGCACAAACAGCTAGCGAATGGCTTTAATCTACCCAAAGAGAATATACATTCTGAATATGGTATGACGGAGTTATTAAGTCAGGCTTACAGCTTTGGAAATGAATGGTTTGAATGTGTTCCATGGATGAAAGTCTCAATTCGAAATCCAGAGAACCCTTTACAAGAAATGCCATTCGGTGAAGAGGGTTTGATCGGTATCATTGATTTGGCAAATGTATATTCCTGTTCTTTTTTGTTAACAGGAGATAAAGGACTTCAGAATGAAAACGGAGAATTTCAGGTTTTGGGAAGGTGGAATCCCATGAACCTACGCGGTTGTAATTTTTTAATCGATCAGGATTAGATTGTAGCAGACTCAAAGTAGCAGAGATACAAAGTGACAAAGAAGAGTGAGGGTCTAAATATGAATTTTCAACAACGTATTTGTCATTTCGATCCCGAGAATTCGGGAGAGAAATCTAAAAAGTCATATTTAAATTCATTAGACCTCAATTAAAAATGAGTTGATAAATAGTAAAATCAAAGTCATGAATAGATTCTGACCTCCCCTAATGTATAAATGGTTCAGAAAGACGAAGTAGAGCTTCCCCTCCTTATGAAGGAGGAGACAGAGGGGAGGTCAGACTTTAGCAATTTGCTGTATCAATTAAGAATGATTCAATTAAAAAGTACTAAACTAATATGTTGTCATGCTGAACTCGTTTCAGCATTTGTGTAAGTTTGGTTTTAGATTATGAGAATAAACATGCAACAACATATTGAAAAAGTATCAGAAGCAGCTAGAAAATGGCTCCAACCTGATAACAGTCAGCTAAAAAAAGCCATTGAACAAACTGTAGAAGAGGGATTATTTAGCTTCGAAGACATTAAGTTTCAAATCAGAGCTTTGAAGCAGAGTATAGATTCGGGTCAAATTGAAGAATGGGCAAAACGGGCTGGACTTGGAGAGGAAAGGAATTCATTTGGACAAAAAGTACTTTGCTTACATGCAGGGAATCTTCCTTTGGTAGGATTTCAAGATGCACTAGGAACTATACTTTCCGGAGCGGACTACTATGGAAAGCTCTCCAGAAAAGACCCGTATTTACTAGGTACATTTTTAGAGGAATTGAAAAGCTCAGGAATTGAAACAGATATAAAGTATTCAACGGATTTACAAGAATTTAAGAATTTAGAAGCCGATAAGGTTCTATTTGCGGGGTCATCGGAATCAGTCCTTAAAGTAAAAGAAGAGCTAATAAGATTGAATGCGGTTAGCGAGCAAGTCGAGCTCGTAATTCGCACCGCAAAATTCTCAATGGCGTATATAACCAATGAAGAACCTGAAGTTATTACCGATCTAGTTGAAGCCATTTTCAGATATGGGGGACAAGGATGCCGTTCAGTAGCTGTGGTTGTAAGCCCGATAAGATTCAATAAGCTTAAATGCCATTTCCAAGATTATATCGAATCTTTTTGGTTGAAGAATCCCCAACTCAAAAAACCATCAGAAGCACTAGCTTACCAATTTGCATACAACAAAGCCATTGACCGACCTCAAGCTTGGCTAGATGATTTCCTAATCCAAGAAAGCGAAGATTTCCCCGAATTAGATTTTACCCTTCACTGGGTTGAGGGAGATGAGAATAAACAAAAAGAATTGAAGGAAAAATATGGATCGGCGGTGCAGACTGTTTATACCGCAGGAGAGAAAATAGAAGGATTAGAATCCGAATTCCTAAGCAAAGCCCAAACTCCAGATCTGTGGTGGGAACCTGATGGGATTGGGGTTATTTAAATCTTTAGTACAATAAATTTAGTTTTTACGTGATATTTCAGCCCAGCCTTTATTCAGCGTATAAAATTTGCTTAATCCATTTGAATTTCTGTGGGTAGTCATTATTCTCTTATTATCAGGGTGAATTGCAACATGTCTAATGTCATCATGTATATTTTCATTCCCATTATTAACTTGCTTAAAGGATAGATAATCACCGGATTCTTTATCAAAAATGATCATTATTCCGTAGTTGGTTCCAGCTAATATCAAATCCGAGCCCAAGAAGTTTAGAGAAATAAATTCAAAATAAGGTATTTCAAGTTTTTCAGGTTTACCAATTTTGAGAAGTAATTCTCCTAGACTACTAAATAGAAATATGAAATCATCATTCTCAAATAGGACTTCTCCCACTTCATTCGCATCTCTAAATTGATAACTACCAGTCTCTTCAATTATAATAAATGATTCTTTCTCAAAATTATAAGCGATGAATCCCTCATTTGTTTCCAGATAAATAGTTTTATCTCCTACTTTATCATAAACCTCAAAGATTTGAAAGTATTCATAGTCTATCTCGTTAAAGTCTTCGATCATTGATAAGTTTCCATTATCAATGTTGAACGTGTATAATTTGAAACCATCTGTAATTATTAACAAATTCATACTTATAAAAACGCCTTCAATTCTATCAGCTTCATCAAATATATTTATAAAGCTATAAATAGGTTCGGTAACAGAATCAGTATATTTGAAAAGCCCAGGGTTATCACCTGAAAATATAGCTACAAATTCTTCATCGAAAGAAAATGAAAAGCCTCTAAAATCGGAATCAAAATAAAGATTTTCCACTTCTTGGCCAGTTTCAGAATCAACTAGTACTAATCCATAAGAACCCGCAGAATGGGAATATTCATAAACAAAATAAGTTCCTTTAGGTGTTATATCTAAATGTGAAACACTACGCCAGGAATCTATATTGAAATCAAGATCATCTACAATAGTAGAAGTAAAACCTATTTCAGTTTGATCATAACTCGAACTTAAACTTCGGACTCTTATTTTATAGTTCCTTGAAGGGTTCAAATCACTTAAAGTATAAGAATTTTGGTTAGCTTCTATTTCTTTTAAGAATTCGAAGTCATTTTCAATTTCGGACATCTCAAAAACAAACCTTTTTGTAGGAAAACGAAAATCATGAGGCACATTGTAGTTATTATCTTTCCAAAAAACTCTGGCCTCAGAGTTTGAGATGGTTTCAATATTCGTTATTGATGGATGTATTGTTAATATAGTAACAATTGAAGGCTCAATTGTATTACCCAATATACCGTTCTTGAGAGGAGCAATATTAATATCATAGTGAAATCCATTATAGTAGTTAAGCAATACATTATTTCTACTGGTTAGAGTATCTAGAGGTATGTACTCACCATTTCCAGCTGCATATTGATTACTTGCAGCTCTTTGAAAAATTACGAACTCTTCTTCAAAAGGAGTATTATCTTTCCAATTAACTTCAATAGTTCCTTCATCTATAACATTCACTAATAGATTTGATGGGAGATTAAAGGGGATAGAAATATTACTTGCAGAGCTCAACTTTACTAACTGAGCATCAAATGCTTCCAAAATAGAAGAAACCCTTAAATCAATTAAGTAGGATTCATTTAAATCATTAAACGAATAACTTGTCAAATCTCCATCTATAGTTTCTACAATCTCCCAATCTTCAGAATCAGATTGTTTTTTTTCAATGAGAAACTTATCGGCAAACAATTCACTTGAATCCCAACTTAAACTTATTTCATTCCCCAGTGTATTAGATTCAAAACCAGTCAGACTTCCAAAATCCAATTGATGAGAAATACCTGATAAATCCTCTTTGTTAGAATTACTTGTAAGTGCTGCAACTTTATAGAAAGTATTTAAATCTAATTCTTTTGAAGTATCTCTATAAAATTCAGTATTTATCTGAAGAGTATCTAATGCTACAAAATTACTATCTGAACCAAATGACTTACTTACAATAAATCCTTGTTCAAAATTTGTGTCGTCACTCCAATTTAGTGATACAGTTTTATCAGAATTTATAACTACGGTTAGGTTTGATATATCCGGAATGAATTCAGAAGAAGTGGGATCATTTTCATTTTCTCTATCAAAATCAGGTGCAGTACTACAGCTTCCTATAAAAAGAAATAATATAAAAGTTAAATATTTCATCTAAATAAAGCCTTTTTAAAATCTTGATTCTTGATCAATTAAAGACCAGCTTTCTTTTAATTCAAATAAAAACTCTGCGTCATAAGAAATGACTGAATAAGTTCCATCTACATTACGATTAATCCATTGAATTCCAGAACCTCTGTTTTTTGTATAAGAAGGTAGAGAAATTAAAAAATTATTGTCGGCTGTTAAATCATAAATTAAATAACTAGAATTGAAACCATTTCGAATAATTAACAAATCATCTTCTTCCAAATACCACAACGATCTAATTTCATAAGGATCTACTTGGTCTAGATTTAAAAGTGTTTCTTGAGTTGAAAAAGATTCAATATCTAAATTTTTAATTGATGAAAGACCTATATAAGAATAGAGATTTAGGTTTTGGTTAATATAACCTCTAATACAAAAGTCGTTATTTTGGTTTATGATATTTCCCGAATTAAGGTTGTATTCATAAATTCCACCTTCATTGCATAAAATAGCTCGCTTTTTATCTTTGGTTAAAGTCCACTCTCCATTTAGCACTCTAAATTCGCGAACAAATTGTCCGAGTTCGGTATCAAAAAACTTAAATTTACCATCTAATGATACTATTATTGTTTTATCATCATCAAGTAATTCAATATTCCATCCAAAACCATTATATCCAGGACCTAATATATATTCAAAAATAAACTGTCTATTTTCAAAATCATAGATTGAAATATAATCGCCAGAATTGTCAATGGAGTGATTGTCGCCTATAAATATTACAGTATTATTCTTTTCAGAGACAACGAAATCAAGTATGCTAGGTCTATGACTATTTGGGTAAACCACCATCTCTATTCGGTAATCTTCTTCAGTTTCAGTATTTGTAACCAATATATCCCCACTATCATATGAAGTAACTTGATCTAAGAGATGCTTTGCTTCATATTTACCATTTTTACTGATAGTATACTTACCACCATAACCAAGTTCCGTAAATTCTAGTTGGGAAAAAGAATTTTGGAATCCTACTGTTATCGATGGAGACCACTCCGAAGTATAACTATGAACTTTAAAATTATATTTTTTACTCTGATCTAGATCATTTACAGTATAAGAGGTAGTATTTTTATCAACGGTATCAATTGCAGTATAAATAGTTGAAGGAAGAATACTTTGCTCGATAATAAACCCTGCATAATCTTCAGAAAAACGAGTATTCCAAGAGAATTCAAAAGATTGATTACCTATTGTTGAAAAGCCCTCTATATAAGGAAGACCAACATCAGGGTATCTATCAAAAGACTGATCTGTTGCGCTATAGTTCTCGCCAGTAAAGAGCTGAACGGATATTTGAATAGGAGGAGTAGGAGCAGGATCAAAATGGATATCAACTCTAGATGTTGGGTAATCAAGCGTATCGGTTACTGACCCACTTAATATTACACCACCGAATGAAAAAATACTATTTCTCCAAGTTAAAGTTCCACTTAGTTCATCAGTAAACTCAAAATTTACATCATTTGGTGTATGAATAAATTTCGTGCGTGTTATAGACTTTAAATACTTTTTTGTATTAGTTGAATCATATATAAACTGAGATATACGAAGCTTTAAATCAAAAACAGGAATATTTTTTGTTCTAATAATCTCGAAAGAGTTGGAATCATTACTTATTAAAATATCATCAAGCTCATAAGTTTCAAAGGGCTCCCAGTTTTCGCTTAAGCTAGATTTATTTATTTCAACATCAATTCCATCAAAGTACTTTAACGTAGCATTATCATTTGAATTTGAGTATGCAGAGCTTATATATAATTGACCTGTGTCTTCATTATATGAAAAGTCGATATAACTAAAAGGTTCAAAATTCAAAGTTATTTCAAGAGGATCTTTAGTTAAAACTCGTTGTGATTCTCCAACTCTTCTAAAAAAATCTAATTGATAGGTGGTCCCTTCTGTAAAAATCTTTGAAGAATCTATAAAAACGGAATCACGGCTAACTACATTTATCAATTCCGTGAAACCTGAATGAGTATCATATCTTTTTTTAATTATAAACCCATCTACAAATCGTTCAGGGCTCCAAGTAAAAATGATGTTTTTTAAAGAATCAATTTCGAAAGTTACACCATCAATAGATGGACTATCTGGAATGAATAGTTTTGAGTCAGGATCATTTTCGTTTACTCGATCAAAATCTGGAGCAGTACTACAAGACAAGTAAAGAACTAATATTAAACTCAGAACCAATATGTAAGTAAGAATTTTCATTTTCTGGAAAAATTCACTCTTAGGGTTGCAGTATTAACACTACCAAAAGTTCCGTCTTCTATTGAAAGATAAAAATTCAAGGGTTTTGCATTTTTATAGCCCCCTTTTGGTGTACTTGTATAACCGTCGTAAATATTAAATGCATACATAAGTAAGGCAGAACCAAACAGTAATTTACGCTGGGTGTCTAACTTTGTAATTATATCATGCTGTTCTTCAGTTAGGTTTCCGAGTAGGAAAGCTTCTTGCTCATCGGTTGCATCATTATATCTATTTCTAAGAGAGATGAAGTTTTTTTCCTCGGCTGAGTACTCTGTGGTTTTACTTATTCCAAGTGCGACTAGAGAAATAGTGGCAGCAGATAAACCTAAGCCTTTTAATACCTGTTTTTTATAGAATTGAGATATTCCAGGTAAGACAGATAACGATTTTGCTAAACTCTCAGACGGCCTACGATAATACTCATATACAGCAACACCGTCCCCGATTGAAAAATCGATGGACTTTGAGCCGAAATCAGGATTTTTGACCGTAAGCTCAATTGCTCTGAATAGTGAGTTTAATTTTACAAAGCCTGTTCCAATTAACTCACCTCTTAAATAAATCTCAGAGTCTCGATCGGTTACTAACATGAAATTTGAATCAAAATAATCTTGAGATGCAAAATTTCCGTCTACTGCATTAGTTGAAATGTTGGTATTCGAGAAATTAAACTTCATAACAACTGTAGAATCAGGATAAACAAATTTAAACGATTCTTGTTTTTCATCTAATGGAGGATAAACTTGTATTAAGTGAGTGCCTGTAATTAAACGTAAGGAGTCCCCTGAGCCAATAGTTTGCCTTCCCAAAAGATCACTATCTAGAACTACAACTGCAGAGTCAATATTGAATTCAAACTTTATGTAGCCAATTTCTTGGGCATTGATAGACGAAATGGTGAATAAAAGTAATAGAAAGCAAGGCTTCTTCATTTTGATATTTACTCGTATAAGTTCCATTTCTTTTCAAATGTAAATGCGATGAATTTATTTCGAAAAATTAAGATAAGTTCATTGGCATCATCAGAAAGAACGGATGTTAATAAGGAAGTTTCATTTATTGAGGTATAGTGAAAGTATTGTAAGGGTCTATCAGAATCGATGTAGCAGTCAATAATTGCCGTTGGTAAATTCCTGTCGCTTTTTCTTATCGAACTACAAACTTCTAACCCAGATTTCGCAACATTTATTCTTCTATAATCTAAAGGATAATCAATACTATAGTTTCGATATGTAGTCCCAGTTTTTGTATTTGTAACGACATAATCTTCATCATCGTAAATGTGTAAGTACTCACCTTTTGCCCCAAGCTCTACGTTAAATGCTTCAGCAGATACTCTATGTTCTATTGCGTTAGAAAGTACTTTAGTATTTAAATCATAAACAATAGAATGAACATATGAAGAAGGCGCCTTTTGGAAGATTGCATAAATTTTATTATTGAATTCATCATAAAAAATTCTGGACAAATACGTGTTAACACTATTGATGCTAAATAATAATTCGTGAGTTTCTTTTTCAATGTTATACTTAGAGATTCTAAGTGATCCAATACCTACATTTTTACTTAAAACGAATAGTTCATCCTCAGAATAAAAATCAAAATCGGAAGCTACTAAGCCATTTGAATACGAGGGTATATTATTTGAAAGACTTAGTTCTAGGTTATCAATATCCCATATTGATAGGGTAGGAGCATCTGAAGAAGTAATTAGTTTACTTGAAGAATTAAAATTTTCAGGAATAAATTTACCTATTTTTTTCTCCCCTTGATAAAAAGTTGATTCGTATCTACCTCGCTCATAATCAATAATTGTGAAATCAGAACTTATAGATTCTCCACTTGAACTAGATGACAAATATATCAGTTTATTTTTCGAATCAATATCAGTTACAATATCATTAAATCCATCAAACGCAAAATTATACTCTCTTTCGCTAATCATTTTAGGGGTGTAGGCTAATCGAAATCTTTTAGTTTCACTTTCATAAATTCCTTTTCTTCCTTTAATCGAAATATCATATTGATTTAGTGAATCTATACCATCTAAAAAGATTGGGGAGTTGAATTCAAAACCAGTTGACTCAAAAAGAACCGTAGAATCACTGGACATTATTAAAAGGTCAAATTCGGAAAAGCTCTGATTTTGCTCAAAGTAAGATGTATCTGTAAATGATAAATCAGATAAAATTAAGTTAACTGAATTATCAGTGATACTTTTTAAGGTTAATTCTTTTTTGAGTGTAAGGTCTATCTCTTGAATTTCTTCAACTAATAAAAACCTAGATTCATACTCATCGTTTAAAAATTTATAGAAAAATCGTCTAGTAGGTAGGTTTACATCCAAAGGATATTCAATAGAACTGCTTCCTTCACTTATAGAATTGATTAAGCTTTTTGATGAATCAGAGTTTTCAATATAAAAATTTGTAGTAACTGAGGAATCTTCCCATAGATTTAATTCTATTTTATAAGTTGGATTAGTATTAAAAGGTTTAATTATTTGGGAAACTTGATGGGATGGGATATTTGATTGATCTGTAAAAACGGGTTCTGAGTATACAGTATCAGAAGACTGTTTGATATAAAAACTCTGTATTTTATATAAAGTATTAAATGTTTCTGGTATGAATGGGTCTTGTGCGGAGTAGCGATCACCTCTTGCATTTGCTTCAAGAGTTCTTATTCTTTGATAAGAATCACTATCTGAATATGACCGATAAAGAAGAAAGCCAACTATGTAATTTGATTGATTTCTAGGTAGCATCCATTCCAATCTGTTTTTTCCTTGAGACGTGTGCACATTAAACTCAGTTGGTTTAGGAACTATAAAGTTTTCACTTTCTGGGTCTAATTCATTTTCAGTGATAAAAGTTGGGGCTTCTTTACAACTTGTTATTAGAATGAATATCAGCGCCAAATGAAGTATCTGTTTCATCAAAACCTCTTCATAAAACCGATTTCAGCAAATAGATTCCCATTTAACGAGTTTCTGTTTAGCCCAAATTGGGGATTTAAAAAATCGGGACCTTTGTATCCACCTTTAGGTTTTCTGAATCCATCAATTGTAGTAATAGCATAAAATGCTATAGCACTTATTGTAGCGATGTTAATTTTTTCATTTATGCTTTCCATGTCACTTATAGTTCCTTTTGCAATATTTCTCTTTAAAATTGCTTCTTCGGTAGAAGTGGCTGCTAAATACTCCTCGTTTTGTAGCTGGAATAGGTCGTTTTTTTTATTGTATTCAGAATTAAAATATAATGCAGTGCCAGAAAGTAATGCCAATCCCGAATAAGTGATAATGGCTTTTTTAGATTGTTTCGTAGAAAGATAACTGAGACCAGGTATCAGCTTTGCAAAAGCGGGTATAGGGTTAGGATTCTCATTATAGCGAGCAACGGAAGTGAATTCATGATAGCTTACATTCACTGTCTTTTCTAGTGAACCAAATTCGGGATTAATGATTGATAAATCATATTTACCTGGATTTAAAAATAGTTCAGCATATTGTGTACCTACACTTTCTCCATCAATAAATATTTCTGAATTATTATCGGTTGAAATACTAACATTTTGCCTACTCTCAAGTATTTGATAGGAACTTTTTGGGTAGCTAGTAAATTGAGCAAAATTTATTCTTTTCAGTACGGTTTTATTAAGGGGTATATCCACAAGTGTGACATAATCATTAATGTTTCTCCATACAATTCTTAATTCATGTCCGTATATAGGCAATTTCAGACTATCGCCAGAAGTAAGGAAGTAACTATTCTGGTAATCATTATCTACAACTAAGTAGAACTTCTCCAAATTCGTATGAATTTGTACCCAACCAAAATTTTCTTTTTCCTCTTGAGCATAAATAGAAGTGCTCAAAATATATACCATAAAAATAAAGTAAATATGCAGTTTGTTATTCAATGGAAATTACTTTAAAAATTAACGTTCAAATCTTAGCGGTACAGTAAATTTTGTTCTTACACCATCTGATACAGCTAGTAGCCAAACACTATAATCAGAAAATCCTAACTCATTAATCAATATACTTGTAGGAGTATCATTTTTTACAATTTCTTTAAGTGCAAATCTTCGTCTTTCATCTACAACATATGCATAGACTTCTTGAACATTACATTTTGGTGACCACTCAATTAGTAATTGTTTGTAATTAAGAGTTGTGGTTAGATCTTTCGGATGGAAGAAAATAGTTCCTGATTGATTTTCTATACAGTCATTTTGATCAAAATCTATTTCAAACACCTCTGTTTGATTTTTGTAATAAAGTGGAACAGAAAGTGAAATATTTTCATAGTCATTAATAGAACTAGAATCTAAATCAATCCTACCATTATGTAATACAACAGAAGTAAGTGTATCATAGGTTTGTGAATCAATTTTCCCTAGAACAAATGCAGTTTGTGAGTATTGGTAACTACTTTGAAAGTTAATAATGTTATTTTGTCCCGAACTTGAGTCAATTCTAAAATTAAATACGTTCGTTTCAAATGTAGATAAACTTGGTTTAGAAAAAAGAGTATCGCCATCTTTCAAATAAAAATGTTGAGCCATGAAAACAGTACTTTTATAAGGTAATTGTCGAATTTGAAAAGTATTTGTTTGACCTTCACGCCACGAAGTTTTCACTATATTTTCTAAAGGCATAAGAGATTCTGATCCTTCGTAACTGTAATAAGATTTGGTTCCAGAAATTGGAAAACCATCATTTGTTCTCCAAGAAATAGCATTACTTCTATTGTACTGCCCTAATGTGGCAAATAAATTAAGAGGAGCGGGAACTACATAATCAGGACTTTCTGGATCAAATCCTTCAAACTCTTCGAAAGTAGGAACTTCTTTACAGCTAGTAATACAGATAAAGAGGGCGAAAAGTAAAAAAAGAAATCTTCTTGAAATCCACATTCAATTTAAAGACGGTATAGTATTATTATTGAGATTTTGAGATGATATCCTTTATCCAAGAAAATTAAAAACATAAAGCGTAAATAAGGTCTTAAAAAAAGGAAGAGTTAGAAATCGAACCCGTTTGTGAAACCAACACTCGATCTATGATGGGTGCAGGATGGGAATATCATTATCTAATCTACATCAACAATAAAGCTTGATAAACGACTTAATACCTATTAGAATTTCTAATTTCACTATTCTAAAACGGTTCGGAAAGAATTATTGAATCTACAATCAGTTCTTGGTCATTGAAGTCGTTAATGACAATGCCGAATCTCATATTCTCTACCTGATCGAGTTCGCTTTCAGGGTATTTGAATAAGTTTTGATTAGGTAATAATGAAGAAAAACGTTCCCAACCTTGACCTTTATCAATATCAAGAATGATAGATTGAATCGCTGGATTAAAATCATTTATTCTGATTCGAATTTCTAAAAATTCATTTCTTACAGTAGGTGAGTTTAAAGCAATGCTCCCAAAATTTATTGAAAGCGTTTCTTTTCTTTGATCAGTTATATTCCCATTGCTATCAATATTATTGGATGAAATAATCGCATAATGTGGAAAACCATATTTCTTATTTGTTTCTAAATAATGACTGGCCTCTCCAGGAAGTGCCAATTCTTTAATTAAGCTATCACTACCACTATATAATTTTTGAGTTAATATATATTCATGATTGTCTAAAGAACCATCAATCCAACCGAAGTATAAACCATTAGGTGTAAAATTATATTGAAAATTCCGAATATATGGGACTCCACCTTTCAGATCATATTCACTCGTTCTTGTAAAATCAGGAGCTACAATGCATGTGGAAGAAAGAATAAACAGAATTAGAAATAGAAATATTTTATTCATATTCAATTACCTAGCTCAAGATTAAAGTTAAAACTTAAACTAGATAATTCATCTGATCCTAAGTAAAAAGAGTAGGGTTTAGTTTTACGATATCCCGATTTTGGCTTATTAAATAACCCATCAAGAACATTATAAATATAAATACCGGATAAGGCATAAAGCGATATATTTCTAATTAATGCAGCGTTATGAAGTGATTTTTCTTTCTTTACTAATTGATCACCTAATGCTGTTACTTCAGAATTACTAACTGAATTATTATAACGATCTAGCAGGTCGTCATATTTATTTTTATCTAATCGATATTTGATCGAAAATGTTGATAAGCTAAGAAATGTAGTCCCCATAGAAATTCGTATTAAACTAGCTTTATTACCTTGGTACTTATAAGCCTGACTAAAACCTGGTAAAAATGCTAAAGCTTTGCTGGTCGATTCTTTCGGTTTAATATAACGTTCAACTATTCTGAAATAATAAGCTGAGTTGGAAATCCTAGATCTATTTGAGATGTACAGTGATTGATAGGAGGTGGAACTTTTAGCTTGGATAGAATTAGTTCCCGTTGGAGCGTCTAAATATGCAAATTCTCTTCCAACGAGTTCATCATTTAAGTATATATCTGATTCTTCATCAGTTATTACGAGCAGGTTAGCATTAAAAAATTGCCGTGCTGCCAAATTTCCATTTAATACTTTTTTTGTAAGGGGTAAAAACTCAAAATCATGACTTATATTATAAATACTATCCTCAATTACATTAAATATTTTTTCAAAAATATAATCATGAATGACCGAGAGTTTAATAGAGGTGTTCCCCGTTTTAACTTTTATGGAATCTCCATTTTTAACGAAGAGTGGTTCTTGATATTGATTATTTACAACAGCTAATGCAGAATCTGTATTAAATTCTAGGATTACTATTCCATATTTCAAAGTATCAGAACTCATTTCAGTAGAATCCTGAGCTGAAACAAGTATTCCCGTAGAAAAAAGAAAGAAAAATAGAAATAATATTTTACTTGAAGCTAACATTCAATTTAAAGTCGGTATAGTATTAGTATTGAGATTTTGAGATGATATCCTTTATCCAAGAAAATTAAAAACATAAAACTTAAATAAGGTCTTCAAAAAAGGAAGTTTTAGAAATCGAACTCTATTGTGAAGTCCAACACAATCTGTGAAGGGTACCTACAGGAAATCAATTTTCTAAAAGTTAAATCTAAGGCTGGTTACGGGAATCAAATTTTTGTTTAAGCCGATACTAGTAAGCTCAAAACGGTTAGGTTTACCGGGATATCCTGTTTTAGGTTTACGTTTACCATCAAGAGTAGTGATAAAATAAACTACACCAAGTCCAATTAGCGATGCAGTTTTAAGAGATTTAAGTTTGTGAACATCACGAATATTACTTTGAGTTCGTATTTTATGATCTATTGAAAAATAAGAACCAGCAAGAAGAGCCATGCTTAAATAAGTAAAAATTGCCTTATCTTTTTGTTCCGTTATGATATAACCCGCGCCAGGAAATAAATAAGTTGATGAAGAGTAATTATTTTGGGGCTGATTATATTTAGAAAAATACTCGGTTTCAGCCCAATCGACTTCTACTTTTTGTTCTAAAGAACCATGACTAGGATGTGTAACTTTGACTTGATAAGTGCTAGGATTAACCAGCATGGATGCAAAGTGCTTTCCTACAAACTCTCCATTTAAATATATAGATGACTCTGGATCGGTAGAAATAACTAGGTTTTCTTGATTCTCAATTTGTTTGAAGGATGATTTATGATCAATTCTAAAAACTTTGAACGTGTGGGAATAGGTTGTCAGTTTATTAGGTTTTATCTGAACTTTAAACGAATAGTCATCAATAAATTTTGAAACAATAGTAAGATCATAGATTCCTGATCTTAGATCTATAACTATACCAGAATCTACTTTCTGAGCTTGTTCAAGATTACTGTTAATTACTACATAGAACGGCTCTGGCAAGTTTACATTGATTTTTAAATGTCCTAAATCTGAATCTTGAGCAATGCCAAACGATGAAATTAATGAAGTAATTAGGATGATTAATAAGAGGAGAAATTTTTTAGTAATCTTCATTCGAGATAAGATCAGCACTCCGTTATTTAAATGATTAATCAAGAGAGACGGTATAAGTTGGACTGACATAAAATGGTTCAAGATATCCACTGTGGTTTAAAAGAGAGGCTATAATTCTAAGATTATAACTTTTCCCTATTGGCAAGAGAAAATTAGTTCGGAAAAAATCTGTAGTGATCTCGTCTTGCGTAATGGTAAGAGCTGTATTCCAAACAGAATTAGAAGTTGGTTTGTATTCAATAGTTATTACATCATCAAATGCAGTTTTTCTAAACCATTGAACAAACACCGTATCGTTATTTGAAAAATATCCTATGTTTGTAAGGCTACCAAAATCTAATTTATCTGTCTCGAGATCCATTCCTTTTTTATATAATCCATCTTCTAGATAAAATGAAGTAACTCTATACTGCAAGTCGATAGAATATTCAGTAGTAGTTTCTGAAAAAAATGATGTTTCAATAGTGTTAACTTTTTTATAAGAATCATTTTTTGAAAATTTTTTCTCTATGTAAAACCCATCATTAAAAAGAGATTCATCTTTCCAATTTAAAGTAATTTGTTTTTCCAAAGATGAAACATTGGCATCAAGATTGGATAGCTTTGGATGAAAAAGAGGAGAGTCGGGATCATTTTCATTGATACGAGAGCCATCGGGAATAGATAATAAGCACCCAGAAAAAGAAAATAAAAGCCAAATAGAAAGCAGTAAAGGTTTTATGTTCATTTCATCAAAAATTGATAGAAGCACCCATTGAAAGGTATTTTTCAAGTTTAGGTTCTATAAAAAATTCAAACTGTTTATTACTTCGGGTTTCAATTTCACGGTAAAATCTGACTTTACTCAGAAAATCAACAGTAAAAAAACCTACAATACTATAAAGAGCTATGTTTCTTTTAATATTTACCGAATTAAATTTGTAACGCTGAGCTTTCATTTGTTTTGCAAAATCTAAAGCCTTTAGTTCATCCGTCTCTTCAAGGTATTTATTCCGGATGGCAATATATTCTGGTAACATAGATGAATATTCATTCTGATATTTTATAAAATATCCTGTTGATAAGGCTAAACCTGAAACTACTAAAGTGAGTAGACCATAATTTTTATCCTTTAAATATGTAACTCCGGGTAATACAGCGTAAAAAGGAAATTTTTCTGAACGTGAGTAGAAATTAAATTTCTGAACACTTATTGGTTGAATTGGTTTCTTTTTAATAACAATTTCGTGGGGCTTAAATAAATTATTTTCGAACTTTATCTTATTTTTTTCCTCTTGAATAAAAAACGAGTAGTATTCTTTAGTTTTATACTCTTCATCTATAAATATTTGTGTGTCCTCATCTGTAAGTATAAATGTATCTCCATTTAACAAGTATTTTAGAGAGGCGTTTGATGATTCTATATCAATAGTTTTTTTTGTTAGGTCAAAATTGTAATCGATAATATAAGTTGAGTCTTTCAGTACATTACGAGTTATATAATAATCCTCGTTGGTTGGATATGAAAGGAAGATATGGTAGAAGCCATTGCTTACAATTAAGGTATCACCGCTAGCAATTTTTTTAATAGAAGGTTTTGCAATCCCAAATTGAACAAAAGCAGTGTCGATATTAAAATTAAAGACAAGTTTACTTTCATAAATTCCACCGACTAAGCTTTGTGAAACTAATATGCTGGAAAAAATAAATAGTAAGAATACTGGTGCTAGTATTCTGGACTTTAAGAAATTCAAAGTGCTACTAATTTTTCATGATTACCAACTTATGATAAGGATTTATTTTTTTAATTAGTTAAGTCTTTTTTGTAGTTGGTATTTTTTAAAGAACTCACATTATTTGATCTTAAAATCCCTATTTTCACGGAAATAGCAGACACTGATAAGTAATAATTCATGCATTCCTACAATCCAGCAGATATCGAGACCAAATGGCAAAAGTACTGGCTCGAAAATAAGACATTTAAAACTCCTACAGACAGAACTAAACCAAAGTTTTACGTGCTGGATATGTTCCCATATCCAAGTGGATCGGGATTGCATGTTGGCCACCCGGAAGGATATACAGCAACTGATATCATCGCTCGCTATAAAAGAATGAAAGGTTTTAATGTACTTCACCCGATTGGATGGGATGCATTTGGATTACCAGCTGAACAATATGCGGTTAAAACGGGAACGCATCCTAAAATCACTACCGAAAAAAATATCAATCGATTTCGTGAGCAGTTACAAGCCATCGGTTTTAGTTATGATTGGGATCGCGAAGTAAATACTACCGATCCGAATTATTATAAATGGACACAGTGGATTTTTCTTCAGTTGTTTAAAAAGGGATTGGCTTACGAAGATGAAGTGGCAGTGAATTGGTGTCCAGAACTTGGAACCGTTTTAGCTAACGAAGAAGTAATTGATGGTAAAAGTGAAGTAGGCGGATATCCCGTTATTCGAAAGCCCATGCGTCAGTGGGTGTTGAAAATCACAGCCTATGCCGAACGTTTGCTTCAGGATTTAGATGAATTAGATTGGCCAGAATCACTGAAAGACATGCAGCGAAACTGGATTGGCAAATCAGTGGGTGCCGAGATTGATTTTCAAATTCAAGGGGCTGAAGAAAAGCTCCGAGTTTATACTACTAGACCTGATACTATTTTTGGTGCAACGTATATGGTGATTGCTCCTGAGCATCACCTGGTTTCAAAAATTACAACAAAAGAGCAGAAAGATGCGGTAACTGAATATCAACATACGGCTTCTTTAAAATCTGATCTTGACCGACAAGAACTTAATAAAGAAAAAACAGGTGTTTTTACTGGAGCTTATGCAATCAACCCTGCTAATGGAAAGCAGATTCCAATTTGGATTGCTGATTACGTATTAGTGAGTTATGGAACTGGAGCAATTATGGCAGTTCCAGGTCAAGATGAACGAGATTGGGAGTTTGCAGAAAAATTTAATCTTCCAATCGTGAGAACCGTTCAACCTTCTGAAGGATTTGATGGAAAAGCATATACTGGTCATGGAAAAGCTATTAATAGCGATTTCTTAGACGGTCTTGAAATCAAGCCCGCCAAAAAGAAAATCATAGCTTGGTTAGAAGAGAAGAGAGCTGGAACGAAGGCAGTGAATTATAAACTTCGTGATTGGTTGTTTTCACGTCAGCGTTATTGGGGAGAACCTTTTCCAATAATCCATGTTGATGGAGAAGCTAAAGCGATTTCAGAAAGTGAACTGCCACTCGAACTTCCAGAAGTTGAAAAATATCAACCAACGGGGGATGGCGAACCTCCTTTAGCAAATGCTACTGACTGGATAAAAACCACCGATCCAGAAACTGGAAAAGCAGCGTTAAGAGAAACTAATACGATGCCTCAGTGGGCTGGATCTTGTTGGTACTACTTGCGATATATTTCACCAAATTGGGATGGTGGACCTGTTGATCCAGAGTACGAAAAATATTGGATGCCCGTAGATTTATATGTTGGTGGAGCTGAGCATGCAGTTCTTCATTTGCTATATGCTCGTTTTTGGCACAAAGTACTGTTCGATTTAGGAGTGGTATCAACCAAAGAGCCGTTCCAGAAATTAGTAAATCAAGGGATGATTCTTGGTGAAATGGAATACACTTCCCAAAATGGTGTCAAACTTTCTGACGATGAAGTAGTGAAAAAGGGAGATAGCTTCTTCCAAAAAGGAACGGATATGAAAGTAGATGCCCGAGCTCATAAAATGAGTAAAAGTCGTGGAAATGTAATTAATCCCGATCATGTAATTGAGCAATTTGGAGCTGATTCACTACGATTGTACGAAATGTTTATGGGACCGTTAGAACAGGTAAAGCCTTGGAGCACCAAAGGGGTAGATGGTGTAAATAGATTTTTAAATAGAGCTTGGCGTTTATTAATAGATGAAGAGTCAGGTGCATTGAAGTCATCTGTTAAAGAAGCAGAGCCAAACAAAGAGCAACTTAAAACCCTTCACGAAACCATCAAAAAGGTAACCGAAGATATTGAGGAAATGCGTTTTAACACCGCTATTTCTGCAATGATGATTTTTGTAAACGAAGCGAACCAGTGGGAAACCATTCCTACACAGGTAGCAAAATCATTTGTTAAGTTGTTGTCACCCTATGCTCCTCATATTGCAGAAGAACTATGGTCTAAGCTTGATGAAACAGATACCATTGCCTATTCAGCCTGGCCTAAGTTTAATGAAGAATATCTTAAAGCAGATGAAATCATATATCCTATTCAAGTGAATGGAAAAGTTCGTGCAGATATTTATGTACCTGCGGATAAATCTAAAGATAAAGATTATGTACTAGGATTGGCTAAAGCCGAAGAGAACATCACTAAATACTTGGCTGAAGGAAATCTTGTGAAAGAGATTTTTGTACCGGGAAGGATTGTGAATCTGGTGGTGAAGTAGTAATGCTTTTTGACCAGTATTAAGGTTAATCATTGCGCAGAATTTTAATAATACGGTTATATACAATTTCGGTCGCTGACCATGAGGTACCACCGCTGGTATTTACAAACTGAATTACAACTGCATCAATATCTTTATGATAACGGGCTATACTTGAATAACCGGGGAGTAAACCTGTGTGATTGTATTCATAAATTGAAGAATAGATAGTTTCTTCATCTTCATTTAGCAACGACCCTGTATTTAATGCACGTAGAAAAATCCCAACATCCTCTATGGTAGCTACCATAGATCCACCAGGATTTGTGAAATCGTTATACTTTATATCAGGTTCATAACCTACGTAGTAGCCACTCATTACATCTTGGATATCTACCTCGCTTAATAAACTATATGTATTATTTAGTCCCAGAGGATTAAGTATTTGTTCTTTTATATACTGATGATGGCTATATCCCAGTGTTCGATCAAGAATCTCGCCTATTAATAGATAATTGGTATTTGAATAGCTGTACTTTTGTCCAGGTTCAAAGTCAGCGGGAGTATCAAGTATAAGCTCAACTGCGTCGTGATTATCCGGGGGATTGTCCCAGGGATAGTCCGGGTGATCGCTGTAATTCGGTATGCCGCTGATATGCTTCACCATCATTCTTAAGGTGATTTGATCTGCATTTTCAATTCGACCTTTCAATTCCGGGAGGTATTCAGCCAGGGTCTTGTCAAGTGAAAGGCTATCAATATTTACCAGTTTTGTTGTGGCAACGGCGATATATAATTTACTGATACTGGCAATTTTGAATAATACTTGTGGATCAGCGGGGACTTTATTTTCCTGGTTTTCCCAGCCTGCGGAATATAATACAGGTTCATTACCACCCTGGTCCACGTAAATAATGATACCATATAATCCCATTTCAATGGCTGCATTAACTTGTTCCTGAACATTATCAGGCTTAGGGGTTAACCATACACGTAAAAGATTCCATGGTACAAATAACAAACTGACCAAAGTTGCAACTAGTAAGAATATTCTCAGGTATGTTTTTTTGCTGTACATTTTTGGTGAATTCATTTACTTAGTGAGTTTCATGAGCTTGTCGAAGGGAGCTTTGAATCGGTGGCTTCGGCAGGCTCAGCCACCTCGGTAGTTTTTGCGATCTCAATATGTCCAGAAACTGCGGCAGGTTCTGTTACCATATTAGCTATATTCGGTTCCCACTTAAGTCCAAAAAGTGATTTAAATATTCCGATTCTTTTAATAAGAATCTCATAAATCAGATAACAAATGATCATGGTAAAAGCTACCACTAAAATAAATTTAAGAAATACCGGTATTTCTAAAGGGAGGATTAAAAATGCTCCGGCATAGAGAACAAACATATGAATAATGTAAACTGGGTAGGCAGCTTGACTGAGGTAACTTAAAACAGAGCTTGGTCGGTTTAGATACTTGTATCCCATTCCGAAAAATCCAAAAATCCAAAGATTTGACTCTATAGCTGTGAGGTAAGACAACGGTGCTGTTTCGAATATTGCTAATCGAAGGGTATATAAAATTACAGCAAGCCCGATATACAGCCATCTCCACTTCTCTACGGTTTCCCAGAAAGTTTTTCCTTCATATACAACAAGAAAGCCAAATATAAAGGCGAGTAGGCCCAGAAAAAATCCATGTAATGTTTCGGCATACAATTCAAATAAACCTGGTTTAACTATTAATACTTCAATCACAAAAAAGATAGTAATTGATAAAGGACCTGACGGATGTCTCATTAAGCTAGTTAATCCTTTTGTGAACCAACTGTTTGTATTTTTTTTTAAATAAAAAAATAACGGTGATGCTAACAATACATAGCAGAATATATTTCCGAGGAACCACAAGTGTCCTGTATGTGGGATATATCCCAAAGGCATTTCATAGTAATCCTGAAAGATAAACATATGAAGTGGGGTGATAGCAAAGAGGCCGAATATAAAGGGCAACAGAATCCTTTTTGAACGTTCCAGCAATAACTGTTTCCAGTTTCTTTTCATAATTGCAAAATACACCCCCATGCCAGACACATAGAATAAGATTGGTATTCGCCAGACATTTAGCATAGTCATTGGTTTCCAAAGATTCACTATCAGTTCATTACTTCTGATAAAACCAAAGAACATCGCCCAGGGTTGGAAAACGATGGCTACGTGGTAAATCAGCAATAACCATATAGCTATAACTCTTATCCAATCGATGTCGTGTCTGCGTATTGTTTTCATGGGAGTGTATATTTCAAATTTTTGTTACTGTAACATCAGGGCAATGACAGGGTATTTTTTTAGCTCTTTCATATCAAATATTACCTAAATATTCATGCAGCAACGCCATTCTGACTTGTCAGAGTACTTTTAAAATTTCCAACCAAGATAGATATTTGGCTCAAAAAGGAAGACGTTTCCATATTTGTCATCAAACTCCTTAAATCCAGCAGGCGAGTTGTTGTCGAACATCCACTGGTTTACATGAACCTGAGGTTCTATAAAAAATCGTTTTTTCTTACCAACTGTGAAATGGTAGCCCAAATGAAAGGAGTTATAGAGTTTG
>TARA_R110000868_G_scaffold99024_1_pt1 | contig 30868 bp, 30 predicted proteins | sample TARA_R110000868 | Tara Oceans TARA_R110000868 (sample SAMEA4397489) | marine metagenome | biome: Polar Biome; feature: [SRF] surface water layer (ENVO:00010504); material: water (ENVO:00002006), including particulate matter (ENVO:01000060) such as... | depth 5 m | reverse complement strand
GAACATGAACATGAACATGAACATGAACATGAACATGAACATGAAGATCATTCTCATAATCAACATGAGCATGAAGATAAAGAATTAAATATATTTGATTCTGACAGTGATGTCATTATTGTTGAAGAATTACCTGGCGCGCCAAAAGGCACTGTTGATCCAGAACCAGAGCCAGAACAAGTTGTTGAAGTTGTAGAAGAGCAAGAATCAGATGATTCTAGTAAAAAGAAAAATGAAAAATGGGATTGGGAGTCTAAAGGAGCTACTGGATTCGTAGCTTGGATTAAAGAAAGACTTGAAAGCGTTCCAACTCATTCAGGATATGATTCTTCTGGGCTTGAAAGAGCTATGGCTTATTTAGATAGATTAGATAATGAAATATCAAAAGCCATGAGACTAGATCTTGATGGTGATCTTGACGCTAATAAAATTGAAGAAGTCAGATCTAAAATTGATGATGGTGTAGCTAGATTGCAAAAAAGACTTGATAAAGTTAAAAAGGCTAAAAAAAGTAATAGAAAAAAGAAATCAGAATTTGAACAAAATGACTCTTTTGTAAAAGAAGCTCAAAAAATTACTGGTGTTCAAGGCGTATTCGTCACAGTTCCATTATTAATTTCTGGCATAGCTAGATTGTGCATTAATAGTGTTGTTTCGGCTGGATATGATTTAGAATCAGTTTATGATGAACAAGTTGATAAATTCAAATTAAATGATCGTGAAAAATCAGAAGTAAAATGGTTGCTTCATGATATGGGATATTCATTGCGTGATAATAATTATCCATCAGAGAATATCTCAAATATATATTCTAATTACATTTCACAATACAAAGGATAATTTATGAGTAAATATTCTAGATATAATTCTATTGTTAGCCGCAATTCTGATGAAAATGTTTCAGAAGATCATTGGTTAAAACAATTTGAAAAGACTTTGCAAAAAGGTGCCGTTCAATCTGTTAGCAAAGATTCATTTTATGACCAAATTAATGCCATTATCGGCGGAACTAAATCTAAATATTCTTCTGTTGCTGATGCCGTTGAAGATATGAAAGAAAGAAGCGGATTAATGGCTTACCTTAATAAGGTAAAAGCTGCCGAAGATAATATTAAAAATAAAATAGCATCTGATAATCAAGATGCTTTTGATAAAAAAATACCAATTGAAGGTAATCCTAAGGTATTATTGCCAATCGTTATTCGTAAATGCCCACATGTTGAAAACACATTGAAAAATTTTATAACATCAACTCGTGGAAATTCTTCTTTGCCAGCTATTATTGATAAAATAAAATCTATTCATAAATCTGATGTGTCAAATGTTGAAGATTTTGATTCAAATGATTTTATGAAATATGTTAGCGAACTTAATTTAAAAGAAAAAACAAAAAATCCTAGTACTTATGAAAACAATCATGATCTAGGAAAAATTGATGATTTAAATGATTCAGACGTTGATCCTTCTAATACTGACGCTTTTAATTCATTAAATCCTGCGAAAATCTAAAATAATTTTGAACAGTTGCAATTAAAACATAATACCTGAAACCCTAAATCAGATGGATACTTATTTTTAATTATCCATCTGTAAAAAGAAGCTCCAGTTCCATATTTCATGTTTTTTCTTTGTTCTGTTCCATTGTTGTCTTTATGATCTATTGTTAATCGCTCAATCCTATATTCCTTGCATTCTTCACATTTACCGCCATAATTATTTATTACGTTTTGTTTATCTCTTAAATTATATTTATCTTTGTAAATTACATTTTTACTGCAATTGCAGTTGTAACACAAAACTTGGTATCCGTCCTTGTTAACAATTTCGTTGTATAGGTAATTTATAATATTCGTAGACATCTCTTTGTGATGTTTGGCTCCACCGCCATTAATATGGTCGATAGTCAATTTCTCATATTGGTCTTCGTAGCACTCGGCGCACTTATTTCCATAAGCTAAAATTATTGCACTGCGCCTTTCCCTATATCTATTTCTTTGCTTAATATTATAAGCAGGATCTGTCTTATGATACGTTTTTCCATATAATCTAAAACATGGTGTGCAAATATAATTACTTCTCCTAATTAAATATTTTAACCAATTTTCTTCAGTTAGCAAAACGGTGCATTTGATACAATGCTTTAGATCGTTATTTTTTTGCGAATTCATATAACTACATATATCGGTATTTTTATATGAGTAAAGATGATGATAAAGAGTTGTTTAATAAATTAAAAGCAGATTTGATGAATATAGACCCGGTTTATTTTTGTCAAAAATATTTGACGTTAGATGGAAAGCCATTTACATTAACTGGCAATGGTTATAAGCCATTCGCAGATATTTATAGGTATGTTGGTATTAAGGCTTTAGAGCCTGATTCTAAGCCATTGATTATTGTTAAAGGACGCCAAATTGGCGCAACTACAATGGCTTCTGCATTAGAAATGTATTTTATGGGTTCTGGTTTATTTGGAACAGGAACTAAACCAGCTATCAGAATAATGCATGCATTTCCACAATTAGAGTTAGCAGCAGCATATTCAAAGACTAAGTTAAGTCAGATAATAAACTCATCATTGCCGGTGCCTACCCCAGATGGAAAGGGCAATGGTCGAACAAAATCATATATGCAGTCATTATTAGATCAATCTAATTCTACAAATGACTCTTTGCATTTTAAGCAATTTGTTGGCGGGAATCATTTATGGGTAGAATCTGTAGGGTTAGATGGTGACCGAATTATGGGTAGATCGGTAGACGTTTTGATGTTTGACGAAATCCAAAAGACAACTTCGCAAGCCATTGGTAATTCATTAAAAATATTAACAACATCTAAATACGGCAAACCATCTAAGGGTGTTCAAATATATTTTGGAACACCAAGACGAAAAGGTTCTGATTTTTATAAAATGTGGCAGAGATCATCTCAGCAATATTATTATTTAGGATGTCAAAATTGTAATAAACATTTCCCATTATATACGCCTGGATCGGATGATTGGAAGAAAATATGGATTCATACTAAAATAGTAAAGTGTGTACATTGTGGTCATGAGCAAAATAAATTAGAAGCGGCAGAACGTGGCAAATGGATAGCTTTAAAGAGCCCAGATGAACCAGACTGTGATATGATTGGATTTCATATGAATCAATTATATATGCCTATGTTTACTAGAGAAGATATAGACAATGAAACTCCTGGGAAACATCCAATTAATACTGAGAGAGTTTTTCAGAATGAAGTTCTTGGAGAGTTTTTCCAAGGAGACTCAAGCCCAATTACTAATGAAGAAATACAAGCTTTATGTGGTGATACTGGAAGAAAATATAGTGCAAGAATTACTCCAGATAAAAATGAAATAGTAGTAATGGGAATAGACTATGGTGCTAGAGCAGATTTAGAACAAATGTCTAATCCAGATAAAAAAGCAGCTGGGCAATCTTATAGTACAGCTGTAATTTTATTATCTAAAGGACCTGGATTATTATCTATTGAATATGCTACAAAATTTAAAAGAAATGATATTGAAAGTAAAAAGGGATTAATTGATCAATTAATGAGACAATATGGTGTTAATTTAACAATTGGAGATATTGGTTATTCTAATGATTTTTCTAATTTAATGCATACAGCACATGGAGACAAATATCTAGTATCTAGAGCTCATAATAAAGTAAATAATCATGTAAAATACACAGCTGATGCTTATCCTAAAGAAATAGTTTTTGAAAGAGATTTTTATATAGGTGAATTATATGAGCAAATGAAAAAAGGAATGATAAGATTTCCTTATGGTGATTTTGAAAAAGTAGGGTGGTTAATAGATCATTGTGCTAGCATGGAAATTAAACCATCTATTTCTAGAGGTGGCGATCCTAGTATTCATTATGTAAAAGGTGGCACGCCCAATGACGGGTTCATGGCATTATTGAATGCATATATTGCTTATAAATTTATTGTCACAAGCGGGTTCACAAATAACAATCCTTTACTGCAAGATTTATTGCAGAATAGAAATAAGCCATTAGTTTTATCTGGGTATGTTCCAAGAAAAATATAATCTATAAAATCTAAATTTATATAGTTGGTTAATAATTATCCTAAATAATATTAATTATTATGTTATATCTGCAATTATTCAAAGTATAAAGAGACATTGATATATAATAGCAATGAGGAAAAATGACTTTTGATAAAAAAAACAAGTTGTGGGTAGGACCATCTAATTCTGATCAATACTTATTAAGTAAATCTAATGTTCCGCAAGTTAGTGCATTAATGTCTCAAGGCGTTTCAAGAACTCGAAGAGACCAATTATCAGAAGAAGTTAGTAATGGATTATTTAGAGATGGCACTGCTGCACAAAATCAAGATGCATCTACTCCGAATTCAAATGTAATATCGTCTGTAGGATTTAATAAATCAGCCCAAGTAGTATCTGGAGGTGGATTTAGAGGTGGCAATGGAGATTCTGTAAAACAGACCCCTGAAGTTTACTCTCCATTATGGTTAAATTCAAATTTAAATTTGCCTAGAGATAGAGCTACCATAAATGCATGGTGTCGAAGTTTTTATGCATTAAATCCATTTGTGCATAATGCAATTAATCTTCACAGTACATATCCAATTAGTAAATTAAACATTAAATGTCCTAATAAAGAAATTGAAAGATTTTTCAATGATATGATTGAGGAAATTGATTTAATGAATATTTGCGTACAAATTGCGCAAGAATATTGGTTATTAGGCGAATCATTTGTTTATGCTGACTTAGATCAGAGTAAAGGGAAATGGAGCAGGTTATTAATTCAGAATCCTGATTATATGATTGTGAAGAGAACAGTTGTAGCTAATGAACCCATTATAATGCTTAAGCCAGATGCTAATTTAGAGAAAATTATATTTTCAAATAAGCCAAGCGATATAGAACAAAGAAAACAATTAAATCAAAACATAGTAGATTCTGTAAAAAGAGGTCAAAACATACCATTAGATAATTTTAACGTTCATCATTTATCTAGAAAAATAAGCCCTTATGAAATTAGAGGAACAGGGCTCCCAGTTTGTATTTTTAGACAGCTTATGCTTTTTGATAAGCTAAGAGAAAGCAAATTTGCACAAGCTGACGGTATGATCAACCCACTATCAATTATTAAGATTGGCTCAGCTGATTTTAAACCAACTTTTGCGGATTTAGAAGCATGGAGAAATGTTTTTGAAAGTGCCCAATATGATAAAGATTTTAAAATCTTCACTCATGAAGGAGTTTCTGTAGAAAGAGTTGGCTTTGGAGCAGGAATTTATGATATTTCTGGAGACATAACTCAATTAATAAAAGAGATTTATGTTGGATTACAAGTACCATCAGTATTAATGGATGGAGGCGCAGACACGACATATGCTAATGGTGGAGTAGCTCTTGATGTATTAAGACAACGTTATATGCAATTTCGTAATATGATGTCAAATTGGTTAAAAAGAAAAATATTTGCACCAATATCAAAAATTCAAGGATTTTATGATTATTCTGGCGGGCAAAAACAATTAATTGTTCCAGAAATTGACTGGAATCATATGTCATTATTTGATGCTGGAGATTATATTCAGACATTAGTTGGATTAACACAGGGTGGTGATGCATCTCAAAAGAGAGCTTCATTGCATACACTTTATCGTTCTATGGGATTAGAGTTTGAAGATGAAGTTAGAAAATTAAGAAAAGAATCTATACAAACAGCTATTTTCATGAGAGAAAAATCAGCATTAGAAAAAATGGATCTTAATGCATTAAGAGCACTTGATGAAGAAGATGAAATTCCAGAACCAATTAATGAGGCTGAAGAAGCTTTACCAGGAGAAAAGGCGCCTGGAGGTGATACTGGATTACCAGGGCTTGATATGGGCGCTCCACCAGGCGGTGCTCCTCCATCGACACCACCATTATAAATCATTTGAATAAAATATATTAACTTACATAATCACTTATGTATAAATTTGTATTGGTTATGATGTTAATACAATATAAGGATTAATTTATGCAGAAATTTTCTCAAAAAAGAAGTGTAAAAAATTGGTTAAAAGAAAAAACCAATCTCTCAGGCTGGAGTGCCGAGAAATATTTTGATCCAGAGTTACTTAAAGTAATGAATTCTTTAAGAAAAACCGATAATGATATTAGGTCTATTGCTTTAGGAAAGCAATATGATGGTGGTGACCCTGGCAGTAGTGATAAATCATTAAAAAATTTAATGAAAGCTGCTAAATCTAGCATAAATAGAAGATTATATATGGAAGCAGTAAGCGAGCTTGGAGAATTTCATAAAAAATGCTCTGAAATTAATACTGCAATATCACATTTTAAAATTGATTTAAATCAAGTTCATCATATGTTTTTATTCAAAAAACTTGAAGATGGAAAGAAAAAAAAATTAAAAGAATTACATGATAAATTTGCATATCATGAATTTAAGATATTAAAATTGGCTGGAATGGCTGATTTTTTTAGTAATCATCTTACTGGTGCTGGACGTGCTAGAGCGGCATGGGAAGCAAGATATCCTAAAAAAGTTGGCGAATTAAAAGCAGCATGCTCAACTATCCTTGATATATCTCAATCATTATATGATAATTTACTTTCATCATTAGATGAGATGGCTTCAGCTAGAGCAGAAAGACAGCCAGATAATTTTGAAAAAACTATGTTGCAGTTTAGTAAAAATTATGAAAAATATAATTTGACTTTTAAAGAACTTTATAATAAAGTTTTAAGACCAATTATTAATGATTCTGAAATATTTATTGAAAATAAAATAGAGGAAGTTAAAGATCCTGGCACTTTAAAAGAACCAGAATCTAAAGACCAAAAATTACCTGTTGTTCCTGATTTAGAAGTTTATGAGCAATCACAACCTAGAGCTCCTTCTGGACATCAAGGAATTCCAGAGTTTAGAAAACAATTTCCAGCAGCAGCTAAAGTACATAGTGAACCAGGCACACATAAAGATATGTCTGTGGTGCCAGGAAGTCAATTACCACCTCAACATCCTGTAACATCTAGGGATATATCTGTAGCTATAATGCCGTCAGAAAGAGATTCTAAACCTGTAACTAGAGAGGTTAATTCTCCTCAAACGATGAGATCTCCAATAATAGAAGGTGTTGGTGTTAAACGTCATTCACCATCAGTTAAAGAAGTCCCTGTAATAGAAAAAGCCCCAAGCACAATTAAAGATCCTAGTTTATTAGATGCTCATTTGAGAAGAATAAATGAATTAAGTTTAACTCCAGATAATTCAAATAGAAATCCTTTAGTAACACAAATGTCACCTGGTAATCAAAGTCAACAAACATTAAATCCAAATGCACATAGTAAATTTTTAAATTCTTTAGAATCATTCTCTGGAGAATCTTCATTAATTTTATCATCATATATAAAGAAATATGCAATAGCAATTCAAGAGTCAGATCCTGAATCATCTATAAAACTATTTCAAATAGTTAATTCTATTAAAGGATAATATGGGAAATAGAGTTAAGAGAGTTAGAACAGAAGTTTCTGAATCTCAGATGATATCTGCTATTTCTGAAGCTTGGAATGAATTATTTCATACAAGCCCTTCTAAAGAACAAATTTCGCTTGTATTAGCTCAAAATTCTTTAGAAACCGGAAATCGCAAAAGTATGTGGAATTTTAATGTCGGTAATATCACTACAGATGGTAAAGGTCAATATGATTATTTTGATGATTTAACTACTGACGAGCAAATTAAACCTGGTGTTTGGGAGAAAAGAAATCTTAAATATAGAGCTTACGCTTCTTTAAAAGATGGTGCTAAAGATTATTTAGGCTTATTAAGCGGCAAGCATTACTCAAATGCTTGGAAACATATTATGGAGCCAAATCCAGTTGCTTTTTCAAAAGCTTTAAAACAAAGCGGATATTATACTGCAAATGAAGATCGTTATACAAAAGCATTGAATGGCTTATATAATCAATATTCTAAATCTAAAGCGCATGGCACAGTTGTAAATATGCCAACAACTATACAGCCTTCTAAAAAAACAGATTCTATAGAATCAATATTAACTAAATATTTAAATATGGTTGCCGCCTCAGATACATCATATAAAAAGATATATAAAAAAGCTTTGCCTCATAATAAAATTTTAATTAAAATTAATTCAAATGATAATATCAATTCAATTGAATTTGCTAGAATATTAACATCAGCATTAGATATAGAGTTATCTGCTGATTCTACTGTTTTTACAGATGGGAATAATGTTGAAATCGAATGTGATATTCATGGACCTAAAGAAAGTTGTTTTGATGCAGTAGCTCAATTATCCAATGTTGTAGTTGAAACATTTAAAATGGCAACTTATAAACTAGGTGGTATAAATATTAAAGTTAATTGTTTTATGAATAAAAAATCATCATATGACCAATTAAATGTTAAAATGGCTGAAATTAATTATAGAAAATTTTTACTTAAAATTATTTAATTTAGGAAAATATGACAACTGAACTTGATATTAAATCAACAATAGAGCAATTACAAGGAAGTGGAAAAACTTTTGCAGAATTTTTAGCAATTTTGTTTAAGGATAAATTAATTGAAATTTATTTAGGTGATTCTTATGAGGATATATCAACTGATCAAGTTTCAGTTTCTTATCCTGCTGTAGTTTGTGGTAAAGTTATAGCAGCATACAAAGAATGTTTAATTGTTTGTTGTGCATATACTGATCAAATTCCTAATTCAGTTAGTTCTACAAGAATTGATAAAACAAAAATAAAATTTGGCAATAATTTATTTATTAATGAAAGAGCAATTAGATCATTAAATGAAATTGATGGCAAAGGTGTTTTAGAAGATATGTTATTAAGAAGTAGACAGTCTTTAACTATTATGAAATTATTTAATGAGATAAAATGAATATTATTTTACTTGCAGATTATTACTATGATAATTGTAAAAAACTATTAAAGCTTTCAAAAATAAAAAAGTTACCTAATGGCAAATATATAGTCATGTCTGAAAGTGGTAAAAATTTAGGAACATATAAATCAAGGGAAAGCGCAAAGAAAAGATTAAAACAGATTGAGTACTTTAAACATTTTGATCATTCAGACGCTAAGGATTTAGTAATAGATTTAACAGACGCTGATGAATTTGCATATTCTGCAATTGTTAGAAAATTAAGAGAAAAAGCAAATAAAGATCAAGTACTTCTTTTTTTAAAAACATTCAAAAATCAATTTGATAAAGCAATTAAAAACAAATTGCAAAGCCCTGAAAAAGTAGCATTGCAAAACTCAGTTGTTGCTTTCAATAAAATTCATAAAATAAAGTTAAGCAAAGAGTTATTAAAAAACGCATCAGTTAGTGAATTGGGATCTGCTAAACAAATTGGGAAATACCTTTCTGATATTGTTAAATTTATTATAGCAAGAATGCCAATAGACAAAAGACAGAATGCATTAGAAAAAGTAAAGAATAAGTTCTATATAATGCCAGCAGAAGAAATTTCATCTAAAAATTTACCAGATTCTGCAGCTATTGGACAATCAATTACTTTCGTGAAACATGTTTTATTTAATCATGATACTAATTATATAAAGGAAGTATTAACAAATTTAGTTAAAAATTTATAATGAATAATTTCAAAAAAGTAACAAAAGGATTATATAGAGGAAGCGCACCTTCACCTAAAGATATTTTGTTATTAAAAAAAGATTTTAAAATAAATAAAGTTATAAGTTTAGATAAAGATTCTGGTGAAAAAATATCTAGGTCATGTAAAATATTAGGAATTATACATGTTAAAATGTATATTGATAAAGGTAAAGAGTCTTTGTTAAATATATTAAAAAATGATTTAGAAGAATTATTAATAAGCAATGGTCCTACTTTTATACATTGTCTTCATGGCAAGGATAGAACAGGTTTAATTATTGCATTATTTCAATGTAAATACATGGGATTCTCGCCAGAAAAAGCTCTTAAAGAAGCTAAATCATTTGGATTTGGAATTGGTGTAGATCCTGATATTGTTGATTTGTATGAAAAATTAATCAAATCATGTAAATCAAAAAAAGATTTAAATAATGCTGATATTGTATCTAATGAAAGAGATGGAAGTATATTATATCCAGAACAAGATCAAAAATCATTTGCGCCATTTTTAGATCAAACAAGAAAATATCCAGAAGATTTTGTTTATAATAATATCAATAATCAATCTCAGACTCGTGAAAATTACGATTCTACTTTTAAAGTAAAAGAAAATAATAAAAGTATACCATTAGTTGGCATATTTAATAACGATTCAGGAATTCATGGAGCTGGACCTACTGAACCAGTTGGTGGATTCATAAATGAATAATTTTATAGAGAATAATTATTATGATAAATAAAAAAGCATATAGCATACAAATGTCATATAATGTTTCTGATGACGAAAAAAAGTTAGCAGAAAAGGCTCTTTTATATTTTGATTTTGCTTTAAAAAAATTGAATATTGCAACAAATCATTTAAATATAATGAAGACTCCATTTAAAGAGAATCCACAGGTCGATCCTAAATCAATTATGCAAGCCCGTGCTGCTCTTAGAAGATTTAGAGATAAGGCTATTGATAATTTTAATGAATTTAAAATAGTTTGTTTTAACTGTGTTAATATAATGCAGTCTTTTGCGTCTGATACTCAATCATTGAAATTAATGAAATCATTTATATCATCAATCGATGGAGTTGAAGTTAAAGTAAATGATTTTGCTGATTTGTTTTTAGATTTGCAATCAAAAGAATTTGTAAATGATATAGTTAAAACAATAGAAGATATTCAAAAAGAAAGTGATAGTCTTGAAGAGATTATTGATGAAAGAATAAAAAATCATATACAAAGTAATATATTAGCAAAAAGTTGGGTGGATTCTATTAGCAATGATTTACAAATTAATATTGAAAAGAAAACTCCGCTTATTTTAGATCTTTTTAATGAAAGACAAGATCAGCTAAATCAACTTATAAATGATAAATTAGGCAGTAATACAAGATAAATTAAAATTGTAGTAATAATTATATATATTAAATGAATATAATATATTTTTATAAAATATTTGAGGTAGTAAATGGCTTTTATTAAACGTGGTGATGGAAAAATATTATCTGTGATTAAATCAGAAGATCTTTCTGATGAACAAAAAAAAGTAGCATCAGATTTATTAAAAGAAATAGATGACTCTAAAGATAAAAAAGATAAAGAAGCTAAGAGTAATTAATTTTGAAAAATTTACCAACTATTAAACAAGCAAAAATTAATGAGTTATTAATAAATAATAACCATAAATGTTTATATTGTGGTATTAAGGTAGAGAGAAAAATTAATATATATAATATAGCTGTATCATGTGCGAGTTATAATTTAAGAAAAGGTACAAAATTAATGAAAGAGTTTTTACAAATATTAGGAGCTAAATCATGACTAATAAGTCAGGTTTTATTAAAATTGGCGAAGCTAGTTTTATTAATTTAGAGAAAACTGAATCTTGTGTGCCTTCTGTTAATTCAGAAATGTTAGAGAAATTTAGGAAAACAGCTGCTGAGCTTAAAAAAGTAGCTCCTAAAGCAGAAGACTTTTTATATTTTTCTGCGGTCATGATGCATGCAGCTGAAGCTGCGGCAATTAATGATGATGGTACTTCAAAATTAAATTCCAGAGGCGAATCCGTTAAAGTTGGTTGGGATAAATCTGATGATACTTGGAGATGGACATCTAATGATCCTAATATTAAGCCTTACAAGAATTGTAACGGCGATATTTTTCCAGAATTAGAGCTTATTAAGGCTCATAAGAAATGGATACACAAACCTTTATGCATTGATCATAAGTCGAGCTCAGTAGATCACACTAGAGGATTTATCGTAGATACTTATTACGATCATATATTAAAAAGAGTTATTGCTTTATGCGCTTTAGATAAAGCTAATTATCCAGATTTAGCTAAAAAAGTTAGTTCATTAATGCAGACAAATGTGTCAATGGGAACTGCAGTAGGTAAAGCTATTTGCACTGATTGTGCTAGAGTAGCTAAGACAGAAGCTGATTTTTGCGATCACATGAGAAAGAAGTCATGTTATGGTGAAATTAACGTAGATTTAAATCCAATTGAATTATCAATTGTTGTTAATGGAGCTGATCCAAAAGCAAATATTAAACATATTATTGCATCTGCAAATACAATGCGCACATATGTTGAAAATAAAGCAAGTGAATTAAAGAAAATAGCTAGTAATTATGTAGCGCAATTATCTTTTGCAGATGATTCTGTTAAAGAGGGAGATTCAGAAGTAACTAGCATTAGTGTTAGTTCTAAAGACTTAGAAACTTTTAGAAAAGATGTTGATAAAGCTATTAGTGAATTTGAAGAATTACAATCTTCTTTAAATGAAGAAGAAAAAACATTAGATCATACTAATGATCTTGCATCTAATAAATCAGAGTCTATGGATGAAGGTGCAGAATCAGGTTTAGATGATTTAGGATTGGCACCACCACATGAACGTTTCGCATCCGCTGATGTAGAGGAATACTCTATAGAGGCACTTCATAAAGTCACAGCATCAATTAGAAAACAATTGTGGCAAATGAAACAAAGCTTAGATAAATTAGAGAAAGCTTCTACAAACAAACAAGAGGAAAATATGTCAGGATCAAATGAAATGAATAAAAAAGGTTATTTTCAAGGTACAGAAGAACCTACACCTGGTCAAGTAAAGTATCCAGCTGATCCTCTTAATGAAAAATTAAGAACTGACGGTGATAAACAAATGGACGGTGAATCTCCATTTCCAGGAGTAGGACCTGTTGATGGTTTGCATCCAGGCGATCTTGAGCGTAAAAAAATGTTAGCTCGTGCAGCAGCTGAAGAAAGAGCAGTTAAACGCGCAGCAATTGTTAATCTTGCCAAAGATTCATTAAAAAATAAAACCGCATATTTTCAAAATGGAGAAGCTCCAAATAACCCTAACACCCCAACACCAGGTAAAGTAAAATATCCTGCTGATAAAACTAGCGAACAAATACGTGAACGCGAAGATAAGCAAATGGTTGGAAAGAAACCATTTCCAGGAGTTGGTTCTACAACAGAAATGTACCCAGAAGATAAGAAAGTTAAAGAATTACATTCTAGAGCTAGCTTGAGAGCCAGATTTGTTAAAGCATCAAATCAAAATGGTACTCAAAATTTATCAAAGAGTGCATGGGAAGTCTTTTTAGGAGATAAATTATTATTAACAGCTTCTGTTGGTGATTTAACTCATGGTCGTGATGATATTGATTACAGCAGTATTGCTACCAAAGCATTCGGCGCAAAATTAATTGAAAGCGTTAAAACTTTCGGTTCTGATGGAGTTAAATCTCTTATTAAAAAAGCTCAAGAAGCTCCTCAACCAATGCCAGCAGCCCCAGCCCCAGCCCCAATGCCAGAACAAGGTCCTTTAGGAGATGATTCTGAATTAGGTGGTAAAGATACTGGGGATTCTGGTGATCCAAAAGTTGCAGCTCTTAAATTAGCTGAAAGAGTAAGAGATCTTAGTTCTGACTTAGTAGAAGCAGTTAGAGCTTTAACTGGTGAACAAGTTGAAATGGGTGAAATGGGCAAAGCTGAAGAAGCAATGCCAGTAACAGCTTCATTTAATATGAGAGCATTTAACTCTACTAGAAAAGAATTAAATGAAGGTCTTTATCAAGCTATGAAAGAATCAATAGCTCAACTTAATGATCATGCCCAAGAATTAGAAATGATTTCTGGAATGTATGATAGTGGAGCTATGAGTTCTGCAAATGAAGAAGCTGTTAATTTACTTGTTCAAGATTCTTTATCTGATGCAAGAGTAACAGTAGCAAATGGTTTTGGATTAATGACAGCTTTCGTCAAATATGCTCGCGGAACAAAAGCAATGGTAAAACGTGCAGAATTAGAAGCAGAGCTTAATAAATTAGCTGAGGGAGATGAAATGAGTGATGATAATGACCTAATGTCTCTTATTAGTGATACAGATGCTGATTTAGCAGATGCTCATGATTTAATGAGCGCTGATTCAGAAGAAGATTCAGAAAGTTCTGATGATGAATCAGATGCTGATGATTTTAAATTAGACGAAGATGATTCAGCTGATTATTTACTTGATGAAGCTGACGCTGATGTTTCAGCTAAAAAAGAAGAGCTTTCTAAACTTACAGTTAACCCAGGTGACACTGTAAAAGTTACAGCAGGATTTGAATCAAAGGCTGGACGTGCAGCAATGAGAGCTAAATTAGCAGCTGAAACATTAAAATGGAATCCTGTATTAGATCAAGCACATCCAAAAGGTGGATTTACTACAGATCTTGATGTTAAACCAGAAGGTAATTTGGCTAGAGTCGAAGATCTTCAAGAAAAACATGACGCTATGATGGATGTTGCAACTGCTCCACCTAAAGTTCGTAAAGAGGCAGAGGCTATTCACAGATTAGTTTCTGAAGGTAAACTTGATCCATCAGAATTAGACGCACTTGTTGCAGAAGGTCTTGATAAAGATGCAGTTGCTTATTGGAAAAAATTCTACAGCCAAGTTGATGGTGGTTCTGAATTCGCAAGTGAACTTGTAAAAGAGCATGTTAAAGCAGAATTAGAAACAGAATTAAATACATACAAAGTTAAATTAGCAAGAGCTTATGAATTAGCTTATGAAATGGCTGATCGTGGATTATGTGGACGTGACGCAGGAGCAATAGCAGACCAAGTTGATGCTATAACTAAATTTAACAATGAAAATTTTGAAACTCTTAAGAGAGTAGTTGCAAGACATGCTCCTCTTATGCAGAAACAAGCATCAGCAAGATTACCTAATGTAGGCTTGTTAAATGATGGAGAAATTAACTCAGTAGTTCAATCTGATGATTATACTCAGTTATCTTCTATGTTTGCAAAAAATTCAAAAAGAGGCTCATTCTAAGCAATTAGATAAACTAATAAATATAAGGATATTATGAAAAATAAAAGTGTATCTGATTTTGTCGCTGCATCAATGGATGCAGTATTGAAAAGCAAAGAACATAAGTCTCTTTTTGGGACACAATATAAATTTGCATCTAGTGAAGAATGCAAAGAACATGGTAAAGTTGATGATTGCGATGCTGATACAGCATTTGAAGTGCCAGATGAAAAAGGTAATTTTCCTTTCAATCCAGCCAAAGATTTATTTAAAGGATATAACTCAAGCGTAGCACCGTCATCATCTACACCTGATTGGAGCGCACCATCTTCTGCAACACCTCGTCCAACTGGACCATCAGCTAAAGATTACACAAAGGTTGATGATGCAAAAGCTGAAGATGATACAATAGTAATGCCACAAGTTGATGACTATGATGATCTGCCACGTCATCCAGAAGCAGAACCAGAAATGACATCAACAGCATTTGATATAGCTATTGATAGTTTATTAACAGCTTCAGCCGCACTTGACTCTGTTGGTATGCCAAAAAGCTCTTCACTTAGTTTAAAATTAGCTTCATTAGTAGTTGAGGCTAAGAAGAAAGATGTTAAAGATAAAAAAGACCCAGAAGCAGCTAAAGCCGCAAAAGCTAAAGAGAAAGCTAAATTACAAGCTGAAAAAGAAAAAGCCAAAGAAAAGGCTGATAAAGAAAAAGCTAAATTAGAAGCTGCAAAGAAAAAAGAAAAAGAAGCCAAAGATACTCAAATGGCAAAAGATAAATCTGCTAAAGATAAAGCTAAAGAGAAAGCTGAAAAAGATAAGCTTAAAGAAAAAGCTGACAAGTTAAAAGCTTTAGAAAAAAAAAAGTAAGTAAAGCTGCTTTTAAAGATGGAGATGATCCTTTTGAAGATTTTACCAATAAATATGAATTTACTCACACTCCTTTGGAAGAAGTAACTTACCCAGATTCAGAAGATATTAGTAATGATCTTAAAAGGAAAGAAAAGGGTAAAGTTAGAGATAATAATCCATTTTGGAGTAAAGAAACTGATAAATCGATACGCAAAGAACGAGAAGCAGCCGCGCTTATTAGGCATAAGCAGAATATGAAAAAGTGGGATATAGAAATGGACAACCACTCTAAGCAAATAGAGTTGCGAAATTTTATTCATAAAGAAAAAAGAAGATTATCTGAAGAAATGGAAAATGAAATAAATGAGGCATTTAATGATAATCCTATGCCTCAAGATGGAACTGAAACTGAAGACGAATGGAATGCTCGAATGTCAAGATTATCTGAAACTATAGAGAGTAAATATTTTGATAAAATGGAGGCTTTAGACGAAGATTACGATAATAGAGTACATGAGACTCGTCTGGGCGGTTGGTAATAACTAAATCAAGTAAAAATTAATGTTTATTAAATTAGGTAAATAAAAAAAATGTTTAAAAAAATCAGCAGTTTTGAGAATGAGATATGTCAATCTATGGAGAAATCTTTAGTTGCCAATCAAACAGAGCAATTATATGGCTTTGATAAAATTGCCAAAGCTGCTGATTTTTTAAATGATGCTGCTAATATTTTCGATCAAGCAGGATTATATTCTGAAGCTTCAGAAATAACTGATGTTTTAGAAAGTTTAACCAAAGTACTAAGTGATAAAAAATGATTAAAAAAAGCGTATTTGAAAATGAAATAATTAGTAATATGCAAAAAGAATTATTAGCTAATGATAAGTCTATAGCTATTAATAAACTTGATGTTGCAGTAGATTATTTACATTCTGCAATTGACATTTTTGAATCTTTTGGTATGCAATCACAAGCTGATGCAACTTTAAATATTCTTTTAAAAATTGCTAAGAAACATAAAAAAGTTGATCGTCATACAAAAGGCTTGGATTCTAAAAAAATGTCAAGCAATCTTATGGATCATGGAACGGAATTTAATTTAGCTGACGATGCTACTTTAAGTGATTTATTAGATGCTGATGTCAGTGATGAAGATTTAAATTTCCTTAAACGTTTTGATTTAGCTGATGATTTTGAAGACGAGGAATAATTTTTAAATTCAATATATTTATCATATTTTCTTGGTAAATAAATTGTTGCATCTTTATAAAGCCAATCCAAAGCTTTCATAACTTGAATATTACCGCCAACTGATAAAGTTGTGGTAATATTGTTCGTTTTAGGGCGTGATAATGATTGGCTAAAATGTATTTGTAATTCTTTCTCTAATATATTTTTAATATAAGTATTAAACATTATAGTAGATGTTATTTGCCAACAATAATTAATGTAACCTGTTTCAGTTGGCTGTTTTTTATATATAGACCCATCTCCATCAGAATAACCTCTAATAAAATGAGGAATTAATTTATTAGGAATGAATGTTGGAAATTGTAATATAAGACTTTTATTCGGAACACACCCTAAATTACATAATTGCTCACTTATTTTTTTACTATTAACCTTCAATCTATAATGTAAATTTGGAGTGCTTTTATCTACAGCTATTTTTATTTTTGAATTTGGAGATATTAAATCTCTAAATTTTTCTAAAATAATTTTATCTTGAGCTTGTAATTTTATTGATATTTCATAATTGTGATGTTTATTAATATAATTATTACCATCAGCATACATTAGACCTAAAAAATAAGCATTTTCTTCAGTATCTATAATATCAAAAAAATTTTCATTAGGTATATAGATAGTTGTGTATGATTTGGTTGAGCGTCTATTAATGTTATTTTTCTTTAAAATATTCATTATAAAAGTTTGAGAGCGTTTGCATATATCAGCCACATCGTATGTGGTTTTGCCAGATAAATAAAGTAATATAATTTCTGATTCAGTCATATTATGTAATATATCAAAAGGAAAATTATGAAAAATTATGGAGAATTATTATGTTGAGGTTAGTTCAAGTTGGAAATGCGCTTCCAGCAAGTTTTATATGTGATCCTTCTGCGGAATTTCAACCTGGTATGGTATCCGAGCTAGTAGTTATTGGCAATCAAATAATGGCGACAGTAAGTAATGGTACTGCTCCACTTGGAATTATTGATGATATTAAAACCAGAGCATTTACAAATGTTTCTTGGAATGAAGAAATATATGTCCCTGCTGTAGGAGTGAATTCAAATGGAAGATTGGTTACTCCAATTGATGTTAAAGCTGAATTAAAAAAACCAAATGTATTAGCTTCTAGCTTTACATCTACAGTTAATGTAGTTTTAAATGCTACAAATGGAGTAGTTACATTTTTAGCAGGGACTCCGTTAAATATAGATTTAACTGGGAGTGGATCATTTAATGGAATTAAAGCAGTAGTTAATTATACTTATCAAGTTGCAAATGTTCCAGGTGATGACTCAACCGCTGGTTCTGGTAGAATGACAGTTTGGTTTAATAGAATGTTTGCTCAAACTGATCAATATGAAACAAATCAACAATATCCAGTTAGAGCAAATTTGTTTGTTAGTGAATTAGGATTCTTAACTACTAGAAGACCTAGTGCTATTCATCCAGCAGTTGCTATGGTTACAGCCCCACCTACGCCAATGAATACAATGATAGAATTTTTATATCTGTGACGCAAGTCACTACATGTAGTTATAAATAATAGCTTGTTGTATAAATTTTTTATTTACAATAAACTCTCTATAATAAGACATTATCATATAATGATATTTATTGAGGAAAACTATGACTTTTAAGCACATAAAATTTGAAGACTCAGTTGTTATGAGATCTTTAGAAAAACTTTATAAGGAAAAGGGGCTTATAAAAGAGGAGCCATTAAAGAAAGAAGCTTCTTCTAAATTAGATTTAAGAGCATCTTCAAATTTAATGGAGAATATTCTTAAATTATGCACTGGTTTAAGATCATATGGTTTAGACAAGCAAGCTAATGAGCTAGAGTCAAATTATTTATCATATAAAAAAGCCAATACATTATATGAGACCTCCAAGGAGACTGGTGAAGATTTAATAAATGCTGCACATCCAAAAGGAAGTCATAAAGTAGATGTATTAGGAGATGATCTTGCTGTAGTTGAGACGATATTAGATCGTCATTTAAAAATGATTAAAGTTGTTGATAAAGTACCAACTGGTAAATTAGCATCAAGTAATATTATTAATTCTGTAAAGAAAGCTTTAGGATCAGATCCTGAAGGCGATATTGTATCTTTGGGAGCCAGAATTACTTTAATTATTAATAAAGTAAAAGAGGATTTTAAAAAAATAGAACGTTTTATAAATACTTTAACAGATGACAAAATGAGTTCCACTGTTAGAAATAGAAGTATGAGTAAAATTGATTTCATATTAAATGGTGGTGATTATTTTAATAATATAGATTCAAATAAATTAGTTGCCATAAAAATGGCAATATCGGATTTAGAAGAACTTATTAAACCAAATTGGTATACTACAGATTCTGAAAGTAAGACTCTTGATATTTTAAATGCTTTCATTCCTAAAATAAAAGAAAATATTTTAACAGCCATTTGGATAAAAAAATATTTGGAAAAACAACAGGCTGAAGAATCAATAAATAAATCTATTGAGCCTGATAAAAAAAATCAACCTGATAAACCTGCTCAAGAGCAAGCAATGTCTGATAAAAAAAATGAACCTGATAAACCTGCTCAAGAGCAAGCAATAGAGTCAGTTAAAACTGATGAATTTCAATCTTTAGTAAAAAACTTTAAAGTAAGTATCCATAATATTGAACTTTATAAAGAGTTAGTAAATTTCAAGAATTTACAAAACAAAGTTGAATTAACTACATGGCTAAAAGCCATGGAAGATTACGTGAATCAAAAACTTGATAGATTATCTAAATCTAAATTTAGTACTAATTCAGAACTTTTATCTATTAATTTAAAAAATTTACAAGAAGTTAATCTTAAGTTAAATGCATTTAAACAAAAATGGTTATCATGAATAAAAAACGAATTATTGAACTTATAAAAAAAATGGGAACAGATGATTTAGAAATGCCCCCTGATCCACCAGGAGTAGTTGCTAAAAAAACACCTAAAAATACATTGCCTGATTCAAATTCTGAAATGCCCTCTGATCCACCAGGAAGTGCTAAGCCATCTTCGCCAGCGAGTAAACCAACTGTTAGACCTGCGAGTTATGGTTTAGCGGCAGTTAAAGAAATGCAACAAGCAATATTAGATTTTGTGGGAGTTGCAGCATCAACAGATGTTACATCTATGACCGGAAATCAACATGGTCAACAATATGGTCAACAAACAAGAGCTATTCCTGGGCAGCCTGTCGCCGGGCAAGGCGAATCTAAAGATGATAAAGAATATCTTGGGGGATCAGATCCTTTTGGTAATTTTTTAGTTCAACATTATGTTAAGGGAGACCCTGTTGGACAACAATATTTAAATGTTGATGTATCTGGTAATAAAGCTAGAAGCGATGCGTCTATTGAGAATTTAAATATCAGAGGCATATTGGATACAATTAAAAGAATTGGCACTCCAGGAGCAGAAAAAGCAGTTGATGGTATTTGGCAAGTTAGAACAAATAATGCTTTAAAAAATATCTTTGCATTAACAAGTGGTATGTTAAAGTTTGCTCAAGCAATGAAATTGCAAGTTAATGGATATACAGAAGATGCATTAAAAGATTTTAAATCTAAAATTCCAGAATCATATACAAATCTTAAAACACCAAATGATGTGGCTGAAGCTGCTAAACAAATAACTCCACATATAAAAGCTATTACTAAGTTTTTTGAGAGTCTTAAAACTGCAGTTTTTGAGCAACCAGAATTAAGAAAATTTATTGATCAAAAAGCGGCATTTGTTTCTTATAAGAAAAAAATAGAAATTCCAGAAGGAATAAAACATGCCATTTTGCCAAATGTTAAATTTAATTGGATAAAAGATCCTTCTCAAAATTATATGTTATTAAGTGACTTGTCATCTTTGGAAGAATTTAAGAGGTTTTTAGAAAGAACCGGAGTTTCTACATTAAATGCTGATACTAATTCAATTAAACAAGTATTAGAGCTTGTTTCTAAACAATTAAATAATACTGTTTATAATAAATCAAATGAATCAGGATATTAAATGTCTTTTATATATAATGATAAAAAATTAATTCAAGAACTAATAAAGGCAGCAATACCTGCTATTCCTTTGGCTGGACCAGCTGCACAAGCTGCACAATCTGCATTAGCAGAGCAAAGTAAACAAAGCTTAGAAATGGCAAAAAAGTTAGTTGCAAATTTACAAGAGCAACTTTCTGGCAATGGATTTTCAGCCGAAAGAGAAGATGCGCAACTTTTTACCAAGCACTTAGAAAATTTAAATAAATTAGTTAACTTTTTGAGTGATAATGGAATTGAATATAATTCAATGTTAATTTCTTTAAATGTTGGTGATCAAGGCTTAATGGGTTCAAAATCAGGGTCTGTATATTATGCTGGATTAGATCCAAAAGCAAAAGAAAAATATGCACAATATTTAACTGATAATAATGGCAAACCATTATATTATGTTTATAAAGATGGTTTAATTGCATATTTAAAAGATTTGTTAAGCAAAGGTAATGAAATATTAAATGTAATGCTTCAAAAAATAATTGATGAAGCAAATCAAGTTCTTAGACTTAATATTCCAAAAGAATTACCAAAGCAAGAAGCTCCGAAACAAGAGGGTCCAGGTCAGCCAGGCACACAAAATCCACAAACTCCACAAGCCCAACCTGCATTATCTAGTCAGTTATTTTCTGAAATAATGACAAGTTTGCCATTTCATATTGATAATATTGATCTTAATAGAATTAATCGTTTCTTTGACTCTTATTTGAAATTAAGCGATCAAGCTTCGCAAGAAAGAGCATTGCCAATAAAGTCGTCAATTAATATTGCTCGCACGTCTATTGGTTATGTATATAATAATTCTAGTTCTGTTTATAGAATTTTCAGTCTTACAAATTTAAATCATGAATCAGCTGCTTTATATGCAAAGGATCCCAAAGGTCAATACGTTCGTCCATTATTAAATGCTTTAATTCAAGTAATTTTTCATACGCATAATGTTGTTTTAGATTTAGATAATGCATATTTTCAAAATAGTGATAGGAAGGTAGGCGGAAACAATCATGACGCTTATAAAAGTTCAGTTTATCAACAACATGCCATTTACGAATCCAATCTCTCTAAGCTTAGAGACGTTTTAAATGATTTAGACGCTCATGCAAAATAATAAATTACAATTTTATGCAGATTCTATTATTGCCGAAACTTTACTAAAAGATAATTTAGTAAAAGTTGCGGATGGTAGTACTGCTGAATTTGTTTCATCAATTAAAGAATATTTTGAATCAAAAATTAATCCCAATGACAAAACTGGCAGTATTATTAATGAACTTGCGCCAGGTTTAATTTTAACAATGTTAAGAGGAACTAGATTCGGGTGGCTTGGATTATTGTTAAGTATAGCAATGAGCGTATTTCATATTGATGTTAATAGTATTTTAAGTTCAGTTTTTAATTCGGTTAAAAATTATATTTCTAGTGGCAAACAAATCACTCCTGATCAAGTTGATAATATAGTATCAGGTTCAGTTAATGATCATGCTGGAGCATCAGAGCCTGATAATGATTTTATACTTAAAGAAAATTTTTCTAAAAGATTAAGATCTGCCAAACTAATTAAAATTGCTATTATGGATTATAATTTAAATAAAAATGCCGGAATATTTGGCGATTCAAAGTCAAAGGTAATTTCATTATTGATTACAGTTATAAGTTTAGTATTTAAAGTCGCTTTGACTTCTGCTGGAGTTATGGTAGTTGGTGATATTATTAATCATGTGTCTGGTAGACCTAATTCACTAGATCATACTTATCATGCCGAATCAAAAGATAAGGCTGAAAGTCCTGAAGTGCCAGTTATAAGATCAACTCAAACTAAATTTAAAATCAAAACATCTTATTCTGATAAAAAATATAATGTAGGATCACAATGGATAGAACAAATATCAAATGATCCATCTTCTATTGCGCAAATGGTAGTTAATTTTACAAAAGAAGTTTATGATGGTTTAGATAATTTAGATAATATAATTAGAGATACATCTGGGTTTTCTGTTGTTGTAGATAGAATAATTTCATATAATAAATCTTCTCAAGGAGACAGAGAAGTTTATATACCTAAATATTTGAATTCAAAAAAAGAAATAGCAGATCTTTTTATTGATGAAGTTGCCGATAAGAGCTCAACATAACTAATATTATAGAATATTTAATATAATATAAAGGACTTAAATGAAACATTCTGAAATCTTTGAAAATTTTATAAAAATAGCTGAGGAAAATGGATTAATGGAATCTGATAAAGCTATTGCTAAACTTGATAAAACAAGACGGCATGATTATTTAAGCGCAGATGATATTGAAAAATTATATAATATAAAACCTGATGTTCCAGAAGGTATGAAATATGAAAGAAATATTATTGAAGATGCACATCCAAATTCAGTTGTAGTCTCTCCATCTTATGATAAAATAAATGGATTAGTAGAGAACCAAAATGAACGTCAAAATATTATGTTGAATATAGTTAATAAACCTGTTAATGGTCAATTAACTGGACATAAATATGCTCATAATGAATTAGCTCTTAATTTAATTAGATTAGCAAATGATTTAGATAATAAAAATAATCATGAATTATTAAATTTAGCTGATGTATGTTTAAATCAAATTGGAACTAAATCATTAAAAAAACAAGCTATCGTTCCCTTATTAGCTCCTACAACGCCAGTGTTGATACCAACTATTATAATGGCTACAGCGCTTGCTGGATTATGGATGCAGCAGCATATGAAATTCATAAATGAAGGATATGCTCGGAATTTTAAAAGATTAATTGAACAATTAGATAAATTAATTATTTCCGAAGATAAACCATTATTATTTGGATATCAATATAGCCCAGAGTTCATTATTAAAATGAAGGAATTTAAAGAAAAATTAGAAAAATTAAATGTCATTGTAACTAAAAATATACCTGCTATTGATGAGTCTGAAAAATTCAGAACCGCTAAAGAATTAATAGAATTTGCTAATACTCCAGAAGGCGCTAATGTGGCTAATGAATATAATAATTTAAGAAAAGAGATTACAAATATAACACCATTTATTACTAAGATGTTTAATAAATTTAAATCACAAGATTATAAAGACAGGCAAATCATTAATAAAGGTACGTTTTCTGATTTAATAGATAAAACTCAAATTTTACATGGCGGCAATGGTTTGATTACCGATGATTTTGATGACGTAAATAAGGCATTAGAACCATTTAAAGAATCATTAAAAGCCATTTTTAAAGCTTTAAATGATGTTGATTCAAGAAAGGAGAGTACTATAAAAGAATTAGAACAGGCTAAATCTAGTCTTAGTTCTGAATACGGAATTAATCTTGATTCAACCGCTCCAACCGCTCCAGCTGCTCCAGCTGCTCCAACCGATCAAGTTGCTTCAAAAGAAAAGAGTATATTTGATCGTTTAACAGAATTAAGTAAATCTTACTTAGGCTAATAAAAATATATGCATAAAGTAATATGCATTATATATTTGTAAGTTTAGGCGTAAGTTAATGTGCTAAAAATAGCATTAAATATAGGAAAATAAAATGGCTTTAAAATTATTACAACCAGGTGGTCAACCATTAGGTCAATTCGACTGTTTAGATGGTGACTTAGCTTCTTTCAAAGGTGGAGAAGTTTGTACTTTAACAACAGTATTAGTATCAAGCTCAGATCAAGCTGCATCTGATGCATTTGACGGTTATATTAGCGTTGGACCAAAGCGTACAGTCGTTACATTAACTCTTACCTCCTCAACTCGTCCATTATTCTTATCTGATGACGGACTTACTGGATATGGAACATTATTCGGAACAGTAGTTGGTGGAACTGTTGGTCAAGTTTCTTATGGTGCAAATACCACAGTAGCTTCAGCTGACAAATTAGGACCTCACTCTGCTAAAGGTTCTGGAAAAATGACCTTATGGGGTTCTCCAGGATTATATGCAGTTACATTAGACTCAGTTGATACAGATGCATCAAACGGTTTAACAGTAACTAACACTGCATTAACTGCAGGAACTGCTCTTTATTATACTTCAGCAGGTTTATTAACTACTCTTGCTAGAAGAGTTTCTTCTGGTCCAGCAGTTGGTAGCTTCGTAGAATTCAGCTCTAATGGCAGCTTAGTTTCTACACCAAATCATTTGGTTGGAACTCTTAGCACTCCTGACGGATCATTGTCAGCTTCTGCTAGAACTCATAGCCACGCAGTATTTTACTGGAATCCACCAGTCTAATTTAATTTAGATTAAAAATTGAAATAAAAGAGCTCAATGCAAATTGAGCTCTTTTTGCTTTTGAAATGACTTTATTCTTTGCATCCAAGAATAAAATTCCTTTAATGATAAATTGCTTTTAGCAAAATTACACCATTTACAACATGGCACTATATTATTTTTATTATGTAATAAACTAGAATCAATTCGGTCAATTCCATTGTATAAATAATTACCATTTTCTTTTGCTTTTGCAGATGATTTTTTATCTGACTTAGCTTTATTAAAAATATTACTATGATATTGATCACAGTAAAAACAATTCATTTGTGAAACGGAATAATACTCTTCTAATGTTAAATTTGTATCTTTTTTATAATTATAAAATACACATTTTATTGATGATATTAATGATTTATTTTCAATTGGCAAATCGCAATTGATAATATTAATTGAATTTTCTTTGTGTGGTTGTAAATTATTTATCCATAATAAAAACACTTCTAAAGATCTATTGTTTTTAGATTTATTACATACTGAACAGCATGAAACAATATTATCAATTGTGTAAGGCTTAGAACTATCTAACCTGCCAATTTCATTATAAATAAATGCTCCTTCTAATTTGGCTTTTTTAGAACTATTACTTGATGATGTTAAAAAATAATTATATGTTGTGTTTGGCGGCACATTACAATAATAACAATTTTGTTGAGATATTTTAAAAAATGTATCAAAATCAACGCAATTAATATCTCTGTAACAATAATTTTTCCACACTCTACGAGCAGATGCTATATGAGGTTCATATTTTCTTTTAGATAATATCATTTTAGATGAATTTATAGATGAGGTTTCTGATTTTAAACATCCACATGATTTTGTATTATTGTTAGTTAAACTATTGGTTAAAACTTCAGTATTATTGCCGCAATCACATAAGCAAAACCATTTTCCATCTTTATATGATATTGTAGTTAATTTATTTATTTTTTGACCTGGCTTTAATGATTTGCCATATTGTTTATATAAACATCCGCAAGAAGAAACTGTACCATTATTTAAATTAATTGTTTTTACTATAATAATTTTACCACATTCACATTTGCATTTCCATGTTCCCCAATATCTTTTTATAGTATTTCCACCTAAAATGCTTTTTGATTTTGCAATTACTGTTAGTTTTCCAAATACTTTATTAAGTAAATCTACTTGTTTTCCACATGCCATATAAATTATCCTTTAAAAGGATATATATCGACAACATATTATATTATGTTTGTTTATTACAGAACATTAAAATAGTGCATAATTAATTATTATTAGTAACGCTCATTTGGAGTGGCTGGATTTATCTGGCAAACAATACTAATATGGAGAATTAAATATGAATATGTTTAATAATAGTGGAGAAATGAATGCGTCAAGTTTAAAAGACGCATTACAAACTCTTGTCAAATATGCCTCGGTTCTCGAAGAGAACACACCTTCTAGCATGGGTCTTGCAGGACAGTCTTTAAGTGACGAACGCCGTGACGAATTAATTTCTAGAGCTATTCAAACACAAGACGGTAAAATCGCTCTTGCTCAAGCAATGGCAAACCCAATCCGTAGAAATTTAGATTACCATGGAATTGCTCGTAGAGCATTGGTAGTTGATCCATTACCACAAGGTGCAATGCCAAGCTATGATAGAGATATCGACGTAGCAGCAGTAGTAATTTCAAGCAACGGTACAGGTCCAGAATCTCGTGTTTTCGGTGACCGTGTTGTAGTTCCAGAATTTGAAATTTATGCAAACCCAACTGTACGTATCGCAGAAGTTAAACGCCGTAGATTCAACGTTATTGACCGTGCAGTTCAAAAGGCTCGCCAGGAAATAATGGCTCAAGAAGATGCAAACGTTTTCGCAGCTCTTGATGCAGCAGCTTCAGTAGAAAACAGCTTAACTGATATCGCTGACGCAGGTCTTTTAAAGAGAGACTTAGTTGAAATCAAAGCTCAAATTGATCGCTGGGACTTAGTAACTACTAAGTATTTCATGAATATCAATGAATTTACAGATATCCTTAAATGGGGATCTGGTGGTGGTCAAGGTGTTTCTGGTGGAGATTTCGATCCAGTAACAATGAGAGAAGTTCTTCAAACAGGTCTTTATGCTCATATCTGGGGCACTGACATTATGGTTTCTAAAATCGTTCCACCTGGAACAATTTATGGCGCCGCAGACCCAGAATTCGTTGGAGTAATGCCAATTCGCCAGGACATTGAAGTTCTTCCAGCTGATGAACCAAAACAATTGAAGTTAGGTTGGGTTGTTTCAGAAATAATCGGAATTGCAATTGTTAATCCAAGAGGATGTGCAGCCGGACGTAAATCAGTAACTGTTGGATAATCACTTATCTTAATTAGTTAACTTAAAAAGCCACAGCAATGTGGCTTTTTTATTGTCTTATGCCTTATCTAAAAACAAAATTAAATATTCTTTATTATTATTTTGCGGATTTTCAAGAATTTCCTGATAACATTTATCTAAGGCTATTTTTATAGCTGGACCTGGTTTAAATCCTAAATTAATTAAATCATTTCCATTTATATTCATTTCTTTTTTGCTAAAAACATTGTTACAATCATAAATTGATTGTGGCATAATCTCGTTAACATCAAATCCTAAGACACTGATTAATGTTATAAATTCATTATATGTGTATTGCCAGTCATCTATCGTTTCATTCTTTAATTTCGCTATAAATTGAGCAAAAGCTAACTTGGTATTTTTCATAATGAATGTATTTAATTCATCTAATAAATTTAATAAAAAAGCAACTCTTTTTATTTCTTTACTTGAAAATTTTAAATCAAACAATTCATTTTGAACTAATGGAGTTTTGCAATTTGCATAAATATAAGCAAGTCTTGTTTCTAAAGCACCAGAGTATTTAATGTTTCTGTTTAAGAAGCATAAGTATTCTGGTCTACTTTTAAGTAATTGACAAGCTATATCTAAAGCTCCACAATTATTTAATATTTGCAATCCAAGATAAGGATTTTTAGATAAAAGTGTTTTGCTTAATTCGTCGCTTATTCTTTCTTTTGAAACTAACTTTAATGTATCTATATTATTTTTCATACCTTCAAGTGTTGAAATCTCAATTTCATATTCAAAACGAGCTGCAAATCTAGCTGCACGCATAATACGCAAGCCATCTTCTTGAAATCTTAAGTTAGCATCGCCTACTGCTTTTATTATTTTATTATTAATATCTAATTGCCCATTAAATGGATCTATTAAGTTATTATTGACAGGATCAAAAGCCATTGAGTTAATTGTAAAATCTCTTCTAGCTAAATCCTCTTCTATATTTTTAATAAATGAAACTTCGTTGGGTCTTCTACCATCTAAGTATTGACCATCTGTGCGAAAAGTAGTTACTTCAAAATTATCTTCTATATTTTTGCCCATTGACACTGTAATAGTACCATGATCAATACCAGTTGGATAAGTTATTGCAAATAAAGAAATAACTTCATTTGGTAATGCGCTCGTAGTTATGTCCCAATCTTTAGGAGTTATATTAAGCATTAAATCCCTAATACAACCTCCAACAATTGAGGCTTGGTGCCCAGCAGATTGTAATACTTTGCATATTTTAATTGCATTTTCAGGTATCAAATTATAAAATTGAAAATTTTCCATAAATATAATTTAACCACGAAAGACAGCAAGTCAAGTAACGTTTTGGCATAATTAAGTATATAAGAATAATGAAATGTGAGACTATAAATGAATATTGATGATGTTTTTGATATTTTTGAATTAATTCATAGTAATATTCAAAATGTACCATATATAAAGCAAAGTAGAAAAATAAGAAAAAAAGCTTTTAATAGTATTTTTGAAAAAAAAGGTATTATTAAGGTAGCCTTTGATAGTAGAAGAATAGATCAAGAGACCGAATATAATCCAAGAAGAGGATTGCAAAATTATCATAGAAGCGAGCCATTTGTATCTGAGCAAATGTTAAATAAAATAGCTGCGTTTTCTAAGTTATCGACAGTATTAAATGAATTAAAATTACAATATGAAAAATCATCAGAATGGCAAGATAGTTATGCCAGAGTATTATGTCAAGCAATAGAAAAAGGTTTGCGGATAATGCAAGCTGATGGTGATTATAGTGAATCACAACCTTCTATGGCAAGCTTAAGTTATTTAGAAGAATTATTGCATGTCAGATATAGATTAACTACTGATAATTTATTTAAAATGGGTAATTCTGAATTAAAAAATATTATTTTAAGTAAAGATGAACATTTAACTCATGGCAAGATAAGTGGATCAATAATATCGCCTTCAGATGTTACTAAATATAATCATGAAGAAATGATGATGAAGATGTTTGCTAGTATGGCTCAAATAATGATGCAATCAAAATCTGAAAGTGATTTTTCTAAATTATTTGATGTTAAAGCAACTATTGATAATCCGAATATTGAAAGAACAATAACCATTAATATTAAAGATAAATTTAACTCTGAACAAATTAAAGAGGGATAATGGGAGCTAATGATTTTGCACCATATCTTCCAAATAATTGTAGTTTTGTTGTAAAAAATATTGCAGCAAATCGTAAAACTATTAAAATTTTTTTATATCCGATCCCATATAATATGACAAGAGATCTATTAAAAATACCAGGGGTATCAGAGGGCGATATTAGAGCCTCTTTATTAAAGGGAGAGATATTAAGAAAAATACGAGCACAAGAAATAACAATAGAAGCAAGCGATATTGATTTATTGCAATTTAATGATGCTCAAAAATTATTTTTGCAAAATGCTGGTGTGGTTACTGGATTAGAAGTTTCTTCTGGTAGCGGAATGACATCATCAGAACATGAATCATTAAGACAATTGATACATTTTGTGGACGAAGGACCTAGTACTGGATTCTCATCTGGTGCATTTAAGGAAATAGTTGGACAGCCATTCCCAACATCAATAACGTGGTATACTAATGCTGCTAAAACTAAAAAAATAATAGAGAAATTAATTGTAAGAGATTCCCACAATAATCCAACTATAATAACATGGAATATGTATAATTCAAATGGAATTACAATAATAAATACTATTGTAGATACATTTGCTTATATAAATAATTCTTTTGAAATTTCAAGAACAAGGACAATTTCATAATGACAAATGAGAGCCCTGCCGTAATATTATATGATGGAAATGGCAATCCAGTTGGAACAGTTGTTGATGGTATTTATTATAGGTTACAAGTTGAAGCTAAGTTAGCTACTGGCAGCAATGTAATAGGTAGAGTTGGTCTTGAAACTGGTAGCAATACTATTGGCAATGTTGGGATCACAGCAGGTAACACAGTGGGTCTTGCAGCAGGTGCTAGTGTAATAGGTACTGTAGGATTAGAGACTGGAGTAAATTCTATAGGTACTGTAGGTCTTAATACAGGTAGCAATACTATTGGTAACGTTGGACTTACAGCAGGTAACACT
>TARA_R110000868_G_scaffold321783_5_pt1 | contig 30886 bp, 30 predicted proteins | sample TARA_R110000868 | Tara Oceans TARA_R110000868 (sample SAMEA4397489) | marine metagenome | biome: Polar Biome; feature: [SRF] surface water layer (ENVO:00010504); material: water (ENVO:00002006), including particulate matter (ENVO:01000060) such as... | depth 5 m | reverse complement strand
CCCCGTCTGCTTTCAGAACATCCCGAAGGGCGTCCTGCCCGATGATATCGCTTGAGCCCTGAGCGGCCGCGACCCCCTACAAGATCCAGGAGACAACAATGATTGCACCCAACGACCTGCGCGAAATCATCCGGAACGGCCTGCTGTCGTTTCCGGTGACACCTTTCGACGCCCAGGATAATTTCGCCAGAAAGCCCTTTCAGGCCCACCTCGACTGGTTGTCGCAATACCCCGTCGCCGGCCTGATCGTTGCTGGCGGCACGGGCGAGATGTTTTCCCTCGCCCCGTCCGAAATCGTCGACGTCGTGCGCGCCACCAAGGAAATCAGCGGTGATGCGCCCGTCATCGCCGGCTGCGGATACGGCACCCGCGTCGCCTGCGACCTCGCACGTGAGATCGAGGCGGCGGGCGGTGACGGCATCCTGCTGCTGCCGCACTACCTGACCGAAGGCCCGCAACAGGGTGTCGCGGACCGCATCCGCGCCGTCTGCAAGGCCACCAACATGGGCGTCATCGTCTACAACCGGGGTCAGGCGCGCGTTTCGGCCGAAGTGCTGGAGCAATTGGCGAACGAATGCCCCAACCTGATCGGCTTCAAGGACGGCACCGGCGATATCGACACCGTGCGTCGCGTCACCATCGCGCTTGGCGACCGCCTGTCCTACATCGGCGGCATGCCCACGCACGAGCTGTTTGCCCAGGCCTACAAGGGCGCCGGCATGCCAACATATTCGTCAGCCGTGTTCAACTTCGTGCCGGAAACCGCGCTGAAATTCCACGCGGCCTTCATGGCAGACGACAATGCCACCTGCGAGGCGCTGCTGCGCGATTTCTACTATCCCTTTGCCAAGATCCGCGATCGCGTCAGCGGCTATGCCGTCTCCGCGATCAAGGCTGGCGTCGCGCTGCGTGGCTTTGAAACCGGCCCCGTCCGTGCCCCCCTGACCGATCTGACCGAGGAAGAGCGCGAGATGATGCGCACCCTGATCGGTGATCATACCTGATCCCTGCGATCACCGCGCCTTGCGGCAAACGCAGGGCGCCCCTGCCGCCGAGACAATCGGTGGCCACGAACGCCGGCGCTGCCCCGAAAGGGGCGGCGATCAGCCGCCCGGCCCGAAGGTCTCGATCCTGCTCAGGATGTCTTCGCGCCCCTTGTGGACAAGCTGTAGCATCTCTTGTCGGCTGCGCACCGGATCCCCTGCGGAAATCGCATCTGCGATGGCGCGGTGATAGGGCAAGGTGATGCGCATGTTCTCGGGCAACAGCACCTCCGGTGACAGCATCGCATCAAAGAAATTGTCCAGCATCGGCTGCATGTGCAGGATGAACTGGTTGTCCGTGCCACGCAGGATATGCCGGTGAAAGGCAAGGTCGGCGGCAAACCAATCCCCCCTGCCCTCCAGCGCCGCTTCCATTTCGTCGCAGCACGCGTGCAGCACCGAACTGTCGAAATCGGGGCGGGCGGCGCAGATTTCGACCGCGATGGTTTCGATGGCCGCCCGAAACCGGGTCATGTCCTCGACGAATGTCGCGTCGCGGCTGTAGCGAAACCGCCAGGCCAGAACCTCGGGGTCGAACAGGCTCCAGTCGGACAGGGGCAGAACGATGGTGCCGGTCTTGCGCCGCACCTGAAGCATTCCCTTTGCGACAAGCGTGCGCACCGCCTCGCGCACCACCGTGCGTGAAATACCCAGCTCCTCACCGATCTCGGCCTCGTTCGGCAGAACCGCCCCGACGGGATAGCGTCCGATCATCAGCCATTTGGCTATCGCCTCGACCGCGTCACGGTGAAGGGAACGTGCCGGTGTCCGGGTCTGCTGGTCAGTCGGTTGCATTCAGATCTTTCTTTTGGTTGCGGCCCGCACGTCGGGATCATGCGGGGGCGATGCCTTCCCCCATTATCGCGGACTTGAACCCATAAACAACGGCTGGATTTTCGCACAGGATACGGTCGCGCACAGCCGGATCAGGGGCCCAGTCGCCCAAAAGCTTCAGCATCTTGGCGTCATCGGGGCGCGGTCTGATCTGGATATGCGGCCAGTTCGACGCCCAGAGCATCCGTTCCGGCGCATGTCGGACCAGCGCGCGGGCCAGCGCCGAGACATCATCATAGCCCGGCTGGCCAATCCGCGAAACCTCGTAGGGCGCCGACAGCTTGACCCAGACGCGGCCAGTGTCGATCAGCCGCAACAGACAGTGAAAGGCGGGGTGATCGGGCGCGACGGGGTCCAGGAACTTGCCGATGTGATCAATCACCACGGTGCCGGGCCAGGACAGGATCTGGTCGGCTCGCTGCGGCAGGTCGTGCCCGTCCAGTTGCAATTGGACATGCCAGCCGCAGGTTGCCACCCGTTCCGCGATCCGATCCACCTGGTCCCACGGGATGACGCCGCCCGCCAGCATCTGCAATCGCGCGCCGCAAAACCCCGCCTCGCTGAGGTCGCGCAGGGCGCGGTCGCTGACCGCATCATCGACAACGGCAACGCCCCGGGTCTGCTCTCTCCCGAGCGCCTCGATCGCCTCGGATGAAACGGTATTGTCGGTGCCGTATGCGGTTGGCTGCACGATCACGGCGCGGCTCAGGCCTAATGCGCGTCGGGTCTGGCGATAGCGTGCCACGTCATCCTCGACCGGGGCCGCCAGGGCACCGGGCACCGTCGGGGCGCCCTTGCGATAAACGTGCACATGGGTGTCGCAGGACCCGGCGGGAATGGCAAAATCGGTCATGTCGCGCTCCTGTCGGCGGGGGGGCGGGTGGCCAGGCGCGCCTGAAACCGCGTCGCGTCAGCGGCATTCACCGCCTCGTCCGGGACGCGGCCCAAGGCCATCTGCGCCACTTGTTCGACGACATGCAGCGCCTGTCCCTCTGCCGCCTGCGGGGTCTGGCCGCCAATATGCGGCGTGGCAATGACATCTGCGCGGCCAGCCAACGCGGGCGCGGGCCGCTGATCCGGGGCGCTGCCGACATCCATTGCGGCGCAGGCAATCTGCCCATGTTCCAACGCCTGTTCCAGCGCGGTCTCGTCCAGCAGTGCCGCACGGGCCAGGTTCACGAAAATCGCGGATGGCTTCATCAGGCCAAAGGCCTGCGCCCCGAACATCCCCGCCGTCTGCGGCGTTGCGGGTGCCAGGCAGACCACCACGTCCGACGCACCCAACAGCGTTTCAAAGGGCACGGCCCGGATGCCCCCCGGCAGCGTGCCGGGGGCGGGGTCGGTGATGATCACCTGCATGCCAAGGGCCTGCGCCAGCGCGGCAAGGTACCGCCCGATCACCCCAAAGCCGCAGATGCCCAGTGTTTGCCCGGACAGTTGCGCCCCCATGGCGATCTCGGGCGTGCGCCCGGCGCGATAGGCCGTCGTGGCCCGGCTGATGCCACGCGCCGCATCTATGATCAGCCCGAGCGCCAGTTCCGCGACCGACGCCGCGAAGGTCGGGATAGACCGCGTCACCAGCACCCCCTGCGCCGAAGCTGCCGCGACGTCGATCGTGCTGATGTCGACCGCACAGCGCATCACGGCCAGCACGTCCGGGGCCGCGTCGAAAAACGCCGCGCCGACGGCGGTCTGACGGTCCGCGATGACCAGGTCGCACCCCCGCGCCGCCTCGGCCAGCGATGCCCCCTCAAGCACGGCGCCCGTCGGGTTCAGCATCACGGTGCCATGTCGCGCCAGCGCATCGCGCGCCTTTGGCGGGAACTGCAAGGCCAGCGCCGCCGGCGTATGCGTAAGAAGAATTCGAAACATCATGTTCTTTCAGTAGACAGGAAAACGCGCTCAGTTGCCGAACACGTAGGACGGGATTGCGACGGTCAGCGGTTCAAAGAAGACGACCAGCAAAAGGGCCACGATCTCGGCTGCGATAAAGCTCCAGGAATAGCGCACCGTTTCGCTATAGGGGCATTTCGCGATGCTGGAGGCGACGAAGAGCAGCACCGCAACCGGTGGCGTGGTCGATCCGATCTGTGTCGCCATCACCAGGGCAAGGCCAAGTTGCAGATCGTTGATGCCAACCGCATGGCCGATGTGAACCGCGATCGGCACGGTGATGATCAGCACCGCCATGCTGTCGACGAACATCGTCAGGATCAGCATCACGGCCACCAGCAGCAGGAACACCGCCGTAGGATCCTGCGTCGTGGCCATGATGGCCGCCAGGATCATCTGGTTGAAGTTCAGGTAGGACAGCAACCAGCCAAAGCCGCTGGCGATGCCCACGATCCCCAGAACCATCGCCGTGGTGATCGCCGCCTGGACGAAAATCTGCGGCAGATCGCGCAACGTGATGGTGCGATACAGGAAAAAGCTGACCAGAAAGGCAAAGACACAGGCCACCACCCCCGATTCCGTAGCGGTGAAAACCCCGCCCAGGATGCCCGCGACGATGATCACCGGGGCGACCAGCGCCGCCCAGACATCGACCAGCGACCGCAGGCAGCGCATCAGCGAAAACCGTTGCCCGGACTTCTGCAATTCGGGATGGCGCGACACCGACAGCGACTGGATATAGACGACCGACATCAGCGCCAGCCCGACCAGGATGCCGGGGATGATCCCGGCCAGGAACAGCCCGCCCACCGATACGCTGGCCAGCGCGCCATAGACGATCATCGTCATGCTGGGCGGGATGATCGCGCCGATGGTGCTGCTGGTGGCGGTGATCGCGGCGGCATAGCCCGCCGGATACCCCTTTTCCTTCATCGCCGGGATCAGGACCGACCCGACAGCCGAGGTATCGGCGGTCGACGACCCCGACACGCCCGCAAAGATCATCGAGGACACGATATTGGCCTGCGCCAGCCCGCCGCGCATGTGCCCCACCACGGTTTCCGCGAAATCGACCAGCTTGCGGCTGATGCCACCGCGCGACATCAGCTCGCCCGCCAGGATGAAATAGGGCATGGCCAGCAGGCTGAAACTGTCCAGGCTCGAAAACATCTTTTGCGGATACAGCGGCAGCGCCAGGTCAGGCACGATCAGGATGCCCGCCAGCCCGACCAGGCCCAGCGACAGGATCACCGGAATTCCCAGAAAGATCATCAGCAGAAGGGCGACGAAAAGTCCGATAAGCATTGGTTGGTTCCGCCTTTCAGGATCAAACGAACGGTGTGGCGGGGCGCAGGAATGCGACCAGCCTGCGCAGGGCGATGATGATCATGTACCCGGCGCCCAGCGGAATGGCCCCGTAGACCAGGTGCATCGGCAGACCCAGCCCCGGACTTTTCTGAAATTGCAGGAACTGCGCCAGGCGGGCGGTCCCCACGATCAGCGCCACCGCCAGCGCGATCCACAGCAGATCGACAATGACAAAGAACAGCGCCCTGCCCCGGTGGGACAGGCGGTCGGTCAACGTCTCCATTCCGATATGCACGCTGTGCCGATAGGCCACGGGAATGCCGAGGAACACGATCCAGATCTGGCCATAGCGCTGCAACTCCTCGCTCCAGCTCAGCGACAGGTTCAGAAAGAACCGATTGCAAACCTGCATCGTGCCGACAATCACGATGCCCAGAAAGATGACGAAAATCACCATTTCGATCGTCCGGTCAAAGACCGCCCAAAACCGAGTCATGTGCAGGAACCCTTATCAGTGGTCATCCCGGCCCCTTGCCAGGGGCCGGGACACAGACGCTTATTGCGCGTCGCGGATCAGTTGCAGCAGGTCCGCCGCCCCCAGCTCATCCGCCAGTTCATCCTGCAAGGGCACGGCATCCTGGCTGAATTGCGTGGTGTCGACCTGGGTGATCGTCATGCCGACCTCTTCCAGCTGGGCCAGCGCCTTTTGCTCGCGGATCGGGGCCAGGGCGCGGTTGATCTCGATGGCCAGCGCGGCGGCATCCTCCAGCACCTGCTGGTCCTTTTCGGACAGCTTGTTCCACAGCGGCAGCGAATAGGTGATGACGGTCGGCCCGAACAGGTGCCGCGTCAGCGCCACGTGGTCGCTGACCTCGTACAGCTTGCTGGAATACACCATCGACGCGGCATGTTCGAACCCATCCAGAACGCCGGTCTGCAGCGCGGTGTAAACTTCGCCAAACGCCATCGGGGTCGCATTGGCCCCCATGGCATTCAACGCGGCGACATAAACCGGCGACTGGATCGTGCGGATCTTGAGGCCCTTCAGATCCTCGGGATTTTCGATCGCCTTGCCGCTGGTCACGACGTTGCGATACCCCCAGCTATAGCCCCATCCCAGCACCTTGAAACCGGATTGCTCGAACTTCGCGTCCAGCTTACCGCCCAGATCGCCGTCCAGCGCGCGCCCGACGTGATCGAAATCCTGCCACAGGAACGGCAGATCCAGCACGCCGCCCGCGGGCACGAAACTGTTGTACACCGCCGTACCCCCGACGTGCATCGTCGCGCCCGACCCCAGCTGCATGGCCTGCAAGACGTCCTGATCGCCGCCAAGCGCGCTGGAGCCGTAAACCTCGAAATTCAGATCGTCAGAGTGGCTGTTGACGTAATTCTGCATGACCCACGCGGTCATGCCATTGTCGTTTTCCAGATCGGCCACGGACGACATTGCCATCTTGATTGTCGTCTCTGCGCTGGCCGCGCCGGTCAGACCCACCCCGGCAACACCAAGGGTGGCACAGCCCATCAGCCATGCCCCGGCAAAGCGCCGGGCATTCAATGCGATTGTCATGATAGTTCCTCCCCTTCCCCGACACGCGCGGGGCAAGCCTCGATTGATTTTCTGCATTTGCAGACATGAAGAGGTGTCGCGCCCCAAAGGCTCTCCCGACCCAGCGGTGGCGACTCTTCTCCTGCACCGCACATTCTTACATAATATGTATGATGTAAAGACGGCAGTTGCGATTTTTCTCTCCCGGCAGATTTTCCGCCTCCCGTCCATTGCTGGTCAGCTTCGGATCAATACGCTCGAAGGAGATGGATCAGGGCCCGAGGCGAGCGCGCCTCCCGGCACGCCAATCCCATGGGAATACCCTGTTGAAGGCCGCTTAACTGCTCGCCCGCCGCATCATTGCTTCAGACATCGGCGTCCCGCAGACTTTCAATGCTGGACCGAACCCCGCTTTCACCGCCGCCGCACCGCTCAGATACCGTCAAGATACCGTTCAAATACCGACGTTGAAATTCGGGTACTTTTTCAGGCCTTACATCTTGGGCGGCGACGCCCCCTGCCCCGCCGGGCCAAGACGGCTGCCAGGCAAACGGACTGGTTGCCAACTGGCAATAACATCGAAAAAATATCAATTTCAGAGGGTTAAAGCGGGTTGGCTTCGGTGAACTTGCGCAGAAACGCCAGAAACGCGCGATCCGGATCGGCTGGCGCGTCCTTGCCTGCGGCCCAATTGCGCCACTCTCCCTCGACGAAATAGATGTCGTACCCCGGATGCCGCAGCCGCGCCGTTTCATAGGTCGTCGTGCGCAACGCCGGCCCTTTCTGGTCCAACCAGCCCGGGCGCGGCCGTGCCCCCTGCCCTGCACTGGGCGCGCTGACCTCCTCGGTACGGCCCTCGGCCTTGGCGCGCCGTCCAGGGGACGCGAATTGCAAGGCCCGCTCGACCTTGCCGGTCTCTTCGCCATCCTTGCGCCACCATCGCAACTCGACATGCGTCACGGACCGCCCGGTTTTCAACGGCTTCACCTCGACCATGTAATCCGACAGGGCGGAAACTTCGGCAACCGCAGGATCGACAGCCCGCATCCTAAGGTTCGACCAGGTCGTCAATTTGCCCTTGGGCACACCAAGCACACCCCGCAGCGACTCGACGCTGAACTTCTCAGATGACCGCCACCGCAGATTGCCGCGTTTCTGCACCATCTCGTACAGCGTCAGCGCATATTTTGACGACAAGGCAAACATCACCTCGCGCTGCAACCGCGCAAAGATCGTCGAGTTAGAGATGATTTTGCGCAACCGCGGGGGGATCTCGTATTCCAGCAGGCCATCGCCCCGCTCCATCTCCAGGTTGCCACCCAACAGCTGCACCCTTTCGATGGCTGGCTTGCCATCCCAAACGGCCTCGACCTTGACGATGGCGGACATCAGCCTTTCGATCGACTCCCCGATACGGTCATTCGAATTGTGCGATCCACGCAGATCCGCCTTGGCGATGACATGCAGGACCGGCTTGTCGATCGCTTCCCACGCATTTTCCAACAGCTGATTATAGATCCGCCGGTCGGTCAGCGTCAGCGGCGTGACCTCGATCAGATCCACCAGTTCTCCCGGCTTGACCAGCGACTCGCGGCTTGGCCGTGCGTCTACTGTCCTGTATTGTGATGTGGATTTGGCCATGACTGCTCTGGTCCATACCTGCTTTTCTTACTTTTGTAATCACGCCCATGTATTTTTACAAGAGAGATCCTTTAATGGACCAACCCGAAAGGTAAGCTTTCAATCGTACGCCATCGAAGCAAGAGAATCACATAGCCCTGCTTTTAAAGGGGAATTGGCAATACCTGATTCGCGCTGAGTCGCACCACCCGGAAAGTAAGATTTGGACACCCGGAACGTAGCGCCAGCCCCCCCAACCTGTAAGGCCAGCCATCCCGATTGGTAAGCAAAACCGTCCCGTAAAGTAAGGCATCAGCGAGAAAAACCCTTGGATCGCAGGCCCACAGGCATCGTGAACAGATGAATCCTAGAATCCAGAATAGAGCTGGTTTTTTTGATTTGAGATTTTAGAGTTTGCCCGACCGCAGGCGGAAAAGCCCTCAATTGCAACGTTTCGGGTGCTGGCAAGGTCCCGGACCCTTCCGAAGTCCAAACCCTGAGCCGTAAAAGCCAGTCTTCCGGTTTTCAGCACGTCGGCGCCGAAAGTACCGTTTTTTCCAGAATTCGCCCAAAAATTCGCACTTGAGCCGAACCGGTACAAAAGGCATGATCCGCCCAAAACCCCCATGAGGCACAGATGACGGACGCGCAAACCTACCCGGTGACACTGGACGAAATCGATGCTTTGGCAGAGCGGGCCGATACCGTCATCAAACGACTGAGAGAACGTGTCTTCGCCCCCGGCACCCAAAAAGCACTGGATCTGAGGTTCAATGTTCGCACAGCGTCGGAGATGGTCGGGCGCACCGAAAAGGCCATTCGAGACGCAGAAGCGGACGGTAGGTTGCCCACACCAGACAAGGACGAAACCACCGGCCGGCGCAAGGGCTATGCGCTGGATGAGGTCAATCGAATGCGCGAAGTCTTCGGTACCTTGCCGCGACGACGTGATGGTGACCCTGCGACTGTTCTTGCCGTTCAGAACTTCAAGGGTGGTGTTGGTAAATCGACAGTCGTCGTCCATCTGGCCCAGTACCTCGCACTCAAGGGCTATCGTGTCTGCGTCATCGACTGTGACAGCCAGGGTTCGACCACGTCGATCTTCGGCCTCAACCCCGACGTCGATGTGGACGAGGAGGAGGACACGCTCTATCCCTTCTTCCGCCACGGCGGCCCGCCCAGCTTGCACTATGCGCTGCGCGCCACCTACTGGCCGAACGTTGCGCTGATCCCTGCGAACCTCGGTCTTTATGACGCGGAATATGAGTTCGCCGCCCGGATGCTGCGCGAACAGAGCTTTGTGCTGGATCGCCTCCGACAGGGGATCGACACGATTTCAGACCAGTTCGATGTCATTATCCTGGATCCGCCACCCGCCCTTGGCATGATCTCGCTATCTGTCCTGCGGGCGGCCAACGCGCTGATCATTCCGGCGCCGCCAAACAATATCGATTTCGGATCGACTGCGCACTTTCTCAAGATGATGGGCGCGACCCTGAACGAGCTTTCCGAACACGGAGGCCCGCGGGGCTATAATTTCGTGAAGATACTCGCGACGAAAATGAATGATCAGAAAAGCGCCCATGTCGCCATAAAGCGCGTGATGGAGGCGGTTTTTCCCCACGATCTCATGCAGTCTGTTCTGAAAGACAGTGCCGAAATCGACAATGCCACCGCCAATCTGATGAGCGTTTACGAAATCACCGGCCCGGCAACGCGGACGGACACGCACAAGCGCTGTCGCGTCTACCTGGATGCCGTCGGTCGCGAAGTTGAAACCCTGATCCGCAAGACATGGCCCAGCCATCACGCGGCACTCAGGAAGGAGGGTGTACTATGAGCAAACGTCACGATGCGGTTTTCGACGACGTGCTTGCAGGCCTGGGAGAGACGGACAAACCCGGTCGGGACAGGTCGGGGACCCGGTTCCTGAAACGGTCGACCACCATGGCCGAGCAGGTTGCAGGTGAACGACAGGAAAAGGTTCTGCGTCTGGTCGATCCTGACAGCTGCGTCATGTGGGCGGGGCACAACAGGGCCTATGATTTGCTGACACCGCAGAATTGTCGTGATCTGATCGACGGCATCCTGTCGCAGGGCAAGCAGGAATTCCCGGCGATCGTGCGCAGGCTGCGGCCCGCACAGGACGGGCAGGGGCCCGAGTTCGAGGTGATCTGTGGTGCCCGGCGCCACTTTGCCGTCAGCTGGCTGCGGGCCAACAACTATCCGCAGTTCCGCTACCTGGTCGAAGAGCGGGTGATGACCGACGAAGAGGCTTTTCGTCTGGCAGACATCGAAAACCGCGACCGCGAGGATATCTCGGATCTGGAACGGGCGCGGGATTATGCAAAGGCGGTCGAGGCGTATTATCAGGGCAAGCAGAACCTGATGGCGGAACGGCTTCAGGTGTCCGCAGGATGGCTGTCGCGATATCTGCAACTTGCCAAGCTGGATGACCGGATCGTTTCGGCCTTTGCGTCGTTGCGCGACGTCAAGGAACTCCACGCCAGGCAGCTCAAGCCGTTGATGGCGAGCGAGCAGGGCAGGGCGGCGATCCTGCAAGAAGCCGACCGGATCTGTGCTGAACAGAAACTGGCCGAGGTGCCGGTGGCGAAGGTGCTCAGTCGCCTCAAATCCGCGGCCACCCCACCAAAACAGCGCAACGTGGCCGACAAGGTCTATCGCCAGAACGAAGGCCAGGCCGCCGTTCAGATGCGCAGCAGGGGCAACCGTATTCAGCTGGAGTTCGACAAGGGGCTGGATGACGATGCCTTGCGCCGTGCGCTGGAACAGTTCATCGCGGACCGCAAGACGGGAAAATCCTGATTGCCAACTGGCAATAATCGGTAAAATACATTGAAATCAATCGGATATGAAGTCTCACACCCGCAGGGTTCAGGGGTTGACCTGCATCCCGGTACGGACAGGGTGGCACTAATCCGTGCAGGGCAGATGATCGTCCGCGATCAGCCTGTAAAACATATCCAACAGGAGCAATGATGGCCGCAAAGGGCACTCCGACCAGCCGGCATCCGACGATCAGCCACCGCGACTGGCAACCCGAATTGCGGACCCTGCGTTACTTCGTCTGCGTCGCCGAGGAAAAGAACATGACCCGCGCCGCGGAACGGCTGCGGATCGCGCAACCTGCGCTCAGCCGTCAGATCACCAGGCTTGAACAGGATCTCGGGGTGGCCGTGTTCATCCGCACTCCGCGCGGGGTCGAACTGACGGAACCGGGCGAGGTGCTGTTGCGACGTGCCTATGGTATTCTGGCGCAGATCAGCCAGGCGCATCACGACGTCACGGCCCATGCCGATGCGCCACGTGGCGTGGTGGTGGTGGGGATGCCGCCCACGCCCGGCGAATTCATCGTTCCACCGCTTTATGAACATATCAAATCGCACTATCCCGAGATCGAGTTGCGTTTTGTCGAGGGGTTCTCGGGCGATCTTGAACGCAAGCTGGTGAGTGGAGAGATTGGTCTTGCCGTGATGCACGACGCCCCAAGCCGGCGTGACCTGATCATCACCAACCTGCTGGTCGAACATCTGTATGTCATCGGCCCGCCGGGCTCGCTGTCCCAGCCCAGTTATACGCTGGCAGAGGCGGTCGCGCTGCCGCTGATCATGCCCAGTCGCCCGAACTTCTTGCGTATCCTGGTGGACAAGCACGCCGACGCCATCCAGCACCCGCTGAACGTGGTGCAGAGGGTCGACGGTGTCTGGCATCTGAAGGCGCTTGTGCGCCATGGCTACGGTTTCACGATCCTGACCTACGGTGGCGTCCTGTCAGAAGTGCAGAACGGCACGTTGGAGGCGGCAACCATCACCGATCCCCAGATCGACTGGACGCTTTGCATCGCCACGAAGGCCGACCAGCACCACAAGATGGCGATCCAGCTTGTCGGGGAGTCGGTCAAGACCATCCTCGGTGATCTTGTCAGGCGGGGCATCTGGCGCTGACCTTTGCCACCTTGCCGGCGTTTGCCAAGGCATTCCTGAAAGGTATGGCGGGCATATCCATATGGTATTTGAAACATGTCGGTGCGGAAGGCAGGCTGCCCCAACGAGGAAGAGAATTGTGGCGCCGAGCAGATGGCCGCCATATTTTAGGGAGGAAAGACATGACTATTCTATCCAAGCTCCGGGTTGCGACCCTGGGGGTCGCCTTCGCGACGTTCGGCGCGGGCATGAGCCAGGCAGACGTGTACAAATGGATCACGTTCAAGCCGCAGGGCGCGGGCGATGCCCAGGCCCTCACGACTCAGTGGCTGGTCGATGAGTTCGCCAAGCGGACCGAGGGCAAGCACTCCATTCAGGTCTTCTGGGGCGGGTCGGTCGCCGGAACCAAGGAAATTCCCGATGTGCTCGGCGCTGGTGCGGGCGATTTCGGTGACATCGTGACGCCATATTTCCCTGATCAGATGCCGCTGAACAACGCCGTCGGCTTTTTCATCCCGCAGCCCAAGAACTCGCTCGAAGTGGGCGAATTCATGGAAAACCTGCACGAGACCTATCCGCAATTCGACGAAGAACTGGCGAGCCAGAACCTCTATGCCTTCGGGTTCCGTCCGCTGGAAGCCTATGGCCTGCTGTGCACCAAACCGGTCAAGAACATGGCCGACATGAAGGGCTTGCGGGTGCGGTCCTACGGGTTTGCCTATCCTGCGCTGATCGAGGCCATGGGCGCGACCCCGGTGTCGATCGCCACGTCCGAAACCTACGAGGCGCTGGAACGTTCGATCGTGGATTGCACGCCCATTGGCCCGGCCCTGGCGCGTGGCTGGAAATACGACGAGGTTGCCAAGTACTACATGGAAATGCCCCTTGGCGCGTCCTTCGGGCACCTGTTGGCAATGAACCTGGACAGCTACAAATCCATGGATCCCGAAACCCAGGCGATCGTGGATCAGCTGGGCCATGACTACCTGGTCGAATATACGCGCGTGCTGGACGAGGACGACGCCCGTGTGCGTGAGCTTTGGAAGGGCGAACTGGGGGTGACCGTCATGGACTTCCCGACAGAAGAGCTGACGGCGCTGGTCAATGATCCTGGCGTGCAGGCAGTGCGCGCCGAATGGATCGAAAAGGCCGACAAGCTGGGCGTTCCCGCTGAAAAGATCGCGGCTGAACTTCAGTTCTGATCGCATTTCGCGGGCGTCGCGTTTCGACGCCCGCTTTCCCTCCCGCATCGTTTCCGTAAGGAGCTGACTATGGAATCGCTGGAACAGATACGCCGTGGCTACGGCGTGTTTCTAAGGTTTTGCGGCCTGATCGCCGGTGTGCTGACGTTTGTCGTGATGTGCCTGGTGGTGGCGAACGCGCTGTTGCGGTTCCTTGTGAACGCGCCGATCGCAGGCACGCTTGAGCTGACTGAAAGCGCGCTGCCGCTGATCATTTTCCTTTCTCTGGCCCTGACCCAATGGCAGGGCGGCCACATCAAGGTGGTCCTGCTGACGCAGCACCTGCCGGCGGGGGGGCAACGCGCCTTCAAGGCGTTGGCGATGCTGCTCGGGGCGCTGCTTTTTGCCTGGGCGGCCTATGCCGGGTTCCTGATGGCGCTGAAATCCTGGTCCTACGGAGAGCTTGAGCGCGGTGCGATCCGCTTTCCGATCTGGCCGATCAAGTTTGCCGTGTTTTTCGGTCTTTCCATGCTGTCCCTGCAATTCCTGATCGACGCGCTGCTGGTGGCGGCTGGCGGCCGACTGCCCGACTCCGAAGTGGAACAAACGCAATGAGCTCTCTCGCAATCGGCCTGATCGGCGTCTGCTGCCTGTTCGCGGCCATCCTGTCCGGCGTCAACGTGATGGTGGCCCTGGGGGCCGTCGGCGGCCTGGGCCTTGCCGCGATCCTGGGCTTTGGCGCGGCGACTGCCATGCTGGGCACGGTGTTCTTCGACACAACCCATTCCTTTCACTTCTCGGTCATCCCGCTTTTCCTGCTGATGGGCTTTTTCGCAATGCGGGCCGGTCTGGGAGAGGACATGTTCGAGGCGACCAGCCGCTGGTTGGGCAACCTGCGGGGCGGGCTGGCGATTTCCACCACGCTTGGTGCGGCGGCCTTTGGCGCGGCGTCGGGCTCGTCCGTAGGGACCGCGACGGTGTTCACCAAGCTGGCGCTGCCGGAAATGCTGAACCGGGGCTATGACAAGAGCCTGTCCGCCGCGTCCATCGCCATCGCCGGGACCCTGGCGGTAATGATCCCGCCGTCGTCGCTTGTCGTGGTCTATGGCATCCTGACCAACTCCTCCATCGGGGCGCTGCTGATCGCAGGGTTCATTCCGGGGATGGTGTTTGCACTGCTGCTCTGCATTGCCATCTGGCTGACGGTGCTGCGCAACCCGGCGCTCGCGCCGCACGTCCGGCAAAGCTTCACGTTGCGCGAAAAACTTGCGTCGCTGAAACTGGCCGGACCGCTGGTGTTGGTGATCGGGGTGATTGTCTCGGGTCTGTATTTGGGCGTCTTCACCCCGACCGAGGCGGGCGGCATCGGCGCGGCCTTCACCTTTGTGCTGGCTCTGATCCGTCAGCGCGGCCTGAAGGGGATCGAACTAAAGCGCACGCTGATCGAGACGATCGAAACCTCTGCGATGATCTTCGCCATCCTGATCTGCGCCCTGGTGTTTTCCAAGTTCCTGGCAATTTCAGGCCTCGCAAACACCGTCGGCAGCTTTCTGACCGGCCTGGATGTGAACCGGTGGGTCGTCGTCGCGCTGGTGTCGCTGATCTATCTGGCGCTTGGCATGTTGATGGATGCCCCTGGATTGCTGGCGATCACGCTGCCGATCACTCATCCGGTGATGATGTCGCTGGGATTCGACCCGGTCTGGTTCGGCGTCTATGTCGTGCTGCTGGTCGAGATCGGCGCGGTAACGCCGCCTGTGGGGATAAACTGCTTCGTCGTGCAGGCAGCGTCGGAAGGCCGCGTCAAGCTGGAGGAAGTGTTCCGCGGGCTGGTGCCTTTCGTGCTGGCAGGGTTTCTGATGCTGTTCCTGCTATGCCTGTTCCCGCAGCTTGCCCTGTTCCTGCCGGAGACGATGAAATGAGCGTTTCCGCTCACCAGTCCCTTGGCTGGCCGGACGCTGCCGACGCGCCGCTTGAACTGCGCTCGACCAAGACGTCGCCCTATGGGCGCAAGGCGCGAATTGCGGCCCTCGTGCTGGGCTTGGCTGACGGGATCGCGGAGCGGCCCGCCGATACCCGCGATCCTGGCGACGACCTGCGTCAGCAGAACCCGCTGGGAAAGATGCCCTGTCTGATCGTCGAAGGGCAGGCGTTGTACGACAGCCGCGTGATCCTGGAATACCTCGATGCGGTTGCCGGGGGCGGGCGGTTGTTTCCGCGCGATGGCCTGGCCCGGTTTCGCTGTCTGACGCGCGCCTGTCTGGCCGACGGCATCACCGACGCGGCCCTGCTTGTCGCATACGAGGGGCGGTTTCGCAGGGCAGACCAGATGTCGGATATCTGGCTGACGCATCAGCGCGGCAAGATCGAACGCGGGCTGAGCGCCCTTGCCGCCGATCTGCCCGACCCCCGCGTGACCGACGCCGCCGCCATCGCGCTGGCCTGCGCGCTTGGCTACCTCGACTGGCGTCAGCCCGTGCAAGACTGGCGCGGCCGGTATCCGACCATCGCGGCCTGGCTGGCGGCCTTCGCTGCCGCAGAACCCGCCTTTGACATGACGAAAGCTCCGACATGACCGAACAGTCCCCCTGGCCCGTGCAACGCCTCGCACCGCCGGATCCCGAAACCTATTCGCCGCGCCAACGCGAGATCCATGAAGCGATTGCCAGCGGTCCGCGCGGCGGTGTTCGCGGTCCGTTGGCGGTCTGGCTGCACCGGCCCGAACTGGCGGCCGCCGCGCAGGCGCTCGGACAATACTGCCGCTATGACAGCACGTTGGAACCGCGCCTGTCCGAACTTGCCATCCTGACCATCGCGCGGATCTGGGGCGCGGAATTCGAATGGTTCGCGCACAAGGGGCACGGTCTTAGGGCCGGCCTGTCCGATACGGTGGTCGAGGCGATCCGGCGCGGAGACACCCCCGTTTTCGATCGGGAGGACGAAGAGGTTGTCCATGCCTTTGCCCGCGCGGCCCATGTCGACCGCCAGGTGCCGGACGCCCTGTATGCCCGTGCCATTGATGTGCTGGGCGAACAGCGCGTCGTCGATCTGGTCGGTGTGCTGGGATATTATTCGCTGATCTCCCTGACGCTGAACATCTTTCGAATTTCGCCCCCCGACACCGCCCCGAAGGAGCTTGGCCCGGATGAATGACGCCCCCATCACCTGGAATCCCGACATCCACAAGACCACCGTGGCCTTGCCTGCGGGTGCCACCGATTGCCATTGTCATGTGTTCGGCCCCGTGGCGCGGTTTCCCTACGCTGCCAGTTCCGGGTTCAAACCCGGCGACGCGCCAAAGGAACAGCTGTTCGCGCTGCATGACATGATGGGCATCGAACGGTGCGTGATCGTTCAGTCGGGCTGCCACGGCTTTGACAACAGCGCGACGGCAGATGCGATCGCGGCCCGGCCCGGGCGCTATCTCGGTGTGGCCCTTGCCCCGGCCGATATCAGCGCCGAGGACATCGCGCGTCTGGATGCGCAGGGCTTTCGGGGCATCCGCTTCAACTACATGTCCCACCTCGCACCCGGCGCCAGCGCCGATCAGCTCAGGGCGCTGGCGCCAAGGCTGGCCGAGGCCGGCTGGCACTTGCAGGTCCACATGGAAGACACGCTGATCGAGGAGCTGGCCCCGGTGCTGGCCGCTTTGCCCATCCCGGTGGTGATCGATCACATGGGCCGCGTCGATGCCTCGCAGGGGTTGGATCAGGCCCCCTTCACGGCGCTGATGCGCCTGATGGAGGCAGAGCACCTGTGGTGCAAGGTATCGGGCAGCGAACGGGCCTCTCGGCAAGAACCGCCCTACGGCGATGCGGTGCCCTTTGCGCGCACCTTGGTCGGGGCATTCCCCGACCGCGTTCTGTGGGGCACCGACTGGCCGCATCCGAATTTTCGCGCAGCGCCGCCCGATGACGGTGACCTGTTCGACCTGATTCCGCAGATTGCCCCGACCCCGGCGCTGATGCAGGCGCTGCTGGTCGACAACCCGGCACGCCTCTACGGCTTTGCAACCGGCGAGGGTCAGCAATGAGCGGGCGTCTGCAAGGCAAGGTTGCCATCATCACTGGCGCGGGTTGCGTCGGTCCTGGCTGGGGCAATGGCCGTGCCGCCTGCGTGCGCTTTGCCGAAGAGGGGGCCAGGGTCTTTGCCGTCGATCTGCGCGGCGACACGCTGGAGGAAACCCTGCGCCGCACCCGGGACGCCGGCGGAGAGATCGAGCCCCACCTGTGCGACGTCACCGACCGCGCCGCTGTCGAGGATATGGTTGCGGCCTGTATCGCTCGCTTCGGTCAGGTCGACATCCTGGTCAACAACGTCGGCGGTTCGGCCAAGGGCGGTCCGGTCGAGATGGACGAGGCGACATGGGACCGCCAGATGGATTTCAACCTGAAATCCGTCTATCTGACATGCCGCGCCGTGCTGCCGCACATGGCGCAGCAGGGCAGGGGGGCCATCGTGAACACCTCCTCTACCTCGGGCCAGCGTTGGACCGGGGCCGCCCAATCCGCCTACGCGGCGACCAAGGCGGCGGTGATCCAGTTTTCCAAGGTCGTGGCGGTGGAATATGCGCCGCGCGGGGTGCGCGTGAATACCATCGTTCCCGGCCAGCTGCATACCCCGATGGTCGAGGCGCGCCTGGCCGGGCAACGCTCTGGTGGGGATGTCGATGCGCTGCTGGCGTCGCGTGTCCGCCGCATTCCACTGGGCTTCATGGGCGACGGTCGGGATACCGCGAATGCCGCGCTCTTCCTCGCCTCGGACGAGGCGCGCTTTGTCACCGGAACCGAAATCGTGGTCGACGGCGGTATGACGGCCCGCTGCGACTGATCCCGCCGCAGGTTTGGCCAGCCAAGCCTGTGGGCGCCTCTCTGCGCGCCAGGAAGACCCTGATCAACGCGCTCGCACGACACACCACCGCCCGGCTGCCTGCCGCGCGGTGGTTTTCGTTTGGCACGTCGCCTTTGTCCCTTTCCTCCTGAATCGCACCCCCACCTGCCTGCGCTGCGCCGGGCTGGGCGGTTTCGCGCGGACGGTACTGCCGTAAACCTCGGCAGGTTCACGACCATATTTTGTAAAATAAAAAAATTTTATAAAATATGATTGACCGAACGTCGCAGGCAATCAAAGCTGACCCCCAGACAAGCACAGGGGGTGTCGGCGTGATGCGCGATGCCTGAAATGGACAGCAAAGAGGTTTCTGGATGAAGATCGCTATTCTCGGGGGTGGCAACGGCTCTATCGCGGCGGCAGGGGATTTTGCCTTGGCGGGGCACGAGGTCCGGTTGTGGCGGCGCAATGCGTCAGATGTGGCCGAACACGGCACCTATGACGACACGATCACCGTACGTGACGCCGACGGGACGCATGCGGGCAAGATGGCGCTTGTGACCAGCGACATTGCCGCCGCGCTCGATGGGGCCGAAATGATCTTCTGCCCGATCCCGGCGACGGCGCATGACGACCTTGCCCCCGTGCTGGCGCCGCATCTGAAACCCGGCCAGGTGATCTACCTGCCGCCCGGCACACTGGGCACCATGATCCTGGCGAACGCGGCGCGCGATGCCGGGACGCTGACGGGCGTGGCCTTTGCCGAAACCGGCACGCTGCCCTGGCTGGTGCGCAAGCATGGCTTTGCCGAGGTGGTGATTTCCACCCGTGCCGTCCGCCTGCCCACCGGGGTTTACCCGGTCGCCCTGCGTGATGCCGCGCTGAAAACCATCGACGCCGCCTTTCCCGGGGTGATCGAACCCTGCGAAGATGTCCTTTCGGCCGCCCTGATGAACGCCGGCCCGATCATCCACCCGCCCCTGATCATGATGAACGCCGGCCCGCTTGAACATTTCGAGGCCTGGGATATTCACAACGAGGGCACGCAGCCATCCGTCCGCGCCGTCACGGATATGCTCGATGCCGAGCGTGTCGCGGTGCGCGAGGCTTTCGGCTACGCCGCGCCGCACTTTCCGCTGGCCGACCATTACCACGATGACGGCGAGATGTGGATGTACGACCGCAAGAGCCGCGCCAACCTGACCGACAGCGGCGATTGGCGTGAAAAGATCGACCTGCACGCGCATCGTTACATGATGGAGGACACGCGCCTTGGCCTGTCCCTGATCTGTTCGCTGGCCGAGGTCGCAGGCGTCGACGTGCCATTGTCGCGCGGCCTGCTGGCCATCGGCGGCGCGATCAACGGCGTCGATTTCATGTCCTCGGGGCGGACGCTGGCGGATGTCGGCCTTGGCGGGCTGTCGATGGAGGCGCTGAAAGCCGCCGCCGAAGGCCCCGCCGCATGAGCGATCCGATTGCCTGTCTTGGCGCGGGTCGCATGGGGCGCGGCATTGCCATCGTCTTTGCCTACGCCGGTCACCCGGTCAGCCTGATCGACTTCAAACCGCGCGACGCCGCAAGCTTTGCCGCGCTGGCCGAGGACGCCCAAGCCGAGATCACCGCCACGCTGCTGATGATGTCGCGGTTCGGCATGTTCGATGCGGCATTGGTGCCCGCCATCGCCGACCGCATCAGCGTCGTTGCGGAGGCAGAGGCCGCCCCCGCGCTGGCCTCGGCTGCGGTGGTCTTTGAGGGCTTTCCCGAGGTGCCGGAGCTGAAACGCGAGGCCCTTGCGCGGGCCGAGGCGCTGATGGCCCCCGATGCGATCCTTGCCTCGACCACTTCGACGATCCTTGTCGATGACCTGTCGCCCGCGCTGGCGCGCCCCGGTCAGTTCCTCAACGCCCACTGGCTGAATCCGGCGTTCCTCGTGCCGCTGGTCGAATTGTCGCCCGGCGCCGCCACCCGACCCGACGTGACGGCAATACTGTCGGCACTGCTGGACGGCATCGGCAAGGTACCCGTCACCTGTGCCGCCAGCCCCGGCTACATGATCCCCCGCATTCAGCAGGTGGCCATGAACGAAGCGGCCCGCATGGTCGAGGAAGGCGTCGCCAGTGCCGAGGATCTGGAAAAGGCCATCCGCTACGGCTTCAGCTTCCGGTTCTCGGTGCTCGGCCTGCTCGAATTCATCGACTGGGGCGGCGGCGACATCCTGTTCTACGCCAGCGAATACCTGTCCAAGGCGCTGGACAATGATCGCTACGCCGCCCCCGACGTGATCCGCGCCAACATGGAACAGGGGCGCATCGGGCTGAAAACCCGACAGGGGTTCCTGAATTACGACGGCATGGATGTCGACGCCTACCGCGAAGACCGCCTGCGTGCGCTTGCGGCGCGTCTGGCCACCGAAGGGTTGATGGTACCGCCTGTCGTCTGACTGGCCACCGCCTCGGTCCGCCCGGTCACAAATCGGGCGGATTTTCGAAAGAATTATGGATTGTGCAAAATTAGTTTGACTCCGAAAGGTCCGGGAAAAATCATCTAAATCGCACGACCACAAAGGTCCGCCCCCTCGGGGGCGACAATACAGGCCGGACAACCGGCTGGATCACACCCCAACAGGAAAGCGAATGAAATGATCGACAAGACCACTCCTCGCCGCCGGTCCCGCGTTTCAGGGACCATGATGGCGGCCGCCGTCGCTGGCATGATGCTGTCGGGCACGGCCCTGCGTGCCGAAGAGGTGCTGAAAGCCGTCAGCGCCTTTCCCGTGCCGATGTTCTGGACACAGGATTTTCAGGATTTCGTCGCGGACGTGAACGAAAAGGGCAAGGGGGTCGTCAGCATCCAGATGATGGGCGGGCCTGAGGTCGTCCCCTCGACCCAGCAGATCGACGCGGTGAAACGTGGCATCATCGACATCCAGTATGGTCCCGCGACCTATCACCTGGGGTCCGCGCCCGAGATCGACGCGCTGGTCGGCTCCAACGTCACACCGCAGGACGCGCGCGAGGATGGCGGGTTCGAGCTGATGCAGACCATCCTGCAAGACCGCCTGGGCGTGCGCCTGCTGTCGATGGCGCAGACCGGGCTGGAATTCTATATCTGGACCGTCGACAAGCCGAAAATCACCGAGGATGGCAATGTCGATCTGGACGGCATGCGCCTGCGCTCGCAACCGATCTATGCGTCGTTCTTTGAAGGGCTGGGCGCCGTTCCCGTGTCGGCAGGGGTGCCGGATGTCTACACCGGGCTGGAACGTGGCACCTTCGACGGTATCGGCTGGCCAATCGCCGGCGTCACCGACCTGTCCTGGGACAAGTACCTGAAATATCGCATTGATCCGGGCTTTTTCAACTCGGACCTGGTGATCGTGATGAACCCCGACAGCTACGCCGACCTGTCCGACGAGGCCCGCGCGATCATCGACCAGGCGGCGATGGATTACGAACGCAGCTCGCGTGAGCGGCTGGCCGAGGTCACCGCCGAGACGGACAAGAAGGTGCGCGACGCCGGCATCGAAGTCATCACGCTGGAGGGCAGCACGGCCACCGATTACCTCGACAGCGCCTTCGGGTCTGCATGGGCGCGGCTGAAAGCCTCTGACACCACGCATTACGATGCGTTGCGCGCGGCCTTCTACCACGACGCCGAATGATCTGACGCCCCTGCCACCGCTGGCGCAGGCCCTTCCGGGCCTGCGCCGCCCTTCCCAGAACAGGACGTGCCCCATGCTGGTCAGGCTCTATGACCGCGCCATCCTTGGCCTTGCCGTGACTGGCGCGATCAGTCTCTTTGTGATCACGCTGATGATCGTCGTCGATGTCGTGTTGCGCAATACCGGCTTTCATCCGCTGCGATCCTCCAGCGCGCTGTCGGAATATGCGATGCTGTTTTCCACCATGGCCGCCGCGCCCTGGCTGGTGCGCGAGGGCGGCCACGTCGCCATCACCGCCTTTGTCGCGATGATGCCGCAGGCGCTGCGCTTTGCCATCGGCATGGCGACACAGGCGCTGGCGGTCGGTGTTCTGGGCCTGCTCAGCTGGCGCGCCGCCGTGATCGGCTTCGACAAGGCGGCCAGTCACACGATGGACATGCGCGCGATCAGCATCCCCGCCTGGGTGCTCTATGCGATGCTGGCGGTCGGGCTGGGGCTGATGGCGCTGGAATTCCTCCGCCTGCTGCTGCGGCGCGCGGTCTATTCCGGCAGTGCGGGGGCCTGAGCATGGAATGGTACATGACCTGGATCGGGGCCACCGCCCTGCTGCTGGGCGGTCTGCTGGCCCTGATGTTCCTGGCAATGCCGGTCGCCATCGCCTTTCTGGTGATCAACGTCGTCGGCGTGCTGCTGTTCATGGGCGGGCTGAACGGCATCGACCAGCTGATCGCCAATTCGACCGATTCCATCACCTCCTTCGCGCTGGTGCCGGTGCCGCTGTTCACCATCATGGGCGAGCTGCTGTTTCACACCGGCCTTGCGGTGAAACTGTTCGACGCGCTCGATATGTGCTTCGGGCGTATCAAGGGGCGGCTCAGCTATCTGACCGTGGCGGGTGGCACGCTGTTTGCCACGCTGTCGGGGTCGTCCATGGCCAATACCGCGATGCTGGGCTCGACCCTGATGCCCGACATGCTGCGCCGGGGCTACAAGCCGCATCTGATCATGGGGCCGATCATCGCCACGGGCGGCGTCGCCATGATCATCCCGCCGTCGTCGCTGGCGGTGCTTCTGGGATCACTGGCGCGCATCGACGTGGGCGCGCTGCTGATCGCGGGCCTTGTGCCGGGGCTGGTCCTGATGGCGATGTTCGTGGCCATGATCCGGGTGCAGATCGCGCTCGATCCCGACGCGGCGCCGTCCTACGCGGTGGAAAAACACTCGCTGGGCCAGATCCTGCGCGCGCTCGCCCTCAACGTCGCCCCGATGAGCCTTGTGGTCTTCTGTGTCATCGGCCTGATCCTGCTGGGCTGGGCCACACCGACGGAATCCGCGGCCTTCGGCGCGCTCTCCGTGGCGATCCTTGCGGCGATCTATGGCAAGCTGACCCGCACCGCGCTGATCAGGGCGATGATGGGCACGCTCAAGGTCTCGGGGATGATGCTGCTGATCATCATCGGCTCGACCACCTTTTCGCAGCTGCTGGCGTTTTCCGGGGCCTCGGCCGGGCTGATCAGCTTTGCCACCGGGTTCGAACTCGGCCATTACGGGATGCTGCTGGCAATGCTGGTGGTGTTGCTGGTGCTGGGCATGTTCATGGACCAGCTGTCGATCATGATGCTGACCCTGCCGGTGTTCATGCCGCTGATCGCGCTTTACGGGATCGACCCGATCTGGTTCGGCGTCACCATGCTGCTGGCGCTGGAGATGAGCCTGGCGACACCGCCCTTCGGCCTGCTGCTGTTCGTCATGGCCGGGGTCGCGCCAAAGGGTACGACGCTGGGGCAGATTGCGCGTTCGGTGCTGCCCTACCTTGCCTGCACACTGGTGTTGATCCTGTTGCTGGCGCTGTTTCCGGGGATGGCGACCTGGCTGCCGGGGCTGATCGACTAGACCCGGCTCGACCATGACTGGCGGGCGCGGTTCAGGTGCCGCGCGCGACCTCGTCCTGACCCTTCAGCAGGCTCTCGATGATCTCGCCTGTGCGGCGAAACCCCTTGGCCATCATCGCCACCGCCTCGTCCTCGCGCCGGGCGACGGCATGGGCTGCGATCTGGCTGTGCTCTGCCAGGTAGGATTGCTTCAGGAAGACGTTGCCGCCCTCGGTCGTGAAATAGGGCCAGCGATAGCGTTGCGTCTGGTTGTAGAGCTGGGTGGAAAACACCTGCATCCAGTTCGACCCGCTGGCGCTGATCAATGCGCCGTGAAAGGCGCGGTGGCGATCCTCCAGCTGTGTCGTTTCGTCTTCTGTCGCCTCGCGCCCCAGCTTGAGGTTGCGCTCAAAGCAGACCGACAGCTTGTGAAACGACCCCATCACGCGCCCCTCCCAATCGTCATCGCCCCTGCGGATCGACCGACGGAACGCTTCGCAGTCGATCAGGATACGGGTCTCGATGGCGTCCCACATCTCGGTCGTGGAAATCTCGGTCACGCGGAACCCGCGCGCGGCATAGGACACGACCAGCTGCTCGCTCTGCAACCGGTTCAACGCCTCGCGCAGCGGCGAAAAGCTGAAACCATAGCGTTCCTTCAGCGCCTGAAGCCGAAGCGGGCTGCCGGGGCGGAACTGACCTTTGAGGATGTCGGCACGTATCCGATCATAGGCCAACTGGCCCAGGGTCTGGTCGGCGGTCTGCGCCGTGGTGTTGTCCGATGGCATCTGCGCCTCCTGGATCGGGCCCACCCGGGGCCGCTGATGTGACGGACAGAGTAAACATCCCCCGCGGGTGCGGAAATACGAAATCCGGGATTTTCGAAAATATTCCGGGGCCGTGGCCGCAAGGAGGGAGCGGACAGCCGCGGCCTAAAGCGAAAGCGGGCCATCCGTCGCCGCGGCGCCGCCCTTGACGAACCGGCGCAGCACATCGAAAAAGTTCACCACCTGCGGGCGGCGATTGTCCAGCCGCGCCTGCATCGTCAGTTGCGTTCCGGGGTTCTCGCCTGAAAAGGGGCGAAAGAACACGCCCGGCCGGCTGACCCGGCTGACACTCTGCGGCACGATGGACAGGCCAACCCCCACCGACACCAGCGAAATCGCCGTCTGGTAATCCTGCGCAAAGACCTGGTCGCGCGGGATGAACCCGTTCATTTCGCAGGTGCGCAAGACATCATCGGCAAAGCTGGGCCGTGGTCGGCGCGGATACAGGACAAAGGTTTCAGCCTCCAGCGAGGTCAGCGCGATCGGCTGTTTCTGCGTCGCCAGGGCGGCATTGTCGGGCAGCGCCAGCACCAGCGGCTCGTCGATCAGCAGGACCGAGCGCAGATCCTCGCCCTGCAACCGGGGCCGGGCGACGGCAATGTCGATATCCTGCTGGATCAGCGCGCGTTCCAGCTCGGCGTTGTTCATCGCGGATAGCGACAGATCGACATTGGGAAAATGCGACCTGTACGATTTGATCAGCGTCGGCAGCGGGCCGTGGGTGGCCGACCCGACAAAGGCGATGCGCAACCGGCCCGCGCCGCCCTGTCCGATCAGGCGCGCCTCGCGATAGGCGCTCTCCTGTCGGTCGATCAGATCGCGGGCGCTCTCCAGAAAGGCGGCCCCTGCCTGCGTCAGCCGGATCTGGCTGCGCGAGCGGTCGAACAACTGCGCCTCCAGGTCCTGCTCCAGCGCGGCAATCTGGCGGCTCAGCGGCGGCTGCGCCATCTGGAGACGCGCCGCCGCCCGGCCAAAGTGCAATTCCTCGGCCACCGCAATGAAATATCTCAGCCGCTTCAGCTCCAAGGCGTCTCTCCTACCGCCCCGGAAGGCCTAGCCCATATGGGCCAGCGCCGCGACAAAGAAGGGCCGAAACGCCTCGGGGTTCTCGCTCATGGGAAAATGGCCGATGCCGGGCATCACCGCAAGGGTCGCACCGGGAATGGCATCGGCGGTGCGCTGCGCATCTTCGGGCGTGCAGGTCATGTCGTATTCCCCGACCATGATGTGTACCGGCCGCACCGAGGTGTCGATCTGCCCCAGCTTGCCGACAAGGCTGTCGTCCTGGGTATAGAAACTCAGGTCGCCGCGAAACACACCGGGACCGGATTGCATGAACATCCACTGCGTGTTCCAGCGCTCCACGCTCGGGCCCTGCGGGGCGATATTGGCACTGACCAGCGCCGCGCCCATTTCGCCGCCATGGGCGTCGGGGCGGTGGAACCAGTCGATGTCGTACCACGCGGGTTGAAAATCGCTGGCCTCGATGGCGATGAACCCCTTGAAGGGTGCGCCATGGTGAAGCGCCAGTTGCAGCGCGATGCGCCCGCCCATGGAACACCCCGCATAGATCGGCCGGTCAAGGTCCAGGGCGGCGACCACCGCCAGCACCACCTCGATATAGAACGCGGTGGTCAGCAGGTATTCTTCGGTCTCCCAGCCCTCGGGGGGCAGGGATTTGCCGTGCCATGGCATGTCGATGGCGATCACGCGATGATCCTTGGTGATCGCGGCATCGTTCATGATGTGGCGCCATTGGCGCGTATCGGCCCCCGCGGTGTGCAGGCACAGCACAGGCTGGCCTTGCCCGGCCTCCTCGAAATAGATCCGATAGGGGCGGCCCGCGGCCGTGATCGTGACGTAGCGGCCGGTGATGGGTTCGATGGTCATATCTGTGCTCATGCCGTGATCTCCCGGTCCGGTTCGCGGCCCAAGGCCATGAAGTCCTTGAAGAACCGCAGGTTCTTGACGAGGGTCAGGATATCGCCCTCGATCCGCCCCCGCCCGGTTTTGACAAACCCGAAGATGTCGTGAAAACCCGCCTCCGGGATCGGCTGCCAGTACTTGTCCAGCGCCGCGCGATCAACGCGGATGGCAAAGCACCACGGGATCTTGCGCGACGGGCCTGTCGTGATGCCCTCGACCGCGCCGCGATGGAAGTGCAGGTACAGCTCTTCTCCGTCGACCTCGATCAGCACGGTTTCCGAGAATAGCGCGCCGAGGCGGGCCAGATGCGCCTTGCCCGACAGGGCCTGCGCCATGGCGGTGAAGCGGGGCAGAAGGTCACTGTCGCTCATCTCAGGCGTTCCTTGCGTATTTGTCGATCATTTCGGGGTCGGGGGTCACGCCCAGACCGGGGCCGGTCGGCAGATGCACCCGGAAATCCTCATAGCGCAGGCTGTCGCTGACCAGGTCCTCGACCAGGATCTTGGGGCCGAACTGCTCGGTGCCCCATTCCAGATGTGGCAGGGTGGCAAAGACATGCAGATGCCCCGCCGCCCCGATCGAGCTTTCCAGCAGGCAGCCGCCGTACATCTGCACCCCGCCCGCCGCCGCGATCCCCGCGACGCGTTTCAGGTTGTGCACGCTGCCATGTTTGCACAGTTTCAGCGACAGGACCGACCCGGTCGCGGCGGCAACTTCGCGCTTTGCCTCGCTCAGGGTCGACACGCTTTCGTCCATCATGATCGGGATGGACGACCGCGCGGCAATGCGCGCGCTTGCCTCGGTCTGTCCCGCGGCAATCGGCTGTTCGATCAGGCTGACGCCCAGGTCGTGCAGCTCCGGCAGGTAACGGATGCACTCGGCCTCCGACCAGCCCTGATTGACATCAGCGACGATCATCGTGCCGCTCGGCAGCGCCTTTTGCAGCGCGCCGAGGCGGGCAAGGTCGGTGGCCGGATCGGCAAAGCCCAGCTTGATCTTGAACCGGTTGAACCAGCCGCGCTGGATCATCGCCTGCGCCTCGTCGACCTCCTGCGCCGCGTCGCCAGACGCCAGCGCCCAGATCGCCTCGATGCTGGTGCGCACCGCCCCCCCCAGCAGCACATGCGCCGGCACGTTCAGGGTCTTGCCGAGCGCATCCAGCAGCGCCATGTCGATGGCCGATTTCGCGGTATAATTGCGCTTCGCCGCCCGATCCATGATCAGCGTCGCCGCCTCGAGGTTGCAGCCGGGCTGACCGACCAGCGCGGGCGCAAGATAGGTGTCGATATTGGCCTTCATCGCCTCGACGCTTTCCTCGGCCCAGCGGGGGCCGCCCAGGGTCGACCCTTCGCCGTACCCGATCACGCCGTTTTCCAGCAGCACCTCGACCAGGATATACCCCTGATGGGTGACCGAGGTGTTCGACAGCTTGTGATTGCGCGTCGTCGGGGCCGCGATCATGCGCGCAGTAATGCGGCGGATCGCCGTGTCGCGCAGCAGGTCGGTGGACAGGTCGGCAGCCGGGGAAATGGCGCCGGGGGAAACGGTCATGAGCAGCCTCGTTCTTGCGGGGTCAGGCAACGCCGCAACGCTGCCTGACCGAGGTGTGGGTTTATTCCGCCGCGACGCGGCCCAGCAGGGCATTGTTGCGGATCACGAAATCAAAGGTCATCACCAGGTCGGTATCCGCACCCTCGGGGGCGGGCTTCATCTCGCCGATCAGATCCTCTTTCACGGCAAAGACCGAGTCATTGTCGAGGTACTCTGTCTCGCTGTCATAAATCTGCGAAATCAGCGATTTGTAGCCGTCTTTCATGATCATGAAGTGGACGTGACCGGGGCGCATCGGGTGGTGGCCCATGTATTTCAGCAGCTCGCCCGCCGCCCCGTCATCGGGGATCGGATAGGGCACGGGGCGGATCGCGACCAGGTCGTACTGGCCGTTCTCGTCGGTCTCGAACCGGCCGCGCAGGTTCATTTCCGGCTGGTCGGGGTCCTGCTGTTCATACAGCCCGTTCGGCGCATCTTCCCAGACGTCCATCGTGACGCCGGGCACCGGGTTACCCTCGGTGTCGCGGATCGTGCCGGTGATGCGCAGGGTCTCTTGCCCCTCGAAACCCTTCTGGATGATCGAGGCCCCCTTGGGCAGAACCGGCGGGTTTTCCCGATAGAACGGCCCCAGCACGGTCGAGATCGTCTCGTTGTGCGTCGGCTTCTTGTCGATCATGTCGGCCAGAACCTCGACGCCCAGAATGTCCGAGATCAGGATGAATTCGTTGCGCGCCGCGTCCGAGATATCGCCGGCCCGGCGCAGCCATTCCATCGCGCCCAGCCATTCGTCATAGCTCAGGTCGACCTCCTTCATGAAGGCGTGCATGTGTTTCAGCGCCGCCTCCATGATCTGGCGGTTGCGCGCCGGGATATCGTCGCCGAGCGCGCCGACGACGGCCTCCGTGATGTTGTCCAGGGTGATACTGCGCATGTGGTTCTCCTCCCAATCAATGCGAATTTTCGTCATTCTGCGCCGCTCGGTGATACTCGGCAATGCCCGGCCAAGTATCCCTTGATACGCAAAAGGTATGACCCCGCAGCGGTGCGAACTGCGGGGCCCTGGCCTGTCAGCGCGTCAACACCATCGGCACCAGCGTCTCGATCAGCACGAAGATCACGACCAGCGAGATCATGTTCAGCCAGACCCCGGCGCGCACCATCTGCTTGATCGACACCTCGCCCGAACCGAAGGCCACGGCGTTCGACGGCGTCGCGACCGGCAGCATGTATGCCGAACAGACGGCCAGCGTCATCACCGCCGTCATGATCAGCGGATCGATCCCGATACCCACGGCGACCGATCCCATGATCGGAAAGAAAGCGGCGGCCGTTGCGGTATTGCTGGTCAGCTCGGTCAGGCCCAGCCCGACGACGGCCGCCACGATCAGCACCACCAGCGGCGGCATGTCACCCAGGCTGCCGACCTGCGCGCCGATCCAGCCCGACAGGCCGGTCAGCGTAAAGGCGGCAGACAGGCTCAGCCCGCCGCCGAACAGCAGCAGCAACCCCCATGGAATGTCGCGCGCCGCATCCCACGTCAGCAGGGCAACGGGGCGGCCATTGGCATCGCGCTGCCCCGACGACACCACGAAACAGGCCACAGCCGCCGTCATCGCCACCTGGCTTGAGGAGATCCCGCCAAGAAACGGCAGGGCGTCGCCCACGAATGCGATCTTGCTTATCAACGGCACCACGACCCAGAAAAAGATCGCGCCCAGAAAGATCAGCGAGACCCGTGCCTCGGCCTTGCTCATCGGTCCCAGTCCTTCGACCTCGCGTCGGATCAGCGCCGCGCCCCCGGGCAGTTCGCGCAGGTCGGACCGGTAGACAACCTTGGTCAGCAGCACCCAGGCAATCGCCAGCATGACCACGGCGAAGGGCACGCCGATCATCATCCACTGGGCAAACCCCATCAGGTAATCCTGCTGGTCCATCAGGTAGGCCGCCATCAGCGCCGTCGGCGGCTGGCCGACCAGCGTCGCGGTCGACCCGATGGTGACGCCATAGGCAATCCCCAGCATCAGCGCGGCGGCGAACTTGCGATCGACGCCCTTTTCCCGGTCCAGATCCCGCACCAGTTTCAGGATCGACGCGCCGATCGGCACCATGATCACCGCCGTCGCCGTGTTGGAAATCCACGCCGAAATGAAGGCCGAGGCGATCATCATCCCCAGCACGATCTGGTCGGGGCGGGTGCCCACCATCTGGATCGTGCGCAGCGCCACGCGCCGGTGCAGGTTGCTGCGTTCCGTCGCCAGGCCCAGGATCACCCCGCCCAGCACCAGGAACACGACCGCATTGGCATAGGGTGCCGACACCTGGCCGAATGTGCCGATGCCGAACAGCGGAAACAGCACCAGCGGCAACAGCGATGTCACCGGGATCGGCACGGCTTCGGTCATCCACCAGATCGCCATCCACAGGGCGCATCCCGCCGCCGCGCGCCCGGCAAAGGGCAGGCTGTCAGGCAGCAGCCACATCAGCAGCAGCCCGACAATCGGGCCAAGCGCCATCATGCGATAGCTCAGCGTTTCCGTCGCGCCTGTGTCGGGCGCACCCGCCTCGGACGTTTCTGTCATCTTGTTCAAAGTGTAGTCCTCCGTCCCCCTGGGCGCAGACCATGGTCGCGCCCGTCGTGTTGTGCCCGGTCTGCCGCCAGACGGCGCGCAGCAGTGACGCGTCGGCCACTCCGTCACCCGCGCTCTCGGCCTGTCTGCGCGCAAAACCCGCACAGCCCGGAATCGCCGGGAAAATCAGGGTTTGTCGGGGCGAAGGCAATGCCGGTGCGGGTATCCTGTCATACCCAAAATAGCGTTTGCCGCGTCACGCTGTGCCGGTTTCGGTT